>LDZP01000110.1_pt1 | contig 33319 bp, 26 predicted proteins | sample 615351 | NCBI WGS metagenome assembly LDZP01 (sample SAMN03408296, study PRJNA278302) | terrestrial metagenome | isolation source: oil reservoir sample I1 | place: USA: Alaska, North Slope, Ivishak formation | collected 2013
CCCAACGGGACTTTACGGCGATAACCAAGCCATTCCCTCGGGCAATTGTCGTAGAAGCAGGAACCAGTAAGGCAACAACCTGGGAATCCTCATCCAGAAACGCGACAGCGCTGATGGGTGGGGAGGATGTCAAGAATCAAAGAGTGCCATCGCATCATCTTTTTCACTGGGCATATTTAGCACAACCCCATCACGCCCCTGGCTCTTTGCTTCGTAACTGCCAGCATCTGCGCGGGCCAACACATCGTCAACGTGAGTATCACGTTCATCAAATGCAGTGACGCCAATACTGAGCGTGACCATGTATTCTTTACCCTCGTGGATAACTGAAATTTCACTCACCGCTTGGCGCAATGATTCGGCAATTTTCAGCGCCTGCGACAAGGTACAGCTTGGCAAAAGCACCCCAAATTCGTCGCCCCCCTGCCGGGCAACATGATCACTCCGGCGTACTTCCCAGGCCACCACTTGGGCAATACGCCGCAACATTTCATCGCCTAGCGCATGGCCGCCTTCATCATTAATAGGCTTAAAGTGATCCAAATCGAATAGCAAAAGCGCTGAAGGCGTGCTGGTTTTCTGGAAGTCAGCGAAGGCTTCTTCAAGGCGCCGTTCAAAACCACGCCTATTTAACAACCCCGTTAGCGGGTCGTGCTCTGCTTCCCAGCGTTGTAGCGCTTCTTGCTGCCGGCGTTCGGTAATGTCTTTGACAACGCCTACTAAACCCAGCGTATGCCCATCTTGGGAAAGCGTGACGATGCGGGCATGCACATCCAACCACAGCAGTTCCTCATCACTGCGCAAGAACCGCAGCTGACGCACAAATTCACTGCCAGTGCGCAAACTGTGCAGCCACATATCTTGGGCACCATGACGGTCATCCACGTGGATCTGCTTTAGCCAAACACGCATGGGTATTTCTTCAGATATTCCCAACATGTCTAGCAGGGCGGGATTCATATAGGTGATGTCGCCGTTCATATTGGCGACGAACATACCTTGAGGTGCAGCATTGAGTACCGAGTCTAGGAACGCTTCGCGTTCTTGCAGGTTGCCAAGCAGCTGCTGCCGCTCGTCTTCCACGCGGTTAAAAGTAGCAGCCGCTTTCTGTAGTTCTTGCATCGTGGTCGCTAAGCTGACTTTTTCGCGGTGACCAAGCCCCACTTCACCAATTTGTGCTTCTAAATCTTTAAGCGGTGAGAGTTCACGGCCTAGCATCCACCACAGCAAGGGCAGCATCAGTAGAGCCAGCGTGACCCATAACCACCATAGCTTTTGGATAAGGCTGGTTAACGGCAGCTGCGCTTGATCAATAGGCAAATAGAGGCCAATTACCCAGCCTGCGGGCCATACCTGCGCGTAGGATTGCAGCGCTTTTTGGCCACCCCAAGCGCCGCTCACACCATCGCCCTGCCAGCCATCTAGCGCCAAATCCAGCAAAGGATTAAATGGCTCGCTGGTAATATCCTTATTTATCATGGATCTATTTGGATGATATAAAACCTTCCCAGATGCGGTCACCACATTTGCAAAACCTTTCTCACCCAAGCGCACTTTCGATAACCGGTTAAACAAACCGCCCGTATCTAGGCTGACAATGCCGCCGACAAAGCCCGCAAACTCGCCTTGTTCGTTAATGCGAGGAACGCTGACCAGCACCATGGGGATGCTGCTAGCCCGCCCTACAAAAGGCTCACTAACATAGGGCTGGCGAGCACCACGCAACATTTGATAATACTCAAGCTCGGCCGTCTCAAGCCCCATGCGGCCGTTAACCACCGGCCAGTCTGCAAGCACTCGGCCGCTGTCATTGGCGACGACAATGCCTTCAAACCACGACATTAACGCATCGTTATTGCGCAGCTGTGCATGCAACCACTCGGCGTCATTATTGTCACCAATTGAGGCTCTAATACGTTCAAGCGCCTGAAAGCGGGCTTCTACCTGTTGGGTAACCTCATCGGCTAGCAGGGTTACTTCGTAGTTCAGGTGCGCCATATTGGTGTTGTGCACCATTGTTTTACCTAACTGCCATGACATCCCTAAGGCCAGGGTCACTATCAACAGCCAGGTAAGCGCCAGCCCCAGCAGTAGCCGGCCTCTTAATGAGCGGGGTAGAAGTGTTTGCTTTAGCGAAGACGCCAAATGCACTTGGCAACCTTAATGTTCATTAACATCCGATGAGTATTGTAAAGCGAGCCAGTATTACCTAAGCCATCATACCAATCAATTAACCAGTTAGTTAACCCAACATATACATTACAAACATTGATATACATCAACAAAGGTAGGCAACAGGTTAGCACTCAACATGAACCCTCTGCTTTGCTACTTCAACACGCCGCTTAACAGCACCATGGCATTGTCGATCAACTCATCCAAATGCTGCGGGCCTTTAAAGCTTTCGGCATATACCTTGTAAAGCGATTCCGTGCCGCTGGGACGTGCGGCAAACCAGCCGTTTTCGCTGGTCACTTTAATGCCGCCAATAGCAGCACCATTGCCCGGTGCGGCTACCAGCACAGCGGTAATAGCATCGCCTGCCAGTGTTTTTTCGGTCACCTTCTCAGCGCTAAGGTGTTTAAACGCTGCTTTTTCTGCAGCTGAGCAGGCGGTATCAACACGCTTATAACATGGCTCGCCAAAGCGCTCTGTGAGCGTGCGGTAATATTCGCTTGGCGTTTTTCCGGTAACCGACATGATCTCCGCTGCTAACAAACACAGCACAATGCCATCTTTATCGGTGGTCCAGGCGTTACCTTGTTGAGTCAGTAAACTGGCGCCAGCACTTTCTTCACCACCAAAGGCAAGCCAGCCTTCATGCAAACCTTCTACAAACCATTTAAAGCCTACCGGCACTTCATAGAGCTCGCGCCCGTGGTATGCCACGACACGATCAATCATTGACGATGACACCAGCGTCTTGCCAATTTTTAACGTTGCAGGCCACTCTGGGCGGTGAGTAATAAGATAATCAATACACACGGCCAAAAAGTGGTTCGGGTTCATCAAACCATTGCCATCGACTATGCCGTGGCGGTCCGCATCAGGGTCATTGCCAAAAGCAATGTCAAAACGGTCTTTACTCTTGAGCAAATTCGCCATGGCAGCAGCGCTTGAGCAATCCATGCGAATTTTGCCGTCATGATCTGGCGGCATAAAGGCAAACTCTGGATCAATGCGGGTATTGACCACTTCAATATTCAAGCGGTAATGGGCCGCTATGGCCTGCCAAACCGGTAATGCCGTACCACCCATGGGGTCGGCACCTAAAGTCAAGTTCGCGTTCTGAATGGCCGCTATATCGATAACGCTTCCCAACTGAGCAACGTAGTGCGCCGTGAAATCATACACTTGGGCATGAGCAATCGCCTCGTCAACCGGCACGGTGGGTATATCTTCTAGCTCATCCAGCAGGTAGGCGTTAGCGCGCTGTTCAATCCACCCTGTCGCATCGGTATCTGCTGGGCCGCCGTGGTGTGGGTTGTATTTGATACCGCCATCTTCCGGCGGGTTATGCGAAGGCGTAATAATTAAGCCATCGGTCAGCGCCACATCAGGCGCTGCCTGATTATAAGGACGGTTGTGCTGCAAAATGGCGCGGCTAACCAGTGGCGTGGCGGTATACCCATGGCCTTTCTCTACAAATACCGGCACCTTATTGGCCGCCAACACCTGAAGCGCACACTCCCAGGCTGGCTTAGAAAGCGCATGGGTATCAAAGCCTAAAAATAACGGCCCTTGATAGCCTGCTTTTTGCCGGTAATCGACCACCGCCTGAGTGATGGCATAAATGTGCGCAGCATTAAATGTGCGCTCGCTAGAGCGGCCGCGGTGGCCGGAAGTACCAAAAGATACTCGCTCTTTAGCAACGCTGGCATCCGGTTGTTGCTCATAAAATGCTTTTAAGATGGATTCCATTCGTGAACTCCTTTACGTAAACACAGCCTTCATCACCCAATAAAAAACCGACCCCTTTCGAGGTCGGTTCTATTGGTTCTGCTAGGCAGTTACCTTAAAAGCGTGGTGTTTACACCAAGCTTAGAAGTGGTAACGAGCGCCTGTGGCGAAGTAAACATCGTCGCCATCAGCAATATCTACATCTGTGAGACCACCAACATTGATGTCAGGCTGGTCGGCTTGGTATAGCTCAAGGAACACGTCGAAGTTGCTGGAAACGTTGTAGTAAGAGCCCAACGCCCAAGCAGTGCGGTCTTCGCTGTTGTCATTGTCGATTTCGTAAATGTCGCCAGTGAACGCCCAAGGGCCAGTGGTAAAGGTAGCACCTAGGCCAACTTTATCGAAACCACCACCATAGGTGTTGTTGTCTTCACGAGTTTCATAACCCAGACGTGCAGAGAACTGATCGGTGATGTCGTAAGAACCGATCAGGCCGTACAACATTTCGTCGTTGCCGCCGTCAGGTTCAGAGCCGTCATTTTCATGACGAACGTCGTCTACAAAACCAAGAGCGACAGTAAGCGGGCCTTTGGCGTAACGTACACCACCTTGTGCAGCGACATCAGTATCAGTATCTGCTGATTTTGCGTCACCGCGCGAGCTGTAGTGCTTAGCCTGCAGGAACACAGTGAAGCCGTTCAGGTCAGGCGTGTAGTAACCAATAGAGTCACCGCGTGACTGCTTACTACCATCAGAGAATTCTAGGCCATCTTCAACGTAGACATCGAACGGATCGCTGACAAACTGCAGATAGAAGGAATCAAAGTTACCCGCTTGGAAGGTACCAAACCGGTCACTCTTCAAACCCAAATAGGTATTACGCACGTCATCAAAACCATCGCTGTTACGCTCATCGGCATTGAAACGCCATTCAGCACGACCAAAGGCAGTCAGGTCGCGAGTTACTTCGTGGCTCAAACGCAGGCCTAAACGAGAGCCAAAATCTACAAACTCTTCACCGTTGTCGATTTTCACACCGTCGTCGTATTCAGCGCCGCCGCCTTCGATACCCATGGCGATACGGCCGTAGACGTCGAGTTTGGTGCCGTCTTGGTCATAAACGGTTGCCGCTTGTGCTGCAGCAGAGGCACCCAGGGCACCAACGATAGCAGTCGCTAAAAGTGTCTTTTTCATGATGTAAGTTCCTTAACTCAGATACTGTTTCGATCGTTACTGCTCGATTCTTAATAAATCGGCAGGTGGCTTGCGGGCCATGCTCTTTTCCCATCCGCCGGTTTTTCCCGGTGGTATGCGGCCTGACCTCAACTAAGCCTTGTTATATTCCAATGCTCGCAGGGCAAACTCTATACTGGGATTCCAGGGAACGCAATAGAAAAAAACACTGTTCTTTTACTATTTATGTTTTTTTATGGAACCCCTGCATGTTGAGCGGGTCTCAGCGCGCTTTGAATTTTTGCTGCAGGTCCAGCAACTTGTCTTCCATGCTAAGCGGTTTATGTGACTCACTTTTTTCATTCCCCGCTTGCTTTACTGCCACTTGGCGCGGCTTTGGGGCGACAGGCGTTGGTTTGGGTGGCGCTTTTTTAGTCTGTTCGTTGCTTTTTTTATCGCCACGTTTTTCTGCTGCATGAAGCGCGGCTTGTTTATCGACCTTGCCCGCAGGCTGGCCATCTAAATCGACTCGCTCTGCTCCCTCTCGCACGGCTTTTATATAGCGAGGAAGGTTCACATAGTTGGCTAAGGCACGGCGAATCAGCTTGTTGGGCCATTCTTCGCGCTCAGCAAGCTCCTGGTGAATGCCTACTTTTAACGGTTTGGTGTGCCCTTTGAAGAACGCTTTGGGGTAACGCTCGTACCATTGATTTAGCAGCGCGTGGGGCGAAGGTGCCGGGCCTGTTGCAGGAGCAGTTTCAGAAACAGCTTCAGCAACTAACGGTTCAGCAACTAACGGTTCAGCGACGGGCGGTGAGCCAGCGGGTTCTGGTGATGCTTGCTCTTCTGGTGCGTTTTGTTCCGATGGTGCGCTTTGTTCTGGAGCTTCTAGGCTGTGCATCTCACTCGTGGTCGCGGTTTTTGAGCTTGGCACGCTTTTCGCCTGAGCGTCTTGCAAGGCTAACTGCTGCTTTAGCCGCTGATTCTCTTCGCGCAGAGCTTCTAGCTCAGCTTGAGTGCGTTCAAGGCGCGTTTCCAAATCATCTAATATCTTCATTAAGCTGGCGGCCATAGCCTTCTCCTTTGACCTTTTCAGTCAGCGATACGCTCGTAGACCACGAAGTCATAGCGCGGCTGCCCTTCTGCTGGCTGCCCCGCTACGCGCTGCACTTCTTGCCATCCGCTGGGGTCGAAGTCAGGAAACGTTGCGTCGCCTTTTACTTCTATGTCGACTTCCGTTATGTAAAGCCGCTGGGCAAAGGGTAGCGCCTGGCGGTAGATTTCCCCGCCCCCCATCACCATGATCTCTTCGGCGGCTTCGATGGTGGCCTGCTGGTCGGCTAACGCTAGCGCTGCAGGCAGGTCGTGGCACACACGCACCCCGTCATGGGAAAATGCTGCATTGCGAGTAACCACGACATTCAGCCGATTTGGCAATGCTTTGCCAATCGACGTAAAGGTTTTACGGCCCATCACCAGCGGTTTTGCCTGGGTGATGCGCTTGAAGAACTTTAGATCTTCGGGCAAGTACCAGGGCAGCTTGCCTTCCACGCCGATGACGCGATTTTTAGCCATAGCGACAATCATCGCCACTGGTACTAACGAGTCAAATTCACTGCTTTGCTGGTTCATAGCGCTTTGCTGGTCCGTAGCATTTTTCTGGCTCATACCGCCACCTCGGCTTTAATGTGCGGATGTGCCTCATAAGCATCAATGTAAATATCTTCAAAACGGAAGGCGAATAGGTCATTAACCGCTGGATTAAGCACTAGCGTAGGCGCTGCTTTAGGCGTTCGCGTCAGCTGTTCTTTGGCCTGCTCAAGGTGATTACTGTACAGGTGCGCATCGCCCAGGGTGTGAATAAGTTCACCCGGCTGCAGGCCGGTCACTTGCGCGACCATAGTCAACAGTAACGCATAGCTGGCGATATTGAACGGCACACCGAGGAAAATGTCAGCGCTGCGCTGGTAGAGCTGGCACGAGAGTTTGCCATTCGCCACATAGAACTGGAACAGGCAGTGGCACGGCGGCAGCTGCATTTCATCAACCTGCGCCGGGTTCCAGGCGGAAACAATCAGGCGGCGAGACTGCGGCGAGGTGCGAATTTGTTCAAGCACTTTGGCAATTTGGTCAACGCTGCCGCCTTTGGGGGCGGGCCAGCTGCGCCACTGATAGCCGTAAACGGGGCCAAGATCGCCGTTTTCATCCGCCCACTCGTCCCAAATCCGCACCCCGTTCTCTTTCAGGTAGGCAATATTGGTATCGCCTTTCAGAAACCACAAAAGTTCGTGAATAATCGAGCGCAAGTGCAACTTTTTGGTGGTAAGTAGCGGAAAACCACGCGACAAATCAAAGCGCATTTGATGGCCGAATACACTGCGCGTACCCACGCCTGTTCGGTCGTGACGGTCAACGCCGTGCTCCAATACAGTTTGCATCAAATCTAAATAGGGTTGCTCAAGCGCGGGCGTTGGTACAGTCACAGAATTTCCAAATTGAAAGGCGATGTAGCGGTTTATTCTAGGCGGTGGGGTACAAAGGGGCAATGCGAAGATTGCCCCTTTTTTATCCCTATCAAACAGAGCATTTACCCACCAAACAGAGCATTTACCCTTTTGAGTTTTGCATTTTCACATCCACCGGCTGTGAGCGTGACCAGGCGATGATGAAGAGACCTAACGCCATCATTGGCAGCGTCAGCAGCATACCCATAGTGACCCAGCCGAAGGCGATGAAGCCGATGTGGGCATCGGGCAGGCGGACAAATTCGACCATGAAGCGGAACACGCCGTAGCCGAGTAAAAACAGCCCTGATAAAAAGCCACGCGATGTCGGTTTAGCAGAGACCCACCATAGAATGACAAACAGCACCGCGCCTTCCAACAAAGCCTCATAAAGCGCTGAGGGGTGACGCGGCTCAGGCCCCATACCAGGGAACGGCATACCCCATGGCAGCGAGGTAACACGGCCCGGTAACTCATGATTAATAAAGTTACCGATGCGCCCGGCACCTAGGCCAATCGGCACTAAAGGCGCGATAAAATCGGTGAGCGTTAAAAAGGCCAGCTGCTTGCGCCGGGCGAATATCCAAGCGGCGAGCAATACCCCGAGCAGCCCGCCGTGAAAACTCATACCGCCATCCCACACGCGGAATACCCAGAGTGGATCGGCTGCCCACTGTTCCAACCCGTAAAAAAGCGCATAGCCCAAACGCCCACCGGCGACCACCCCAATGGCACAGTAGAACAATAGATCGCCGATATCGTCTTTAGTGAGGCCGATGCGCGGTGCGCGCCGACACCCCAGCCACCACGCCGCGACAAAGCCCACCACATACATCAGGCCATACCAATGAACTTGCAGCGGGCCTAAGGAGATAGCCACTGGGTCAATCGTTGGATAATTAATCATTAACACTCTCTAATGTGACTAAAGAAATCATGGAAGTACGCTATGGGAATAAGTACGCTATGGAAATAAGTACGTCATTGAAATAATGATGCACACACCCTAGTCATTATGCCCAGCGAGAAAGCTACTTTTTAAAGGCTATCCTTTGTTATTGCGCGGGCGACGCTATTTTAACCGTCGCTGGAAACCAATAAGCAATCATGTTGAGCAGCGTTTCCGGCTGGTACGGTTTTGCTAGTAAATCATTCATGCCGGCGGCCAAACAGGCTTCCCGCCTCGCATCGTCGGCATTGGCGGTAAGTGCGACCAGTACGCTTCGGTGATCTCCCTGAGTGCGCTCGTATTCCCGCCACTGGCGCGAGGTTTCAAGGCCGTCCAAGATGGGCATAAAAATATCCATAAACACTAGATCAAAGGTCGCGCTTTGCTGGCGCTCAAGTGCCTGCTCGCCGCTGCTGGCTCCTTGTACCTGAAGCCCTTGCGTTTCGAGCATTTGCCGCGCCAACATTAAGTTAACGGGCCCATCGTCAACCACTAAGACACGCAAATGTCGCTGGGATGAAGCGCTTTTTTGAACTTGGCGGGCGCTGCCTTGATCCAAGCTGTTTTCAGAACGGCTTTCAGAATGGCTTTCAGCACTTTGTTCAGCGCTCCTTTCCGCGTTGCTTTCAGAGCCGTGCTGCACGACGTTGGCCAGCAGTGCGCGAATATCCACTAGCCGCTCACGACCATCACGTATATGTTGCTGGCACTCTTCGGTAGTGTCTTTTTCGGCAAGTGCATCTAAATATTCAAACAGGTTGTCTGTTTCACGCTGCAACAGCGTTAAATAGCCAGATTTCAAACGCGACTCTTCCCGCGTCCTTTCACGCTCAGCCATTAAATGCTTGAGCTGGTGCTGCTGATGCTGGAGCTCATCCAACAGCGTTTGTGCGTGTTCATGCGGGGCATTATCGAAGGCGGCGCGACCGTCTTGCGAATAATGGATGGCACGTTGGAGACTTCCTAATGCTTCATTCACGCTGACAAGCCGCTGAAGCGGCAGATAAGATTGATCAGCAGCACTCAGCGCGCGCCCCCCAGGCAGCACGGGCTGGGAAGGCACGGCTGTTGCGCATAGCGCCTGGCTATGACGTTCTAGTTCGGTGAGTTCTTGTATAAAGCGCTCGTTTTCATGTCGAGCGCGCGTTTTTATGAGCATAAGAAAGGCACTAACATTCAAGCTACTGCCGACCAGCAATGCCAACATTAACCAAAGCGTGGTGCTCCATGATATATAACTAGGTGACACCCACCACACCATGGCACCTACTATTAGGCATAACACGATTAACGCTGCTTGCATTAGCAACAGTGGCCACAGAACAGGCCATACAATGGCGTTCCAAAAGTGCTCACTTTGATTGCGCTGCATGATCTCGCCTTCCTCGTGGCCTGATGACCTATGATAACGTGACCGCTGTACGGCATCAGTGTACGTCTAGGCGTCGTGACTGTCATGCTGCTCTACCGTTGAACGCGGATACCTCTTTAATCGACGAGTTTGCGATATGTGTTTAATAACGTTCGCTTGGCAACCCGGCACGCCCACCCCTTTACGGCTTATGGGCAACCGGGATGAGCTCCATGCTAGGCCTACCGCCCCGCTAGGGTATTGGCAAGAGAACACGGCCATTGCCGGTGGGCGTGACCTGGAGGCCGGTGGCTCGTGGTTAGCGGCCAAACGGGGCGGCGTAGTGGCCGTTTTAACCAATGTGCGCGACCCCCAGCTGTTAACCCCGCCCAGCGCGCCTAGCCGAGGTGAGCTGGTGGCTAACGCACTGCAGTGTAAGGATATTGAAGGGTGGCTAACCGCGTTAAACCAAGGTGACGCGCTGAGTTACGCGGGCTTTAACTTATTGGTAGCGACACCACACCAGCTGTGGCACCTGCACCGTAGCCGAGAGCGGCTTACGCTTTGCAAGGTGCCCCCTGGGGTGCATGGGTTGTCGAATGCCGACCTTAACTCCCCCTGGCCTAAGCTATTACATGTTCGCAATGCGCTTGAGCACAGCCTTTCGAAACAGGGTGCTTTAAACGAAGCTCCCCTTCCGGCATGGCCCAGCGCCGTTCAGCGCGCCATGCAAAACCCCCAAGAGGCGTCGGTCAAAGAACTTCCCGATACCGGCGTTGGCATTGAGTTAGAGCGTCAGCTATCCGCGGCTTTTATTATTGGCGAGCGCTACGGCACGCGCGCCACCTCGTGGCTGACGTTAGACCACCAGGGGCATATCGAGATAACCGAGCAACGCTTTGGAGCGCAGGGGCGTTTTCAGGGCGAAACCACCCTGAGACTTTTTAACGGTTCCAACGACTCCAGCGATTCATGATGAGATGTCGCCTAATCGCGAGGCGGCATCAGGTGAGACAGCTGCCACTCATCCATACGCCCTTCTAAATGTTCATGAACCTGGGCAGGCGTGTCTAACTGCATAATTTCTTTTAGCAGCTGCTCAGCGTCACTAAACGGCACCCGGCGAATGGCCGCACGCACCTTAAGCAGGCTAGGCGCGTTCATAGAAAGACTAGTAAAGCCCATGGCCATGAGCAGCAGCGCTCCGGCGGGGTCGCCCGCTAACTCCCCGCAAAGGGAAATGGGCTTATTGAGCCGCTTGGCGTCTTGGGAAAGCTCCTGCAAGGCACCGAGTAGTGCCGGGTGCAGCGCATCGTAAAGGCTCGACACGCGCGGATTGTTACGATCCACCGCCAGTAAATACTGAGTAAGATCGTTACTACCGACAGAAAAGAAATCGACACGCTTTGCCAGCGCATCCATTTGATAAATGGTGGCCGGCACTTCAATCATCACCCCTACCTTGGGTCGGATAACCGTGATGCCCTCCTCGCCTAGCTCTAGAATCGCACGATCCAACAGGCGCAGCGCCTCATCGACCTCTTCGACATTGGTGATCATCGGAAAGAGCACGTAAAGATTATCAAGATCGATAGACGCTTTTAGCATGGCGCGTAACTGCACCATTAGCACTTCGGGGTGATCCAGCGTGACACGCATACCGCGCCAGCCAAGAAACGGGTTGGCCTCTTCAATCGGGAAATAGGGAAGATCTTTGTCGCCGCCGATATCCAGCGTGCGCATCACCACCGGCAGCGGCGCAAAGCCTTCAAGCTGGTCGCGATAGAGCTTGGTTTGCTCTTTCTCACCGGGGAAACGTTCAGTAATCATGAACGGCACTTCGGTACGATAGAGGCCCACCCCGCCAATGCGACTTTTAAGCAGTGCGCTAGCATCGACCGCTAATCCGGTGTTTACCATCAGCGGCATAGTGTAGCCATCTGGCGTGGCGCTAGGCAGATCTTGTTCGTGTTCTAACAGCTCACTAAGCGCTTCTTCTTCAGCAATTAAACTGGCGTAACGCGCAGTAAGTTCAGGCGCAGGGCGCACAAACAGCCGGCCACGATGACCATCAAGCACCAGCGGCGCGCCGCCTAAACGCGGCAGCGGTAAATCCACCATGCCCAGCACCGTAGGAATACCCATGGCACGGGCCACAATAGCCACGTGCGAGGTGCTAGAGCCACGCACCGAGACCAGCCCCTTGAGCTTGTCGCGGGGCACTTCACCCAGCATGGCCACGCTGATTTCATCGCCCACCAAGATAGCGTTATCGGGGTAGGTTTCCGGTGTAGAAGGCGTGTCTTCCTGCAGATGCGCCAGCACGCGGCGACCAAGATCGCGAATATCCGCCGCCCGCTCACGCAAATAGTTGTCGTCCACCCGCTCTAAATACTGAACGTGGCGGCGCACCACATCAGCCAGCGCCCCTGGAGCCCACTGCCCTTCGCGAATACGCTTTTCTACTTCGTCGGCAAGGGCCGCTTCGCCAAGCATCTGTTGATAAACATCAAACAGCGCCAGCTCTTGCGCAGAAATCCGGCTTGCTAAACGCTCAGCAGCTGCACGGATTTCATCACGGGTTTTACCAATCGCTTCTTTCAAGCGCGCGACTTCATAATCTTGATCGCTTGGAATTAGATCGGGAACGCTATTAAGATCAGCCGGCGGGGTAATCACTACGGCTTCACCCATCGCCATACCTGGCGAAGCAGCTACACCTTTAAACACCGCCTGCCCACCAGCAAGCGCCGGGCGCATTAGGTTCCCCGTGGCGAGTGCGTGCGCCAATACGCCGGCCAGCTGGGCAGCCATAGTGACCAGGAAGGCTTCATCTTCATCATCGTAGCGCCGCTTTTCGGCCTGCTGAACGACCAATACGCCCAGCATGTGCCGCTGGTGAATAATCGGCACGCCTAGGAAGCTGGAGTAACGCTCTTCACCGGTCGATTCAAAATAGCGGAATTGCGGGTGGGTCTGGGCGTCTTCGAGATTTAACGGCTCGCCGCGTTTGGCCACGACCCCCACCAAGCCTTCGCCTAACGGCAGCACCACGCGCCCCACCGCCTGAGTGCGCAAGCCAATGGTCTCCATTAATATCAGTGACTCAACTTCTTTGTCGTAAAGGTAGAAGGAGCACACATCGGTCTGCATCGCCTTACGAATTCGACGTACCATCGTGGACAGCGCGGCGTCGAGGTTGCGCGCGCTATTCACTTCCTGAATAACCCGGCGCAGCACCTCAAGCATGGACGTTTTACCTTTCACTGTTATTTGCCTCGCTGAGGAATTTCCTGGCAAACTTCCACCGCCCTACCTTGGGCAGCGACCAGTCTCTCTATTCTTCATCCTGTGCCAGACGCTGAACGCGGGGAGATAACTCCCGCAACGCTCGGCGATAGACCTCTCGCTTAAAAGGCACGACTTGCCCTAGCGGGTACCAATAGCTGACCCACCGCCACCCGTCAAATTCAGGGGTCGGGGTTGCTGTCATGCAGATTCGGCTTTCCTGGCAACGGATTTTAAGTAAAAACCACTTCTGCTTCTGGCCTATACAGACCGGACGCGAATGTGTGCGAATCATGCGTCGTGGTAGACGGTAGCGCAGCCAGCCCCGGGTGCAGGCAACAATATCAACATCGTCGGCGGTTAGGCCGATCTCTTCGTAAAGCTCACGAAAAAGTGCTTGTTGTGGCGTCTCGCTTGCATTGATGCCCCCCTGGGGAAATTGCCACGCATTTTGTCCTACCCGACGCGCCCAAAGCAGCTGCCCCTGGCTATTGGCAATGATAATGCCAACATTGGGGCGAAAGCCGTCAGCGTCGATCACGGACATCACCTTATAAATTTTCAGTTACGCCCATTTTTCCACAAGGGTGACAAACGTATCAATACAATATAACGCTAAGTGCTTAATGCGTGCTTTGCTTTAGTGGGAAAGGCTGAGCGACTCTGCGATAATCCGCGTCCGCTATTTGTTGTACCGACGTTTTGTTGTACTGACGTTTTCACACACGCATATTAATCATAAGTAACCATAAGGGGAGCGCCGTGAGTCTGGCCATTTTCGATTTGGATAATACGCTGCTATCCATCGACAGCGATCATGCCTGGGGCGAGTTTTTGCTCGAACAGGGGGCAGTTGATCCAATCGCTTACCGGGAGGCCAACGAGCGCTTCATGGCCGATTACAACGCAGGCACCCTGGATATGGCCGCTTTTTTAGCAATGGCGCTCAAGCCATTAGCGGACAACTCCCCCGAACAGCTTGCTGCCTGGCACCAGCAATTTATGGCGAGCAAAATCGAGCCAAATATTTTACCCAAAGCAGAAGAACTGTTGGCTCGTCACCGCACTAGAGGCGATACGTTGCTGATTATTACCGCTACCAACCGCTTCATTACCGCGCCTATCGCCGAGCGACTGGGTGTGGATAACTTAATTGCCGTGAATCCTGAAGTAAAAGATGGCCATTACACCGGGCGTGTATCCGGCGTGCTTAGTTACCGCGAAGGCAAAGTGACGCGCCTTGAGCAATGGCTGCAAGACCAAGATCTGATCATGGACGGTGCCTGGTTTTACAGCGATTCGCACAATGATTTGCCGCTGCTTGAAATAGTCGAGCACCCCGTCGCCGTCGACCCCGACGACACCCTGCGCCAGGTAGCAGAAGAGCGCAACTGGCGGATCATGAGTTTGCGGGATTAAAGCCTAAATAGCCGCGGTGATCTTGTAAGAGGCAGCTTCAGCTCGCGATGATTCAAGCGTGGCTGTTGGTGTCTCAACAAAAAACCCCGCAAGCGCGCTTGCGGGGTTTGGCGTTAACCAGCGCTTATATAAAGGCGCTGGTGGGCGCGTTTAGCCGAGCAGGTGCTCAACGGCTGCACGCTCTTCGCGCAGTTCTTTCTCGGTGGCTTTCATCTTCTCTTGGCTGAATTCGTCAATTTCAAAGCCTTGAACGATTTCATACTTGCCACCCTGGCAACGCACTGGGTAGGAGTAGATGATGCCTTCTTCGATGCCGTAGCTGCCATCAGACGGGATCGCCATGCTGACGATGCCTTTAGAACCCAGCGCCCAGTCGTGCATATGGTCGATGGCGGAAGAGGCAGCAGAGGCGGCAGAAGAAGCGCCACGTGCTTTGATGATTGCCGCGCCGCGCTGCTGCACGGTGGGGATAAAGTCGTTTTCGTACCAGTCGCGCTCAACCAGATCAAACGCGGCTTTACCGTCAACTTTGCACTGGGCAAGATCCGGATACTGGGTGGCACTGTGGTTGCCCCAGATGATCATGTTTTCAACGTCAGTGACGTGCTTGCCAGTTTTCTGTGCCAGCTGAGTCAAGGCGCGGTTGTGGTCCAGACGCGTCATGGCGGTGAACTGGCCAGCATCAAGGTCCGGCGCGTTGCAAGAAGCAATCAGCGCGTTAGTGTTGGCTGGGTTACCGACCACCAGCACTTTCACGTCACGGCTGGCGTGGTCGTTCAGCGCTTTACCTTGAACGGAGAAGATCGCTGCGTTGGCTTCCAGCAGGTCTTTACGCTCCATGCCTGGGCCACGCGGACGTGCGCCCACCAGCAGAGCGAAGTCGGCGTCTTTGAACGCAACGTTCGGGTCGTCGGTGGCAACGATGTCTTGTACCAGCGGGAAGGCACAGTCGTTAACTTCCATGACCACGCCGTTTAGGGCGTCCATTGCCTGGGGAATTTCCAGAAGCTGGAGAATGACAGGCTGATCCGGCCCCAGCATGTCGCCAGCGGCGATGCGGAAAATAAGAGAGTAGCTGATCTGACCGGCGCCGCCGGTAATCGCAATACGTACTGGATCTTTCATCATTGCTCCTTGATTGGTTCGCCTAGGGGTGGTTCTCGCCTGAGGAGTGGCTTAACAGTACTCAAGACGCCAAGATGGTATGCCCAGCCGGGGAAAAACTCAATCAGACATGCGGCTACTACCTATTTATGCCGTCATTGACTGCACCCGCGGCCACTCGTTGAAAAGACCATGTTACGCTGTGGTAACATTCTGCTTACGCTCCCCTTTTTGCTCTCCTATATTGCTATCACTATGGACATGGATGCCCCATGCGAAGAATCCCTTTTTCTTATGCCTTGGCTAGCCTGCTGGTGCTGGCGCTAGTGATATGGCTCGCTTTTGGTAACTTTCAGTATTTTCAAGCTAATGCCCCGGATGCTTCCCCGCGCAGTGAAGCAGGGCAACGGGTAGAAATTGCCTTACAGCAAAGCATTTCTTTTATCCCCCAGCAGATCATTCAAGGCCAGCTCACTGCTGAGCGTGAAACCACGCTGCGTGCCAATGTAGCAGGCTTTGTGGCTGAAAAGCCGGTGACACAAGGCAGCCGTGTGATGGCCGGCGAGACACTGCTGGTGCTGGATAACAACGCCCTGCCCGAGCAGCTAAAGCAGGCCCGTGACGAGCTAGCGCTCGCCGAAGCCGAGTATGCCGGCGCACGTAACCTGCGCCAACGGCAGCTGATTTCGCAGCCCGAGCTACTGCGCTTACAGAGTTCGCTCAGCGCCAGCGCCGCCTCCGTAGCCCAACTGCAGAAACAGCTGGATGACAGCCGCCCCACCGCACCTTTCGATGGCATACTCAACCGCGTACAGGTGGAGTTAGGCGACCTGCTGCAGGCCGGCGAAGAATGGGGGCAGTTGGTTGATGACCGCCGTTTGAAAGGCGCCGCCTGGGTTTCTCAGCAGCAGGTGGGCGAGTTAAGCGTGGGCCTACCGGTAACCGCCCGGCTGTTAAACGGCGACCACTTAGCAGGCGAGCTGACCTTTATTAGCCGCCGCGCCGAAGAAGCCACGCGCAGCTTTTACATTGAAGCCATACTGGATAACCCCGAAGGCAAGCACCTAGCAGGCGGCAGCGCGGAGCTAACCATTACGCTGCCCCCCCGCCGAGTACATACCCTTTCACCAGCGCTACTGAGTTTAAATAGCGAAGGCCAATTGGCGGTCAAACATGTAGATGACAACGATCACGTACAGCAAACCGCTATTGAGCTTGTGAGCGCTGATATCCAACGCGCCTATGTGGCCGGCCTACCAGATCCGCTGCGCCTGATTACGCTAGGCGCGGGCATGGTAGAAACCGGTGAAGCAGTCACGCCAGTGCCTGCTGAAGCACAACAGGATAGCGTGCATGCGCCAGTTGATTAGTGCGGCGCTAGCCCACACCCGCACCACCCTGCTGCTGCTGGTAAGCCTGCTACTGGCGGGTACCGCCGCGTGGCAGATGATTCCCAAAGAGGCCAATCCCGACGTTACGATACCGATGATTTATGTCGCGCTATCGCTTGAAGGGGTTAGCCCAGAAGACGGCGAACGCTTGCTGATTCGCCCTATGGAGCAGGAACTGCGCGGCATTGAAGGGTTGCGCAAGTTCACCGCGCAATCCAGCGAGGGGCATGGCTCGATCACCCTGGAATTTGACCCCGGCTTTGACCCGGACACCGCGCTGACCGATGTGCGCGACCGCGTCGATATTGCCCGCAGCGAGCTGCCTTCCGAGGCGGACGAGCCACGGGTGATGGAAGTCAACGTTTCAGAGTTTCCGGTATTAACCATCGGCCTTTCGGGGCAGTTGGATACCCGCGAGCGCATTACCATTGCCCGGCGCTTGCAAGAAGAGATCGAAGGCATTGCCGATGTGCTCGAAGTCGACATCGCCGGTGAGCGGGAAGACCTGCTGGAAATCGTCGTTGATCCGCTGGTACTGGAGAGCTACGGGGTCGATTTTGATGCCCTGTTCAACCAGGTATCGCGCAATAATCGCCTTGTTGCAGCGGGCAGCTTGGATACCGGCGCAGGGCGTTTGGCGCTGAAAGTCCCCGGCATTATTGAGTCCCTTGAAGACGTCATGAGCATGCCGGTGAAGGTCGATGAGGACCGGGTGGTGACCTTTGGCGATGTCGCCTGGATTAACCCCACCTACAAAGAGCCGGAAGGCTTTGCCCGCATTGATGGCCAGCCGGCGGTAGTGCTGGAAATTTCCAAACGCGCAGGTGCCAATATTATTGCAACCATTGGCGCGGTGCGTGAGCGCCTAGCCGAAGCCGATGATTTACTCCCTGAACAGCTACGCTTTACCACCATTCTGGATGAATCGACCACCGTTGAAAATATGCTCTCCGAGCTATTAAACAACGTGCTAACCGCGGTGGTGCTAGTGCTGATTGTGGTGGTCGCGGTGATGGGCTGGCGCATGGCGCTCTTAGTAGGCCTGACCATTCCCGGTGCCTTCTTAACCGGCATTCTGTTGGTGTGGGCGTTTGGTTTTACGCTCAACATTGTGGTGCTGTTTGCGCTGATTCTAGTCGCGGGCATGCTCGTCGACGGTGCTATCGTGGTCAGCGAACTAGCCGACCGCCATTTGCATGACGGCCAAACACCTCACGAAGCATGGCTAAACGCCGCTTCACGTATGAGCTGGCCGGTGATTGCCTCTACCGCCACCACACTGGCGGTATTTGTTCCCCTGCTGTTCTGGCCCGGCGTGGTCGGCCAGTTTATGAAGTACCTGCCCGCCACGGTGATTTTGTGCCTGCTGGCATCGCTTGCCATGGCGCTGGTATTTTTGCCCACGCTGGGGCGTTTGTTTACCCGCTCTTCGGCGAAACAAGCAGACACAGCCCCTTCAGACACCCGCCATGCAGAGGCAACGACATCATTTGGGCGCGGCTATCGCCATTTACTGGCCAGGCTGCTGATACACCCTGGCTGGGTGCTACTGGTCACGGTGCTGTTAATGGCGCTGCTGTATACCGGCTATGCGCGCTTTAACCACGGTGTCGATTTTTTCCCCAGCGTAGAACCCGATAGCGCCCAGGTATTAGTGCGTGCCCGCGGCGATTTCTCCGCCGTGGAGACCGATGCCATTGTGCAGCGGGTAGAAGCCAAGTTATCCGGCATGAGTGAAGTAAGGGCGCTGTATGCGCGCTCCTTTGCGGTGCCCAACGAGCAAATGGGTAACGACGTGATTGGCATGCTGCAGTTCCAGTTTATCGACTGGCATCAGCGCCGCCCTGCCCAAGCTATTTTGGATGATATGGCCGAGCGCGCCCAAGATATTCCTGGTATTACGCTAGAGTTTCGGGAACAAGAGATGGGCCCCGGCGGCGGCAAACCCATTGTGCTAGAAGTGAGCGCCACTAACCCCGAAGTCGCCGATTCAGGCGTTAACCAGCTAACCCAACTCATGCGCGAGCTGGGTGGCTTTACCGACATTCAGGATAACCGCAGCCTGCCGGGCGTGGAGTGGCGGGTGAATGTGGACCGTGAAGCCGCAGCGCGCATGGGCACCGATGTGACGACGATTGGTAGCGCGGTGCAGCTGCTCACCACAGGCCTGCAGGTGGCGAGCTACCGCCCGCCTGAAGTGTCTGACGAGGTGGATATCCGCGTGCGCCTGCCGCAAAACTGGCGTTCGTTGGATCAGCTTGAGCGCTTGACCATTAATACCCAGCGGGGTCAGGTGCCGATTTCACACTTTGTGACCCTGGAACCCGCCCCGAAAGTAGGCACCCTTAACCGCATTGATGGCCGCCGAGCGATTACCATCGACGCCGACCTCGCTGCCGGCTATCTCGCCGATGAGCGCCTGCGGGCGCTATTAGCGGCGGGCAGCGACCGCCTGCCTGAGGGCTTGATGGTTAATGTGGCAGGTGAGCAGGAAGATCAGCAGGAGGCGATGCAGTTTCTAGCCAGCGCGTTCATGATTGCTGTTGGCCTCATGGCGCTGATTCTGGTCACCCAGTTCAATAGCTTTTATCAGGCAGGGTTGGTGCTTTCGGCGATTGTATTTTCCACCGCAGGCGTTTTGATGGGGCTACTGATTACTGGCCAGGCTTTCGGCATTGTCATGGTGGGGATGGGGGTCATTGCCTTGGCGGGTATCGTGGTCAATAACAATATCGTGTTGATCGATACCTACAATGAGCTGCGCGGCCAGGGAATGACACCCGGTGAAGCGGCACTCGAAGCGGGCTGTTTGCGCCTTCGCCCAGTGCTATTAACGGCGATTACCACCGTGCTGGGGTTAATGCCGATGGTGCTGGGTATCAATGTGGATCTGTTTACCCCCACGCTGGGCATCAACGCGCCCTCTGCACAGTGGTGGACACAGATGTCGAGTGCCATTGCCGGCGGGCTTACCTTCGCCACCGCGCTTACCCTGCTGCTTACGCCCTGCATGTTGGTGATTGGGGGCAAGCTGCGGCGTTCACGCTAATTCTGATGAAGAAGAAATTAATACCGCCCACCCCCTTACTTACCTAAGCTTGCTTTTACAATGTTTGAGAGCTAATCAACAGCCTAGCCTCACTGACATAAGTCAAAGTATTACACGCTGGCACCCTATAGACTAAAGCATAGGTTCTAGTGAGCGTTTGATCGCAGTAATCTACCGGAATATATATTGCGAACAATTGTCCGCTGTGCAAACATCCGCTGTAAATTCTCCACCCTACACTTCTTCAACCTACAATGAGCCTGCTATGAAAAAACTTATAAATGTTCTTAGTACAGCTGCTTTTGGCAGCGCTGTAGCACTATCTCTCTCCGTTTCTACCGCCCATGCGCAGGAATGGCCGACTAAGGAAGTACGTCTGGTTGTGCCCTACGCTCCGGGCGGTACGACGGATGTTCTTTCCCGGCGAGTGGCGGATCTGCTCAAAGACGAGCTTAACGCTAACGTAGTGGTAGAAAACCGCCCCGGCGCTGGCTCCACCGTGGCAACAGGGCGCTTGGCCCGCGGCGGTCGTGATGCGGACCATACTATTCTGATGGCCTCACCCGGCCACACCATTGGGGCTGCTATCTACCCCAGCCTAGCTTACGACCCAGTGGAAGACTTCCTGTTCATCCAGAACATGCTAGATATCCCGAATGTCATGGTGGTTCCGGCCAACAGCCCATACGAAAGCGCGGTGGAGTTCATCGAAGCTGCCCAAGACAACAACATGTCATTCAGCAGCAGTGGCGTCGGCAGCTCTATTCACATGTCAGGTGAGCTGTTCAAGACACTGACAGGCTCTAACATGACGCACGTACCGTTTGCTGGCAGCGGCGCGGCATTGCCGGCTCTGCTCGGGGGTGACGTTGATGTTTCCTTTGAGAACATGCCTACCGTGTTCTCTCACATCCAGTCTGGCGACCTTAGAGCACTGGCCGTGACCTCTGAAGAGCGCTCGGAGTTCCTTCCCGATGTACCGACCCTGAAAGAGATCGGCGAGCATAACCTTGATCAGTTGGTCACTACCGCCTGGTTTGGCCTGATCGCTCACAACTCTTTCCCTGAGGAGGCTTTCGCTACGATGCAGGAGGCTCTCCAGCAAGTAATGGAGCGCGAGGAGTTTACCAACTTCGTCGAACAGCTGGGTGGCGAGAAAGGGACTATCGGTGGCGATGAATTCAAGACGTTCGTCGCTGATGAAGTTGCTCGCTGGGACGCAGTGGCGGCAGAAGCCGGCCTTCGCCAAGAGTAATAGGTTAACGTAACGGTTCATGGATGAGGCGGGGGCAATATGCCCTCGCCTCTGTTGTTTTCATAATGCGCTATTCATCGCGAGAGGGTAATTTCCGATGACAAGTTCTCACTCAACGGGAAGCCCACTGATCAAAGATCTTTGGGATGTGGTCGCCGGAGTTGTGCTGCTGGGATTTTCCCTACTGCTGCTGTTTTATTTGATACCCAACTATATTGGCCAACCGCCCATTGTGCAGAACCCAATGATGTCGCCACGCTGGCTGCCAACAATCGTTGGTTGGCTGCTAGCGGTGTTTTCGGTGTTGATGGTTGTTCAGGGCATGCTGGTTGCTGACGATAGCGAAGCAAGCGAGCGGCGCTTTGAACGCGGCCCCTGGATGCGCTTTGCGCTGATGGCATTAGCACTGGTGGTCTATGTTGGCCTGTTCGAGATGCTGGGCGCCATCATCAGCGGAGTGCTGGCCACACTGATCCTGTTTATCGCCCATCCAGTGCGGACTTTGTGGGTCTACCTTCTAGCCGTCGCCTTCCCGGTAAGCGTATCGCTGCTGTTTACCGAGGTAATGAACGTACCGTTGCCGATGTTGCCGTTCTGATCCAACAGCCATCTTCAAGATCTGGTGAGTTATGGAAAATATTAACGAAGTACTGCAGTTATTTCTGGCAACAGAGAACTTTATAGCCATAGCGGTAGGTGTGCTGGTCGGCGTCGTTGTTGGCTCTATTCCCGGCCTCACGGCGACCATGGCGGTGGCTCTAGCGCTGCCTTTTACGTTCTCCATGGAACCGGTGGCCGCTATCCTGTTGCTGGTGGGTATCTACAAGGGCGGCATGTATGGCGGCTCGATTACCGCTATTCTGATACGTACACCGGGGTCGCCGGCGTCGGCCTGTACGTTGCTGGATGGCTACCCGATGGCGCAGCAGGGTAAAGCGAAAAAAGCGCTGCAAATGGCGCTCTATTCCTCTGTTATCGCAGATTTTATCTCTAATATAGCGCTGATCTTCTTTGCTGCTTATCTGGCTAAGATTGCTCTCAACTTCGGCGCACCTGAGTTTTTCTGGCTGATCTGCTTCTCACTGACCATCATCATTTCGCTGGCCAGTGGGTCAATGATCAAAGGGTTGATTGCAGCGCTGCTGGGCATTTTGCTTTCTTTGGTGGGTCTGGACTCAGTTTTCGGGTCTCAGCGGCTTACCTTTGGAAACTATAACCTGATGGACAGCATTTCGTTCATTCCGCTGCTGATCGGTTTGTTTGCGATTCCTGAAATCATTGAGTTCTATCGCAAGAAGATTGTGCCTCACATACGTGCCAAGGCGAGCGGCGCGGGCGTCTCGCTGGCTGAAATGAAGCGCAGTCTCACAAGCATTGTGCGGGGCAGCCTGATTGGGGTGATTATTGGTGCTATTCCAGGCACCGGAGCGACAGCCGCCGCCTTTATTTCCTACAGTGATGCCAAGCGTCGCTCGCCCCACTCCGAGCGCTTTGGTAAGGGTGAGGTAGAAGGCGTAGCCGCTTCGGAAGCAGGTAACAACGGCGTTGCCGGTGCCACGCTGATTCCATTGCTGTCGTTAGGGATTCCTGGCGATGTGATCACCGCCATCATCCTGGGTGCCTTTATGGTGCATGGCTTAACCCCAGGCCCTATCCTGTTTCAGGAAAACTTGCCTCTGATCTATGCGCTGTTCCTCGGCATTATGCTCAGCTCTGTGATCCTGCTGTTTGTGGGTAGTGCGGCCATTCGCTACTTCTCTTTGATCGCCGATATTCCCAAGTCGATTCTTTTTCCGATCGTCTTGATGTTCTGCGTTTATGGGTCTTATGCGGTCAATAACGATACCTTCGATGTATGGTTGATGCTGGCTTTTGGGGTGATGGGTTATCTATTTAACCGCACTGGCATACCGGCAGCTCCCTTCCTGATAGGCTTCATTTTAGGGCCAATGTTCGAAGACAACCTGCGTCGTTCATTGTTGATCGGTTCCAACGATCTGTCGATTTTTGTGCGTGGCCCGATCACCTGGTTCTTTATCGCCCTGACCGTAGGCTCCATTTTGCTGGCTCTTTATCGCTTTATTAGCGCGCGGCACAAAGCGAAACAGGCGGCGAATGAACCAGAAGCAAATGCGTGAGGCGGTGACCTTACTAGATAAGTAGTCTCCTGTTTTAAACCACCTAGTTAACTTAAGCGATAGTTAATTTAAGTGATAGTGGATTTAAGCGTCAGGAAGTCGAGCCGGTCACCGCGTGGGGCCGGCTCTTTTTTACGCCGCCGTTTTGACAAGGCCGTTTAAAAAAACAGAGAGAGCAGCGATGAGTCTCATTAAAAAGGTGCCAGCGACAAGTGCATGGCCCAGCCATTTCCTTGCCGGCGTGGCCGTGCTGGCGGTGGTGCATTTATTGAGCAGCGCGACATGGGCTGAAAGCTTGGCTCAGCTGCTGTTGGCGGGGTTTCTCATACTTGGCTGGCCTAACTTCAACTCGATGGCACGCCTATTGACGCTGGCCTGTGGCGCAGTGTCTTGTTTTGCCCTGTGGCACCTTCCTTCGCCTTGGGCTGTGCTTTATGAAGCGGCCAGCGGTTTTGTATTCTTGGCCGCGTTTATGACGGCACTGGCGCTGCTTCGCCTACCGGCTTACCGCTCGCGACTTATTCGCCGCTGTGGTCAGAGTCTACTGTTGCAGCCGCCTACCTGGCGTTACCCTTTGCTCTCGCTAGGTTCAACGCTATTCGGCATCGTACTTAACTTCGGCGTGTTAAATTTATTCATGTCGATGATTGATAAGGCCAATACCCTAGGTTCCGCACAGGGGCGAGTGTGGCTACAAGAGGTACGCCGCCGACGCATGCTTCTCGCCACGTTACGCGGATTCACCCTGGCACCGCTGGTTTCCCCGCTTGGCATCGGTGTCGCCGTCGTGTTGGGTAATCTTGAATCGCTAACCTGGGCAGCGCTGTTTCCCTACGTACTGGCATCGGCAGGCATTCTTTTTTTACTCGGATGGGCCTGCGATCAGGCGGCGGGGCCTCGCCCAAAAGCCGCTGCTAACGTTACCGTGCGGCCCTCGCTGATGCCGCTGGCCTCTTTTAGCCTACTGCTGCTTGCATTAGTTATGCTGGTGTTTGCGCTTGCCTACTTACTCTCACTCCGGTTGCCTCAGGCCGTTGTTATTGGCGTACCTCTCGGAGCCTGGGCGTGGCTATCTTGGCAGTGTCGTGGCATGGGTTATGCGGGTGTAACACCTGCCGCTGCCCTGCTAGCTCGCCGCTTGCCTGATGTACTGGGTGGGATTGGTAATGAGGTGGTAGCGCTGGGTGCCGGGGCTTATCTTGGTTATCTCAGCGTGGCACTACTTGACCCCGCCCAATTGGAAGGCGTGGCCTCTGTACTTATCGCTCTTGGCAGTGCGTTGCCAGCCCTATCACTTGTATTGATCGTGGTACTTGCCCAAGTAGGGGTGAATCCCATTATCAGCGTGACCTTCTTGACCAGTATGGTGGCTCAAGTCGAGCTAGACAGTGTGTCGTTGCCGCTGTTAGCAGCAGCGATGCTCGCCGGGTGGTCGCTAACCATGGTGTCGTCGCCGTTCACAGCGGCGATGATGATAATGTCACGATTCACCGGCATGACTGCAGGCAAAATTGGCCTGCGCTGGAATGGAGTGTTTCTGGCGGCCTCGTTAATAACGGCCGCCGTCATCTTTCGGTTGGTCAGCTGAGCAGGAAAGTTTGCCTACCCTACCGTCACACCGCCGCAAACGAACAATGTTTGCCCTGTAATAAAGCTGCTGCCTGGGTCGCAGAAGAAGCTGACGGCTTGCGCCACATCTTCAGGCTGCCCCATACGCTGCACAGGAATATTCTCGATGATGCGCCGCGCGCGCTCAGAATCGGGCGGGTTATTTTCCCAGAAAGCGGTGGTGGCGATAGGCCCGGGCGCGACACAGTTGACCGTAATGTTATCCGCCGCCAGCTCTAATGCCCAGGTGCGGGCCATAGATTGTAATGCGCCCTTGGTAGCGCTGTAGAGGGTGCGCGCCTCTTTACCTAGGACAACACGGCTAGCATTCATAACGATACGCCCCTGGCCACAGCGGCGCATAGCAGGCAACAGTGCTTGGGTACATACTAATGCAGAACGTACGTTAAGATGCATTAGGGGGTCGAAGTCTTCAACGCGGGTGTCGTCAAGCAGCGCAGGACGCACTATGCCAACATTATTGACCAGGCAAGTGACTGGATGGGCATCGGCGATGTTTTCAAGCACCTCGCGGGTAGCGTTAACATCGCTGAGGTCTACTAAATGTGCATCTGCTTTTAGTGACTCTGCTTCTGGTGCTTCAATGTCAAGCACAATGGTGCGGTAACCGTCTTTCTGCAGGCGTAATGCGATGGCTTGGCCAATATTACGGGCACCGCCGGTGACGACAGCAAAGGGTTCAGACATAGCGATATCCTGTTGATAGGGCGGGAAGTCAAAACAAGTCAAAAATACACAGCACGGTACGAACGACCACGCCTACGCAGCAAACGCCGCTAGACGTGGGTTCGCTTTATTGCTGTGCGTCTACTGCTGGGCTTCGCGAATCATGTTGCGCGCGATGATGACTTGCTGGATTTGGGTAGTGCCTTCATAGAGTCGGAACAGGCGCACATCACGATAAAATCGCTCGACGGCATATTCACTGATATAGCCTGCGCCGCCGTGAATTTGCACGCCTCGATCAGCGACTCGGCTACACATTTCAGTAGCGAACATCTTGGCACAGGAAGCCTCAGTGCTCACGTTTTTGCCTTCATCACGCTTGCGTGCCGCATCAAGCACCATGCAACGCGCGGCATAAATTTCGGCCTTTGAATCAGCCAGCATGGCTTGGATAAGCTGAAAGTCAGCGATGGGCTTGCCAAACTGCTGGCGCTCCATGGCAAAGCGCAGGGAGTCATCCAACACGCGCTCAGCGGCTCCTACGGCAATCGCCGCAATATGCAGTCGCCCCTTATCCAGCACTTTCATGGCGGTTTTGAACCCAACGTCTTCCTGTTCGCCAATCAGTGCACTGACCGGCACCCATACATTGTCGAAAATCACATCGGCAGTATGCGCACCCTTTTGGCCCATCTTCTTATCGCGCTTACCAATGGTAATGCCGGGAGTATTGGCTTCTACAATGAAGGCACTGATCCCCTTGGCACCTTTAACGTCGGAGTTGGTGCGTGCCATAACGGTGAAAATGCCGGCATGTGGAGCATTGGTGATATAGCGTTTGGTGCCATTGATAAAGTAGCCATTACCCTCTTTCACCGCGGTAGTGCGCAGCGAGGCAGCATCAGAACCGGAGTCAGGCTCGGTTAAACAGAAAGCACTCAATATCTCGCCGCTGGCCAGCCGTGGCAGGTAGTGGGCTTTCTGTTCATCAGTGCCATCAAGCAGAATACCAATTGAACCTATCCCATTGTTAGTACCAATGAAAGAGCGAAAAGCGGGCGATGTTCTACCCAGTTCGAAGGCGATATTAACCTCTTCCTCCATGGTGACCCCAAGGCCACCAAACTCCTCAGGAATGGTCAGACCAAAAAGCCCCAACTCACGCATCTGTGAGGCAATATCCTCAGGAATTTCATCACTTTCAGCGACTTCTTCCTCGCGCGGAATCAGTTCTTCTTTGACAAAGCTACCAATGGAGTCGAGCAGAAGCTGCAGGGTTTCCTGATCACGAATCATGTGTGCGTCTCTTTTGTGCGTCGTTTTAACAAAAAGGATGAATGTATAAGCATGACTTACGAGATTTGGGTCTTAATATTGTTGACCAGCTGGACCAATTGAGGCCCGATATACTCTTCCAGTTTTTCACGCGATATCTGGAACTCTGGACCGCCACAGTTGAATGAAAGGATGCCAAGCTGTGGATGATGCAAAGGCACCGCAACCGCGTTCACTTTGCGCTGCCATTCCCCAAGCGACAGGCAATAGCCGTAATCGGCGTAGTCACGGTAAGCGCGCTCTAATGCTTTTTGAATGACAGGCCACTCGGACGGATAAGACTCTCGCAGGTGATCCATTAGCACCTCGGCGTCTTGAGCCGGCATGGCAGCCAAGTAAGCGCGCCCAGCCGAACTCTGATGTATAGGGAGGCGCATGCCCGTTTGGCGACGGATAGTAGAACGAAGAGCACTTTGGACAACATCTAAATAAACCATATCCAAGCGGTCACGAGCAGACATAGCCACCGTGGCACCCACTTCGTTAGCAAGATTGACCATCAAAGGCTGAGCGATAGCGCGAATTGGCAAATTAGCGATCATGGAATAACCAAAGGCCATGACGCCTACATCTAACTGGTATTTCCCTCGCGGTAGAGAGCGCAGATATCCCAGCCGAGCAAGCGTGTGCGTCAGCCGACTAACCGTGGGGCGCGGCAGCCCGGACTTTTTAGCTAAATCAAGATTGCTTAAGGTACTTTCACTCGGAGTAAAGCAGCGTAATAGCTCCACTCCTCTCGCCAATGCGGTAACAAACTGCCGATCTTTTTCTTGTTTACCGGCGGTATTCATTGGGTCTATCACGATTTGAAAGTCGTTCTGATTGTCTAGTGTCTTCACCGAAACGTGCTCCAGTCGTGACTTATTGGATCGGTTAAGTTTGCGATCTTTTTGCGCTAAAAGTCAACTATGCAACCTATATGTTTGCATAGCGGACATTTATCAACCTGATTATTAGGTTAGCCGCATCAGTTTTCTCATTGACAGCTGTTTGCCCGTCTGTGTAATTTAGATCTATATGCAAACCTAATGACCGCACAGCGGACAACTTAATGGCAATGGGGCTATCAATCTGATGACCAACAAACAACCACCTTCCGAGGTCTATGTTGACTCGCTTGATCAAGGTGTGGCGGTAGTTCGCATTGACCGCCCAGAGGCTAAAAATGCCCTCAATGCTGCTGTCAGGCGCCAACTGGCCGAGCTGTTTCTGTCGCTGACTCAGGACGACGCCGTTAACGTCATCGTGCTGACGGGTGGCGAGAAGGTATTTGTCGCCGGCGCTGACGTGAAGGAATTTGCCAGCGCCTCGCCTACAGAGATGTACTTACGACGCAATGAGCGCTTTTGGGAGCCGATTGCACACTGCCCCAAACCGGTCATCGCGGCGGTCAATGGCTTTGCCCTGGGCGGCGGCTGTGAGCTTGCCATGCACTGCGACATTATTATCGCGGGGGAATCGGCGCGCTTCGGGCAGCCAGAGGTCAAGCTTGGCCTAATGCCGGGTGCAGGAGGGACACAGCGCCTAGTGCGTGCGGTGGGTAAGTTTCAAGCCATGCGAATACTGATGACAGGCTGCATGGTACCGGCACCCGAGGCGCTGGCTATTGGGCTGGTAAGTGAGGTGGTGGCTGATCATCAGACACTCCAGCGCGCCAAGGCATTGGCGGAAGAAATCTCAGCTTTGCCAACGCTGGCGCTGGAGCACATTAAAGACACCGTACTCTCAGGGGCCGATCTGCCTTTAGAAAGTGCGCTGGTGCTCGAACGCAAAGCGTTTCAGTTACTGTTCGATACGGCGGACCAAAAGGAAGGGGCTGCGGCCTTTATTGAAAAACGCAAAGCGTGTTACCGAGGAGAATCATAATGTCGAGCGTTATCAACCGGCTGGGCATTGTCGGCACAGGCGTGATGGGTGCAGGCATTGCCCAACTGGCTGCCCAGGCGGGAATAAACGTGGCCCTGTTCGACCGCCGCGATGGCGCTGCTAGCGCAGCGGTGGATGGCCTGCGGGCAACCTTCAACAAATTAGTCACCAAGGACAAAGTATCAAAAGCGTCTGCTGAGGCTGCCTTATCTCATCTATCGGTTGTTGACACCCTGTCTGCTTTGTCAGATTGCGACATGGTAATTGAGGCAATCGTAGAAGATCTCGGGGTCAAAAAAGCGCTGTTCGCCGACCTGGAGGCGATAGTTTCCAAGCAATGCATTTTGGCTACTAACACCTCGTCACTCTCTGTCACCGCAATTGCAGCGAACTTAAACCACCCCGAACGGATGGCGGGCTTCCACTTTTTCAACCCTGTTCCGCTAATGAAAGTCATCGAAGTGATCGGGGGAATCAGCACTGATGAGGCTGTCGTCGACACGCTGCTGACATTAGCAGAGCGTTTCGGCCATACCGGCGTGCGTGCGCAAGACACTCCTGGTTTTATTGTCAACCACGCTGGTCGCGCCTACAGCACGGAAGGTTTAAAGATTCTTGAGGAACGGGTAGCAGAACCTCACGATATTGACCGCATCCTGCGCGAAGAAGCTGGCTTTCGGATGGGGCCGCTTGAACTTTTTGATCTCACCGGCCTAGATGTATCTCACCCGGCGATGGAGTCGATTTTCACGCAGTTTTATCATGATCCGCGCTATCGCCCTTCCTATATATCCCGGCAAATGTTGCAAGGTAAGCGTTTAGGCCGGAAGACGAACATTGGCTTTTATCGCTACAACAATGGGCAAAAAATTGATGCACCCGCTCCACAGCCGGTGCCTACAGTAAGCGACCTACCCCCTTTCTGGGTGGGGTGCGCCGATAGCGCATTGCATGCACACGTTTCGTCACTGCTGAAATCACTGGGTGCCAGCGTAGAACAAGGCGATTCCCCTTCAGCACAAGCGCTGTGTTTATTACTGCCCTTTGGCGATGATGCGGTGAGCGCGAGCGTGCACTATGGCACCGACCCTGAACGCACCCTCTGCCTTGATGGGCTGATGGGGCTGCAGCGTCATCGCACGCTAATGATGACGCCGGTGACACGCGAAGACATGCGCGATGCAGCGCATGCCCTGTTAGCGCGAGATGGTGCTGGCGTAACGGTTATCCGTGACAGCGTTGGGTTTGTTTCTCAGCGCGTGCTTGCTGCAGTGGTCAACCTGGCCTGCGATATTGCGCAGCGTGAAATAGCCTCGCCGACGGATATCGACAAAGCTGTCAGGTTGGGGCTCAACTACCCTCAAGGCCCGCTGGAATGGGGAGATGCGCTAGGGCCAAAGCGGTTGCTTTGCATACTTGAGCGTATATACACATTGACTGGCGACCCACGCTATCGTCCAAGCCCATGGCTACGCCGTCGCGCAACGCTTGGCGTATCTCTGTTACATACCTCACCACGTATTGGGTGACATAGGAGACTGATCATGCTGGTTCAAACGAGGTGGTTGATATGGGAGCCCTGAACGGCGTTCGAGTACTTGACTTAAGCCGAGTGCTAGCCGGCCCTTGGTGTAGCCAAGTACTGGCTGACCTAGGTGCCGATGTTGTTAAGGTGGAGCGTGTTGGGAAAGGTGATGATACCCGCGCCTGGGGGCCTCCCTACATGAAAGACGCTGAGGGCAACGATACTCAGGAGGCTTCGTACTACCAGTCCTCCAATCGCAATAAGCGCTCGATTGCTGTCGATATTGCCACTCCTCAAGGTCAGCAAGTGGTGCGTGCGCTGGCTGCCGAGAGCGATGTGTTGATCGAGAATTTCAAGGCCGGCTCCTTAAAAAAATATGGGCTGGATTATGAGTCACTTTCCAGCCTTAACCCAAGATTGATCTATTGCTCTATCACTGGGTTCGGTCAAACGGGGCCGCGCGCTCAGGAACCTGGCTACGATTTTATCATTCAAGGCATGGGTGGACTAATGAGCATCACCGGTGAACGCGATGATGTTCAAGGAGGCGGCCCTCAGAAAGTAGGCGTGGCTGTTACCGACGTTATGACTGGCCTGTACTCAGTGATTGCCATCCAGGCAGCGTTACTGGCACGCGAGAAAACAGGACGCGGCCAGCATTGTGATATGGCCTTATTAGATGTACAGGTTGCGGCATTGGGCAATCAGAGCCAAAACTATTTAAGCACCGGCAAATCCCCCGGCCGTTATGGTAATGCACATGCCAATATTGTGCCTTACAACTCCTTTAGCGCCAGTGATCAGGATTTCATTATTGCCTGTGGTAACGACACCCAGTTCACAGCATTGTGTAATGCTATCGCATTACCCGAGCTGCCCGCAGACCCCCGGTTTGCAAAAAATGAAGATCGCGTTAGAAATAGGGAGGCGATTACGCAAATTCTTGCGGATCATTTCAAGCACAATACCGCTGCAGAATGGGTAGAAAAAATAAGTAACGTTAAAGTACCCGTTGGGTTAATCAATAACATTGCGGATGCTCTAGCGGAGCCACAGGTGGAAGCCCGCGGCATGGTGGTTAATATCCCCCACGCGATGAACCCTGACTTCAAAATGGTGGGTAGCCCCATTCACCTTTCCGATACGCCGGTCGAGTACAAAAGGCCAGCCCCTTTGCTAGGGCAGGATACCGATAGTGTGCTTACTGAATACCTTCAACTTTCTTCAGAGCAATTATCGCAGTTAAAAAGTGAAGGGGTCATCGGTTAACCCACCGGCTTATGTATATCACTGAGGAGTTGTCATGAAAATTCTCGTCGCGGTAAAACGCGTTATCGACTACAACGTCAAAATCCGCGTCAAGGCGGATCAGTCTGACGTTGATCTGACCAACGTCAAAATGGCCATGAACCCCTTCTGCGAAATTGCTATCGAAGAAGCGGTACGTCTGAAAGAGAAGGGCACCGCCACGGAAGTGGTCGCCGTATCGATTGGCCCCAAAGCCGCCCAAGAGCAGCTGCGTACCGCGCTGGCGCTGGGGGCAGACCGCGCCATTCATATTGAAACCGACGAGCGCGCCGAATCCCTTGCCGTGGCTAAGCTGTTGGCCAAAGTGGTGGAAGAAGAACAGCCCGGCCTGGTCATTTTAGGTAAACAGGCGATCGACACCGACAACAACCAGACCGGCCAAATGCTGGCGGCATTGACCAATCTTCCGCAAGGCACCTTTGCCTCCGAAGTGGTGGTCGACGGCGACAAGGTTAATGTCACCCGGGAAATCGACGGCGGTCTGCAAACCATCGCCCTCACGCTACCGGCGATTGTTACCGCTGATTTACGCCTCAATGAGCCGCGCTATGCCAAGCTGCCGGACATCATGAAGGCCAAGAAAAAGCCGTTGGATGTCAAAACCCCCGCTGACTACGGCATCGAGGTCGCCTCCAAGGTCAGCCTGCTCAAAGTAGAAGCCCCCGCCGAGCGCAAAGGCGGCGTCAAAGTCGCCTCGGTAGACGAGCTGGTCGACAAACTCAAAAACGAAGCCAAAGTGCTTTGAACAAGGCGCTTTAATAGGAGCTGATCTCATGAGCATTCTGATACTTGCCGATCTCCACGAAGGCCAACTCGCCGGTGCCACCGCCCACATAGTGGCTGCCGCCCACGCCATCGGTGGCGATATTGATATTCTGGTCGCCGGGGAAAGCGTTCAGGCTGCGGCAGAAGCCGCCGCCAAGCTCGACGGCGTCCGCAAAGTGCGCGTCGCCGACAACGCCGTGTACGCCCACCAGCTGGCCGAGCCCATGGGTGCGCTGCTGGTTGAGCTGGCCGGTGATTACACCCATGTTCTTGCCAGCGCCTCTACTACCGGCAAAAACGTGCTGCCGCGCTTAGCGGCGCTAAAAGACGTTAGCCAACTGTCGGACGTGATCGCCATCGAAAGCGCCGACACCTTCAAGCGCCCGATCTACGCCGGCAACGCCATTGCCACGGTCAAAAGCGACGACGCGCTGAAAGTTATCACTGTGCGTACCACCGGCTTTGATGCGGTGGGCACCAGCGGCAATGCCGCGATTGAAGCGGTCGACATCGTAGTGGAAAACACCCAGTCCAGCTTTGTCAACGAAACGCTGGCCAAGTCAGACCGCCCCGAGCTGGGCGGTGCCAAGGTGGTGATCTCCGGTGGCCGCGGCATGGGCAACGGCGACAACTTCAAACTGCTCGACGGCATTGCCGACAAGCTGGGTGCCGCCATTGGCGCTTCCCGCGCGGCGGTAGACGCA
>LDZP01000182.1_pt1 | contig 31204 bp, 25 predicted proteins | sample 615351 | NCBI WGS metagenome assembly LDZP01 (sample SAMN03408296, study PRJNA278302) | terrestrial metagenome | isolation source: oil reservoir sample I1 | place: USA: Alaska, North Slope, Ivishak formation | collected 2013
TTCTATTCTATGGTCTTCGTTTAGCACTATTATCCTGTCTGAAAGTGTTGCTGCCATGTCAAGGTCGTGAGTTGCAATGACTATCGTGGTGCCTTTTTTGTTTAATTCTTCTAGTTTTCCTAAAAGCCACTTTTTTGACCGTGGATCAAGGCCATTTGTAGGTTCGTCAAGAAGCAAAACTTCAGGATTTATTACCATGACTGACGCTAATGCGACTTTTTTCTTTTCTCCGCCGCTTAATCTGTGAGGGGGCCTATCTTTTAATTTTTCGAGTCCAAAAGAAATAAGAGATTCTTCCACTATTTTTTGGACTTCGCCTTCCTTTAAGCTCATTTGAAGTGGTGCAAATGCTATTTCGTCAAAGACTGTAGTGCTGAAAAGTTGCACATCAGAGTCCTGAAACACAAAACCTACTTTTTTTCTAAATTCATATTCATCAAAAGTTTTTTTACCCCCCAGCAATTTGCCAAATGCCCATATTTCACCTTTGTCCGGATAAATTAAATTGTCCATCAATTTTAAAAGAGTGGATTTTCCACTGCCATTTGCACCGAGAAGGATTAACTTTTCTCCTTTTTTTACTTCAAAACTTATGTCAATTAAAGCAGGAACTGGTTTATTGTAAGAGTAATAGACATTTTTTAATTCAAATACTGTGCTCAATTTAAACCTCCTTATGGGTGGATATACCACAAGATGAATAAAAAAGTTATATTAAAACCTATCCATATATAATCATAAAAAGTCATTTTAAAAGTAGTTAGTGTTTTGTAATCTCCATTATAACCTCGTGAAATCATAGCGTTATAAACTTCATCACTCAGTTGTTGAGACCTTATCAAAACATTTGCCATAGCAGAAGCGACAAATTTTCTTCCTTCACTACTATCACTTTTCCTGACATTTCTGCTTTTTCTTGCGAGAAACATGTTTGTAGCAATTTCTAAAAGCAAAAAGATGTAACGTAAGGCCATTTCAAGTGTAGCAGTAAAAATGCGGGGAAGCTTAAAAGACCTCAATCCTTTTAATATTTCTACCCATTTTGTTGACAGTGCTAGTATATATACAAAAGATAAAGATATAAATGACCTCATCATAAAAATAATGGCACTATACAAACCTTCTTTTGTTATATAAAAATTTTTTGTGAAATATACTAAAGGCTGTCCTTCTTTTACTACATTAAAAAGTGAAGGTATCAGGACAATACCTGTAAAAAATATTGAGACTGTTGATACCCTCACAACATATGCTTTTAAAGGTATTTTAGAAAAATAAGCCAACAAAAGTGTATAAATAAGAAATATGGTCATAAAAGGTATTGTCTTTCCAAAATTGACTATAATGATTAATATAAAAACGGAGACGAGTTTTATTCTCGTATCAAGAGACTGCATAATACCTTTCTTAGCAAAAATTGTGTCAGAATAAAACATATCTTCAAATGCATTTTGTATACTTAAGATTGTCTTTTCTAAAAAGTTATCCATTTTTCTTCTGGGGTTTTCCCATAATCCTCCCTAATATTGCAAATATCAATACAATAGCTGCAATTCCTATAACTGCCGAAAAAATATAACCTAAAGCTTGTTGGAAGAAATTAACATCAAATCCTGGTATACTGTAATCGGGTAATATTGCTTTTATAACTTCTGAGAATCTACTCATTCCCTCAGGTACATATCCTATCATGTTCTTAATTTCATCTAAGCCCCATTCTCCCCATGCCGAACCAGGAGCTAAAAGCCCGAGAGGAGTGAGAAGTATTATAACTATAGCTGCAATGTAGAATTTTTTCATCTATTATCACCTCTAAGCTTGTATGAAAATTTATACAGTATATTTTCCTCATCCGCTTTTTGTAAATAATATACTACAAGGCCTGTTATGATGGCTTCTACAATACCAGCTACAGTAAGATGAGCAAACATCATTGCAGGTATTGCTACGTTTAATCCATAGGGAAAATATAGAGGTGTTCCATTTGCTGTATGAAAAAGCAATGGCTGAAGTCCAAGTTCTATTGCTGTAGCAAGAGCTGCAGCATTTATTCCTACATATCCCCCTATAGCAGATGATATGACTTTATTTAACTTAAGTGACAACATAAGTTTATAAATTCCGTATCCAACAAAAGGAGCTATAAAAGCTATATTAAAACTATTTGCACCCAAAGCTAAAATTCCTCCGTCACCAAAAAGCAATGCTTGTATAAATAAAGCTATAGTAAGAGATATACTTGCTGCCCACGGCCCTAAAGTTATTGCAAGGAGAGTTGCACCAATGGCATGGGAAGTTGTACCACCTGGTATTGGTACGTTAAACATCATTATTGTAAATGCAAAAGCAGACCCTATAGCCAAAGTAGGTATGTCTTTTTTGTCAAAACTTTCATTGACTTTTTTTGCTGCAACTGAAATGACTGGTACCATAGCAGCACCCATAACAGCGCAGGTTTGAGGACTTATATAGCCTTCAGGTATGTGCATAAAAAATTCCCCCTTACAAATTTTCACCTGTTGTTGTCATTACCAGTTTTCCATGCTTTACTCCTTTTGTGCTTATAATTTCATCTGCAATTTTTGTAATTTCTTTTGAAGTGCCTTTTACTACCATTACTTCGAGGCAGTTGTGCTTATCCAAGTGTACGTGCATTGTTGAGATTATGTTTTGATAGTGCTTGTGTTGCATATCTGTCAGTTTGTCACTTATTTCCCTCACTTCATGATTAAAAACATAAGTAATTGTTCCAATAGTTTCTACATCCTCTGCTTCCCACTGATTTTCCACGATAAAATCTCTTATCAAATCTCGTATAGCTTCAGACCTGTTGTTGTAATTTTTTTTCTTTATAAGCTCGTCAAATTGATAAAGAAGTTTTGATTCCATTGAAACTCCAAAACGTGTTATTTCTTCCAGACTTATCACTCCCATAAAATAGTGTTATCTTCTTAAAAATAATAACACTATTTTATGGGAGAGTCAATTTAAAAATTAACTAAAGTCTTCGCTTTTATGCGTAGAATGCATTGCGGGAGTAACTACGGGAGCCTGCAGACAAGAGCATAAAAGCAGAAGGCTTAATTTTATCATTGGAGGCACTATCGTATATCTTGCAATAAAAAATACGAACTGTGTTTAAAGTTGCTATTGGAGAGATAGATTTTTGGTGGTAGTTATATTATTTGTGATGATTAAATTTTTAGTAAAAATATTTAATAAGTGAGATGAGTGTAAAAATTTTTCACTCTTTTTTAATTATAAAGCTCTTGTGATATAATAAAATAAAGTTAGTTACAATACAGGAGGTAGAGTATGCCACTTAATGTAGTACTTGTTGAACCTGAGATACCACAGAACACGGGGAATATTGCAAGGACTTGTGTACTTACGGGCAGCAGGCTTCATCTTGTAAAACCTTTAGGTTTCAGTATAGACGAAAAATACGTAAAAAGAGCTGGCTTAGATTACTGGCCTCTTTTAGACCTTACTGTTTACGATAATCTCGAACAATTTCTTGAACAAAACAAAGGGAAAAAGTTTTATCTTGCTACCACAAAGGCTAGAAAATATTATCATGATGTGAAATATGAAGACAATTCTTATATACTTTTTGGGAAAGAAACTGCAGGACTTCCTAAGTGGTTGATTGAAAAATACTACGAGGATTGTATACGGATACCAATGCATGAAGTGATATCTACAAGGTCTTTAAATTTGTCCAACTCTGTAGCTATAGTACTGTATGAGGCCTTGAGACAACTGGGTTTTCCTAATATGAAATAAAAAAATTGAGGGATGATTATGAAACGAAAGATTATTCATGTTGATATGGATGCTTTTTTTGCATCTGTAGAACAACATGATAATCCGGAATACAAAGGGAAACCTGTTATTGTAGGAGGTCTGTCGGGAAGAGGGGTAGTTTCAACTTGCTCCTATGAGGCAAGAAAGTACGGAATACATTCTGCAATGCCGATGTACATGGCAAGGAAGCTATGTCCACACGGTATTTTTCTTTCTGTAAGGAGAAAAAGATATGAAGAGGTTTCAGCTCAAATTTTTGATATCCTGTACAGTATAACTCCTTTAGTGGAACCTGTTTCTATAGATGAAGCCTATCTTGATGTTACAGATATTGACAAAAATCCAGAGATTATTGCCCTGGAAATAAAAAAGAAAGTGAAGGAAACGACAGGACTTACTATTTCTGCAGGAGTTTCCTATAATAAATTTCTTGCAAAACTTGCCTCAGATTGGAATAAGCCAGACGGATTTATGGTCATAACAGAAGACATGATTCCCGACATTTTAAAACCACTTCCCGTTTCCAAAGTTTATGGTATAGGGCAAAAATCCGAAGAAAGACTTAAATCTATGGGAATAAATACAATAGGTGACCTTTTAAAACTGTCACAGGAGAATCTTGTTGAAATTTTTGGTAAAGTAGGTGTGGAGATATATTTAAGAATCCGTGGCATTGATGAGAGGCCTGTTGAAACTATGAGGGAGATTAAGTCTATAGGAAAGGAAAAAACATTGGAAAAAGATACAAAAGATAAAAAACTTTTGCTTCGCTATGCGAAATTATTTTCCGACATAATATCGGAAGAATTGTTTAGAGAGAGGCTTTATGCCAGAACAGTTACTGTTAAGATAAAAACATCAGATTTTACAGTTCACACCAAAAGCAAAACTTTAAATAAATATATACGATTAGGTGAGGACATATACGATGTAGCCTACGAAATTATTGAAAGTCTAAAATTAGACCAATATATAAGGCTTATTGGTCTATCTGTTTCTAACTTGAGTGCAGTAAAATATGAGCAATTGTCCTTTTTGGATAAAAGGGTTATTAAATTTATTAAAGCAGAAAATGTAGTTAGAGAAATAAATAAAAAGATGGGGCAGGAAGTAGTGAAAAAGGCAAGTGAACTTTTAAAAGAGGAAACGAAGCAACGGAGGGATTAAATTGGAAGCAAAAGAGAGGCATAAGCGCAATGTTGCTAAAGAAATTATAGAATTGGCTTGGCCTTCTATAACAGAACAAATGCTTATAATGACAGTTGGAATGGTGTCAACTATATTTGTAGGTCGAATAAGTGCCAGTGCAATTGCGGCTGTTGGGATGATTAATTCCCTTATTTTTTTCTTTCAGGCAATCTTTTCAGGGCTTGCCACTGGTTCCACAGTAATTGTAGCGAGGCTTATTGGTGAAGAAGACAAAGAAGGGGCTCGCCTTGCAGTTATGCAGTCCCTTATTATGAGTATTGCCATTTTTATAGGACTCACTACTTTGGGCTATATTTTTGCAGTACCTATTGTTAAAACCTTCTTTGGAAGTGTATCCCCTGATGTTTTTAAATTGGCTTTAATGTACTATAGAATAGTGCTTTTTGGTCTACCTTTTGTGATAATTGATATCATCATAGGTGGGGCTTTAAGAGGTGCAGGGGATACCAAAACCCCAATGTACATAACTGCTACAGTAAATGTGATAAATCTTTTGTTAAATAGCACGCTTGTATTTGGAGTAACTTATCAGAGTAGATATTTAATACCTCCTTTAGGAGTAAAAGGTTCTGCACTTTCTGCTACAATTTCAAGAATAATAGGAGGTTTTTTGCAGTTATATGTTTTATATTTTGCTAAAAGAAGGATTAATCTTGATATAAAAGAAAAGATTCGATTTGACTTTAACATGATGATGAGGATTATACGAGTAGGAATACCAGCTTCTTTAGAGCAGGTAATAATGCAAAGGTGGTTTCCTTGTAATGCAAGTTATCGTTTCCACAATGGGGACTATTGCAATTGCTGTATATCAAATAGGTATGAATGCTAATAGTCTTGCTTTTATGCCTATATTTGGATTTTCAATAGCGGCAACCAGTTTAGTGGGACGGAGTCTTGGTGCAAAACATTTTATGTTAGCGGAAATATACGCAAAGGTTTCAAGAAACATTGCTGTTGTTGTAATTTCTGTTATAGGTGTTTTTATGTTTATATTTTCAAGGCAGCTTGCAGCGCTTTATACTACTGATCCTATTGTTATAAAAATGGCATCGGATATTATTAGGATTTTTGCTGTTGTGGAACCTTTGCTTGCTATATTAAATGTCATGGCAGGAGTATTAAGGGCTGCAGGCGATATTCCTTATATTGTTCTCTCGGCTTTTATTGGTTTATGGCTTTTTAGAGTGACAATTGGTTACACTCTGGGAAAAGTATTTGGTATGGGAGTATATGGAATATGGATTGGTATATGTATCGACTTTGTTGTAAGGTCAGTAATGTATAGCTATAGGTTTAAAGCGGGTAGATGGAAATATATAAAAGTTTAGACTACACAAATTTATCACATATTCTTAATTTTTACATAACAATTTTTTGATATTTTAATTATAACATCAATTTTTTAGAAGAGGTGGATTTATGAAGAGGAAATATTTATATGCGATTGTTGCAGTATTAATCATTGGAATTGCCACTTTTTACTTTGTAAACAGGGCAAAATCATCACAACCCCAGCAGCTTTCATATGTTACAGTTACTCGTGGTAATATTTCTATGGAAGTCACTGGAACAGGAAACTTAAGTGGCGATGTAAGAGCAATTACGTTAAAAGGCAGTGGAACAGTAAAGAAAGTGTATTTTAAGGTAGGAGATACTGTAAAGAAAGGAGACCTATTATACGAAATTGAAGATGACGATTTAAATAATCAGCTTGAAGAAGCCAAATTAAATCTTGATTTAGCACAGCAGCAATTAAATCAAGAAAAGCAAAATTATAATAATAGCCTTGCTAAGTTGAGTATAACTGCACCTTCTGATGGAGTTGTACAGGTATTAGTAAAAGAAGGACAGGATGTTACTCCAGGTATGCCTGTTGCAATAATTGGGGATAATTCAAAAGAGAATGAAACTGCAGAAAATAATGGGCAAACTACTCAAAATTCAGTTAATGTTACAGCACAAATTGCAGGTACAGTAGAAAAAGTATATGTGTCCCAGGGACAAAATGTAAAAAAAGGCCAACTTTTAATAAAACTATCCTCGAATAATATAAGTGATGCACAAATAAAAAATGCCGAATTAAAACTGAAGCAAGCACAAAACCAGTACAATCAGATTTTGCAACAAATTGATAACTTAAAAATTTACTCTCCTATAGATGGGAAGATCCTTAGCCAAAATATAAACGAAGGAGATATACTAGGTACTTCTGTAGCGAGCACTAACATAAGCAATACAAATAGCCAATCGCAGCAAGCAGGTTTTGTGCCCGTTTTAGATATAACACAATTATCTACTTATGAGAGTCAACCAGAAACTGCGGTAATAGTGGGCAATTCTAATTATGTTGTCAATCTTTCTGTTGACGAGACAGACATAAAAAATATAAAAGTAGGGCAGCAAGCACAGCTTACAACAGATAATTTACCGGGTAAGACTTTTACCGGTACTGTTTCACAAGTATCACAACTTCCAACAATACAAAACGGAGTAGCTTCTTATAATGTAACTATTGAAGTAGAGCCAAGTGAAGACTTACTTTTAGGAATGTCAATGAATGTTTCAATAACTGTTGCAGAAAAACAAGATGCTTTAATACTTCCTATACAAGCTGTTCAGACAAACGGTGATAGAAAATACGTAATACTCTACACAAACGATTTAAAAAATCAAAATATCAATAGCACTAACAATAGCACTAATAACAGGAACTCTTTCAGGAACAACATGCGATTTGTAGAGACAGGCATTTACAACGACAACTTTATAGAAATCGTGAGCGGTTTACAGGAGGGAGACAAAGTATTAATTCCAACCTTTAATTCTTCAACAAACGCAAATAACAGTAATCTAGGTGGTTTTGGTGGAATGGGTGGCTTTAGGCCAGGAGGCAATTTCAACGGGAACAGCACAAGCCAAGGTGGTAGTTACCCAGGCGGAAGCTTTAACAGGACATGGCAAAATAACTCTTCCAAAGGGAGGTAAATGATGGATAGTGTTTTGATAAAAATAAGGAATTTAACAAAGATTTACAAAATGGGGGAAAATGAAGTAAGAGCGTTAGATGGTATAAACCTTGACATTGAAAAAGGAGAATTTGTATCAATTGTTGGTCAATCAGGTTCAGGCAAAACCACTTTAATGAACATAATAGGCTGTTTAGATGTAAAAACTTCTGGAGAATATTTTTTAAATGGCATAGATACAAGTAAACTTTCTGACAATCAATTAGCAGATTTAAGATGTAGTGAAATAGGGTTTGTTTTTCAAAATTTCAATTTGCTTCAAAAAATGACGGCTTTAGAAAATGTGGAATTGCCTATGATATACAAAGGTGTGCCTACAAAAGAAAGGCGGCAAAGAGCGGAGATGCTTTTAGAGATGGTAGGACTTAAGGAAAGGATGCACCATAGGCCTAATGAATTATCAGGAGGTCAGCAACAAAGAGTAGCAATAGCAAGGGCACTAGCAAATAATCCCCATCTCATATTGGCAGATGAACCAACGGGAAACTTAGACTCAAAAAGTGGTAGTGAGATAATGAAAATAATAAAAGAGTTAAACGAGAGAGGAAATACAGTAGTACTCATAACGCATGATCCTAATATAGCTGCACAAGCCAAAAGAATAGTAAGAATAAAAGATGGGCGCATTTTAGAAAACGAGGTGGTAACACCGTGAGATATGTAGAAGCTTTGAAAATAGCTATACGCAGTATTTTAAGCAATAAAATGAGGTCTTTTCTCACCATGTTGGGGATTATAATAGGTGTCACAGCTGTTATAGCCTTAGTAAGTATAGGCCAAGGCTCTACAAGAAGTGTTACTTCTCAGATACAGAGTATGGGTTCAAACCTCATAATGGTAAACGTAATGGGGAGAGGGGGAGAAAGCTCTTTAACTTATGACCAAGCCATTGCTTTAAAAGACTCAAGCTTTATAGCTGCTATATCTCCGGTCATATCTACCAGTGTAACGGCTATGTACGGAAATAATTCAGTGGACAACACAACAGTAAATGGAGTTAATGGAGATTATCAATCAATACGCGATCTACAAGTAGCAGCTGGCAGATTCATTTTGCCGATGGATGATGAAGGAAGGAACAAGGTGGCAGTTCTTGGCAGCAATGTAGCGAGAGAGCTTTTTGGCTTTACTGACCCTATTGGCAAAACTATAAAATTAAATGGCCAAAACTTCACGGTAGTAGGTATTTTGTCCCAAAAAGGTTCTTCAATTGCAGGTTCTGATGATGATTCAATATTTATACCCCTTAAAACAATGTTCTACTTTGCGAAAAATAGAGATATAAGACAAATATATATAGAAGCAACAAGTCCAGATACCGTTGAACTCGCTAAAAACGAAATAAACAGCAAACTGCTAACTATATTTAAAGGCGATGCAAATGCCTTTAGAATAATTGATCAATCACAAATTTTATCTACAGTAAATAGTGTTACTGCTACATTGAGCTTGCTCCTTGGAGGAATTGCAGGAATATCCCTTTTAGTCGGTGGAATAGGCATAATGAACATAATGCTTGTATCTGTTACTGAAAGGACGAGAGAGATAGGGATAAGAAAAGCATTAGGAGCCAAAAAGAAAGATATATTACTTCAGTTTATAATTGAATCATTAACTTTAAGCGGATTAGGAGGAATAGTGGGAATTATAGTAGGATACGTATTGTCGATGGTACTAGGCTCAGCTATGAATATAAATGCTAAGCCTTCTCTCTCTACAGTATTAATATCCTTTTCCTTCTCAGTAATTGTAGGATTGTTCTTTGGCGTATATCCTGCAAATAAAGCTGCCAATTTAAATCCAATTGAAGCTCTAAGATATGAATAAAATACAAAGAAAGAGGGCATAAATTTATCAATTATAATGCTTGTCAATAAAACGTTGGTGGATTGGCTTATAAATCACAAAGCAAAGTAGATAAAAATTAGGAGAGTACATAAAAAGTCAAATGTAAATATATAAATAGCCTGTAAATGCAGGCTATTTTTTAATCATAAGTTATGTGGTAAAATATTTTTAAATCTAAAAATTTGAGGGGGTTTTATTGTGAGGCTTGTGAGAATAGATAAAGCGTTGAATGAATATGGAATAATTGAAGGGGATAAAGTTATTGCATTTGGAAGTGAAGGTTTCAATTCTTACAACTTGGAGGAAGTAAAGCTTTTGCCCCCTTGCCTGCCTACAAAAGCTATATGTGTAGGGTTAAATTATAGGGATCATATAGAGGAAATGGGGGACAAAGAGCCGGAGGAACCGACATTATTCATAAAACCTTCAACAGCAGTTATTGGCCCTGATGATTTTATAGTTATTCCTAAGATGTCAGAGAGGGTTGACTATGAGGGGGAATTGGCTGTTGTCATAGGCAAAAGAGCGAAAAATGTGTCTGAAAAAGATGCGTTAGATTATGTCCTTGGCTATACGATAGCTAACGATGTAACTGCGCGGGATTTGCAGGCAAAAGATGGCCAATGGACAAGAGCGAAGTCTTTTGACACTTTTTTGCCCATAGGCCCTTGGATTGAGACAGACTTAGACCCATCTTCTTTGGACATAACTACATATGTAAATGGTGAAGTAAAGCAAAAAAGTAACACCAGACACCTCATATTTAACGTTCCAAAACTTGTAAGTTTTATATCCCACATAATGACTTTAAACCCTGGCGATGTCATATTGACGGGGACACCTTCTGGTGTTGGTCCATTAAAACCTGGTGATGTTGTAACTATTGAAATAGAGGGAATAGGTAAACTGACAAACAGAGTAAAATAAAATCAAATGTCATGCAGGGCTTATTTTAGCTGCTGCCAGTTTTGTGTTGTTAAGTACTGCAATGAAAATATTGAAGCAAGTGAAAAAGATAAAAATGAAACAGACTTAAAATTTAAATATGGGAATACTGATTATGCGTTAAAAATAACAGTGTCAGGGGAAGGAACGAATATTTGGGTTGAAGGAAAATAGAAAGTAGAAATTTGCAAAGTTTATGGTGAGTAATATACAAGGGGACGTTTTGTTTATCTTATTAACAAAGGGAGTGTCCTCTTGTATTTTTTTTATCTTTATCAATAGTAAATAATGTGGTAACATCTATATAGATAAGTTTTTGGGAGTTGATTTTATGGGTATAAGGTTTATATATGGAAGAGCAGGTACAGGCAAGACTTATTTTTGCCTCCGTGAAATAAAAGAAAAAATAAATGACGGCAATAGTCATCCTCTTATACTTTTGGTGCCAGAGCAGTTTACTTTTGAGGCAGAAAAATATCTTCTTGAGACAGTGGAAAAAGATAGAAAGATGAGGGCGCAGGTTTTAAGCTTTAAAACTTTGGCAAACAGAGTTTTTACAGAGGTTGGAGGGCTTACACGTCAGCACGTCAACTCTTGTGGCAGGTCAATGGTGATTTACAAGATAATGGAGGATTTAAAAGAAAACCTTAAAGTTTATTATAAAGCTTCAAGACAGCAGGGGTTTATAAAAAAGATTTCTGAGGTAATAACAGAGTTTAAAAGGTTTGAAGTCACACCAGAAAAGCTTATGGATACAGCTGAAAGTATACAAAAAGAAGGTTTAAGGGAAAAGTTAAGAGAGTTAAGCTTGATATATGGCAAATTTGATGAACTTCTTCATCAAAAATACATAGATGAAGAGGATGCTCTTACATTGTTAGCGGAAAAATTGGAGTATTCTGAGCAATTTAAAGGTGCAGAATTCTGGATAGATGGTTTTACGGGGTTTACACCAAAACAGTACAAAGTTTTAGAAAAGCTTCTCAAAAAAGCTGCCAGAGTAAGTGTCACTCTCACAATGGACACATCGAAAGATTCAATAGATAACACAGACCTTTTTTACACTACCAAGAAGACAGAAGATAAATTGCTTAAAATATGCTATGAAAATAATATTTCTTATGAAAAACCTGTAGATTTAAACGAAGGTGTGCCAAAAAGATTTGAAAAAAATGAAGAAATGGCTTTTTTAGAAAAGCATCTTTTTTCATATCCTTACAAGATTTATAGTAAGGATACAAAAAATATAAGCCTTTTTAAGGCAGTGAATGTTTACAGTGAAGTAGAAGAAACAGCAAGAGAGATAATAAGGCTTGTAAGAGATGAAAATTTACGTTATTCAGATATTGTAGTTACTGCAAGGGATTTAAAAAGATATCACAAACTTATAAAAACTATATTTTCCCATTATGGAATTCCACATTTTATAGATTTAAAATTAGACATAAAAAACAATCCTATTATTGTCTACATAACTTCCCTTTTCGAAATATACTTAAAAAATTGGTCTTATGAATCGGTTTTCAGGCACCTAAAGACTGGTTTTACAAATCTGAATAAAGAAGATATAAGTTTTTTAGAAAACTATGTCTTAGCAAACGGCATAAAGGGCGGCAAGTGGAAAGAAGAATGGAAATATAGTTTTAGAAATAGACTTGACAAGTTATTCGATGATCAAGATGAAAAAGAAGCTTTAGAAAAAGTAAATACAATAAAAAACGGCATTTCGGAACCTCTTAATAAGTTTTATAAAGACTTTTCCAATGCAAATACGGTTAGGGAAGCCTGTGAGATTTTATACAATTTTTTAGTAGAAAGGGATATTCCACAGAGGATAGAAAATCTCATTAGAGAGTTCAAAGAGAATAAAGAGTTTGAGATAGCAAATCAATATTCTCAAATTTGGGACATAGTTGTGGATGTATTGGATCAGATGGTAGAAGTTATGGGAGAAGAAAAAATCAACATAGACCTTTTTTCTAAAATCTTAGACATTGGGTTTGAAGCATACCAGATTGGCAGTATACCGCCAGCTTTAGATGAAGTTTTAGTAACGAGTGTTGACAGGATGAAAAGCCATAATGCAAAAGCCCTTTTTGTAATAGGGGCAAATGATGGGATATTTCCTGCTTCCTCTTTTGAAGAAGGTATACTTACAGATGAAGATAGGCAGATTCTAACTTCTTATGAGGTAGAACTGGATAGGGATACGAAGGCTAAGGTGTTTGAAGAACAATTTTTGGTTTATACAGCTTTGACCTCCACAAGTAAATTTTTGAGGATAAGCTATCCTATTGCAGACCATGAGGGTAGGAGTTTGAGGCCTTCTATAATAATTTCAAGGTTTAAGAGGATTTTCCCTCAAATTACGCAGTTTAGCAATGTAATAGAGATGGATACAGATGAGGAAAACTTGCACCGTGTTTCTTCTCCTGATCCCACTTTTAATGAAATGATAAAATCTTTCAAAGAATGGGATATAAAAGATAAAATAAATTCCTTGTGGTTAGATGTGTACAATTGGTATTCAAATAAAGAAGTGTGGAGAAAAAGGATAGAGAAGGTGCTTGAAGGATTTAATTATTCTAATCAAGTTAGAGTAATTCCTTCTGCTAAAATAAAGAGACTGTATAAAGATGAGATAAACTTTAGTGTTTCACGACTTGAAAAATATGCTGCCTGTCCTTTTGCCTATTTCGTACAATATGGACTTAAAGCCAAAGAAAGAAAAATTTACAGTTTTGATCCGCCAGACTTGGGAATCTTTATGCACAATGTTTTAAACGAAGTCTCTAAAGCATTGGAAAAAGAGGATAAGACGTGGGAGGATTTAGATAGAGAGTATTGTGATGAGGTAGTGAACATTGTAGTGGATAATATGCTAAAAGGTGTATCTGAACACATTCTAAAGAGCAGTCCCCGTTATGAATATCTTTCCAAAAGACTTACAAGGGTACTTTCAAATGCAGTTTGGGTGATTTCTGAACACATAAAGAGAAGTTCTTTTATTCCTTCAGGACATGAGGTTGCATTTGGGGAAAACCAAATGTATCCACCTATAAAAATAATTCTGTCCAATGGAGAAGAGATAAATCTTATAGGTAGAATTGATAGGGTAGATGTGTTTGAAAAAGGCGAGGAATCTTATATAAGAATAATAGATTATAAGTCAGGCAACAAAGAATTAAAACTTGAGGATGTATTTTATGGTTTAGAGCTTCAGCTTTTAATATATTTGGATGCGATATTAGAAAGTGCGGATAAAGAAAATACAGATATCAAACCGGCAGGCATATTTTATTTTAGAATAGATGACCCGATTGTGAAGGCTGATAAAGATATAACTGACGAAGAACTGCAAAAAGAAATTTTAAAAAAGCTGAGATTGGACGGCCTTGTGCTTAAAGATGCCGAAATAATAAAGGAGATGGACAAATCTATAAATGGTACTTCATATATAATTCCTGCTTCTATTAATAAAGACGGTACAATAGGCAAGAAAACAAAGGGAGCTACAAAAGAACAGTTTGAACTTTTAAGAAAACATGTAAAAAATATGATAAAAGATTTGGCGGAACAAATGATCAATGGCAATATTTCTATTACTCCTTATAGAAAAGGAAAAGAAACTGCTTGCAAGTATTGTCCTTACTCTTCTGTATGCAAATTTGAAACCAATTTTGAAGGGAATAAATACATGTTTATAAAAGAGCAAAAAGAGGAAGAGATTTGGAATATGTTACAAAAGGAAGTGAATAAAGATGGGGACAAAGTGGACTGAAGAGCAGAAACAAGCTATTACGACAAGAGGAAGCAATCTTTTAGTTGCGGCAGCAGCCGGTTCGGGTAAGACGGCTGTCTTGGTAGAGAGGATTATAAATCTCATAACAGATGAAGAAAATCCTGTAGACATTGACAGGTTGTTAGTTGTTACTTTTACAAATGCTGCTGCATCTGAGATGAGGGAGAGAATTGCAGAGGCTTTAATTGCCATATTGGACCAAAATCCGGAGGATAAAAGGCTGGCGAATCAGCTGACACTTCTTAACAAGGCTACTATTACAACAATCCATTCCTTTTGTTTGGAAGTAGTCAGAAATAACTTTTTTTTGCTGGATTTAGACCCTAACTTTAGAATTGGAGATGATACAGAAACCTTGCTTTTGCAATTGGAAGCGTCAGAAGAACTTTTTGAAGAGATGTATGCTAAAGAGGATAAAGATAAGGAAGGTTTTTTGACATTGGTGGAAAGTTATGGTGGCACAAAAGATGACCAAGATTTGCAGGACATCCTATTAAGACTTTATGGATTTGTGAGGTCTCTCCCTTGGCCTGAAAAATGGCTAAAGGATGTGATTAACACTTTTAGAGTAGAGGATAATTTCAAATTTGAAACTTCAAAGTGGGCTGAGGTTATATTGGATAGTTTAAAAGTAGAAATATCTGGGATTTTAAATACCATGCTTGTGGCTGTCGACAAACTCAAAAACGAGGCGGGGCTTGAGGGATATTTTCATGCTTTTCAGAGGGAAGCTTATGAAATAGAGCAGCTCCTCCAATATGATAATTGGAATGAATTTAAAAATCACATACAGGCAATTGAGTTTGAAAGGCTTCCCAATGCTGGTAAGGATGCAAATAAGAATGTTAAAGAAGAAGTTTCAAATATAAGAAAAAAAGTAAAAGATAAAATAAAAGAAATAAAGGAAAAGTTTTTTTCTGACAGCGTAGAGGAAATAAAAGATGAAATAAAGGCTTTGTACCCTATTATGGAAGCTTTGGCGGATTTAATACTACTTTTTGATAAAAAGTATAAGGAAAAGAAAAGAGAAAAAGGAATAATAGATTTTAACGATATTGAACATTTTGCACTTCAAATTTTGACTGAGATTGATGAGGAAGGAGACGTAAATCCTTCAGAAGTAGCTTTGCATTATAGAGAAAAATTTGAAGAAATATTTGTAGACGAATATCAGGACTCAAACCTGATACAGGAGGAGATACTTAGTATAATCGCAAGAGAAAATCCTCCCAATAGATTTATGGTAGGAGATGTAAAGCAGAGTATATATAGATTTAGACAGGCAAACCCTTATATATTTTTTGAGAAATACAATAGCTATTCTCTTGATACAGGAGAAAAGAATCAAAAAATACTGCTGTATAAAAATTTCAGAAGTAGAATAGAAGTTATAGAAGCCATAAATTATATTTTTAAAAAGATAATGTCAAAAAATATAGGGGAAGTAAACTATACAGAAGAAGAAAAATTAAATTATGGGGCAGAGTATGAAATTCCTCCCGAAGATTCTGTTACAGGTGGTGCCGTAGAACTTCACCTTATAGAAAAACAAAAGGTTGAAGAGGAAGTAGAAGAAAAAGAGGAGGAAAAAAATGAGGAAAAAGATTTTGAGGAGGAAGAGGAGGACTTAATTGATGATATACAGGTAGAAGCAAGGGTTGTAGCAGAGAGGATAAAACAGCTTTTTTCACAAAATTTTATGGTTTACGATAAGAATATAAAAAGTTACAGAGTAGTTGATTACAGGGATATTGTAGTATTACTTAGGGCTACTGACAGGTGGGCACCGGTATTTTTGGAGGAACTGACACAGGCAGGTATTCCAGCTTTTGCAGATACGGGCACAGGATATTTTGATACAACAGAAATAAAGACTATAATATCTCTTTTACAAGTGATAGATAATCCAATGCAGGATATACCATTGTTAGCTGTGCTTCGCTCTCCAATCTTTTCTTTTACAGAAGAAGAGCTTATTGACTTAAGATTAGAGGATATGGAGAAAACCATATATGAAGCAATCAAAAAAGCTTCTCAAAGGGAAGACGAATTAGGTGAAAAGGCTAAGAATTTTTTAGATACACTGAAAAAGTGGCAGGAAAAGGCTGTTTATATGCCTGTTGATGAATTTCTTTGGTATTTATATAAAGATACTGGTTATTATTCTTATGTTGCTGCTATGCCTCAAGGGGTTCAGAGGCAGGCAAATTTGAGGATTTTATTTGAAAGAGCTAAACAGTACGAGGAAACCAGCTTTAAAGGCCTTTTTAACTTTATAAATTTTATCAACCGACTTAAAGTGAGCAGTGGCGACATGGGAAGTGCTAAAATTGTCGGAGAAAATGAGAATGTTGTACGGATCATGAGCATACACAAAAGCAAAGGCTTAGAATTTCCTGTGGTGATAGTTGCAGGGTTGGGCAAGCAGTTTAACACAAAAGACCTATATCAAAAGATTCTGTACCATCACTTTTTAGGATTAGGTCCTGAATTTGTAGATTTTAGAAGAAGGATTTCTTATCCCAGCATTGTAAAAGAGGCTATAAAGTATAAGATAAAGTTAGAAGGCCTATCTGAAGAAATGAGGGTTTTGTACGTTGCACTGACACGGGCAAAAGAAAAATTAATACTTGTAGGAAGTGCAAGAGATATAAAGAAAAATGTGAGGAAATGGGCAAATGCGGCAATTTTGCAGGAAAAGGTTTCTGAATATGATATTTTAAATGGCAAAAGCTACATGGATTGGATTGGAGCAGCTGTTATAAGGCACAAAGACTTAGAACCTTTACGAGAGTTTGCAGGTGTTTCTCTTTCTGAAGAAGAAGACGCTTCAAAATGGGAAGTAAAACTATGGAATAAAAAGGATGTGCTTTTAGAAAAAGAGAAAAATGACAAAGTAGATGTGGTGGAAAGACTAAGAAGTTTAGACTTGGATGCCCACTACAGCGAGTTTTACAAAGAAGTTGAAAGAAGGTTAAACTATGTATATCCTTACGAAAAAGCATGTTACCTACCTGCCAAGCTTTCTGTGACGGAGGTTAAGCGCATTTTAAATGCAGAAGTAGTTGACGAAGATACCACATCTATTTTTGAAAGAGAAGTTTTAAAAACACCCATATTTTTAGAAAAGAAAAAAGGACTAACTGCAGCTGAAAAAGGTATAGCTATGCACCTTGTCATGCAAAAACTTGATTTAGATAAGGATTTGTCTTTGGAGGGTATTAAAGAACAGATAAAAGATATGGTAGATAGAGAGATATTAACAGAGGAGCAAGCAAAAGAAGTGAATATACATAAAATCGAAGGATTTTTCAAAACCTCTCTTGGAGAAAGGATGCTAAGTTCAAAAAATGTAAAAAGAGAAGTGCCATTTCACATTAAATTGAGCAGCAGGGAGATTTACAAAGATTTGCCTGAAGAATACGAAAATGAGTTTATACAGGTGCAGGGAATTATTGATTGTTTCTTTGAAGAAGAGGATGGTTTAGTTTTAATAGATTATAAAACAGACTATGTACAGGAAGGCAAAGTAGAAGAAATTAAAGAAAGATATAAAGTTCAGATAGAACTATATTCAAAGGCATTAGAGAATATTACAGGCAAAAAGGTAAAAGAAAAATACATTTATCTATTTTTCAATGGGAACATTTTGGAGTATTAAGGGTGATAAAATGAAGATTTTACATACTTCAGACTGGCATTTAGGGAAGGCTCTTGAAAATTTTTCGAGGATTGAAGAGCAGGAGAAATTTTTAGAGGATTTTGTTAATATAGTTGAGGAAAATGATGTGGATTTGGTTATAATTGCTGGAGATGTTTATGATTCTTTTAATCCTCCTGCAAAAGCGGAAACCCTTTTTTACAACACTTTAAAAAAGCTTTCTAATGGAAATAGGGTGGTTTTGGTTATAGCAGGGAATCATGACAATCCTGAAAGGCTTTCTGCTGCCAGCCCTCTTGCCTATGACCAAGGTGTTATACTTTTAGGGATACCCAAAAGCATTGTGCCTACTGGGGATTTTGGAAAGTTTAAAATTTTAGACTCTGGTGAAGGCTTTTTTGAAATAGAAATAAAAGGAGAAAAAGCGGTAATTATAGCTTTGCCGTATCCCAGCGAAAAAAGGCTAAATGAAATTTTTACAGCGGAATTGGATGAAGAGAAAAGACAGAAAAGTTACTCTGAAAGAGTTGGTGAAATTTTTAATGACCTTTCTAAAAAATACAGAGAAGACACCATAAACATTGCGGTATCTCATATTTTTGTTGCAGGAGGGGAGGAGTCAGGTTCAGAAAGGCCCATTCAGTTAGGAGGAAGTTTTACAGTAGAAATAAGGCACCTGCCACAAAAAGCGCAGTACATAGCTCTCGGACACCTTCACAAACCCCAGAGAATTTCTTCTACTCTTCCTGCTTATTATTCTGGTTCCCCTCTTCAGTACAGCAAAAGTGAGATGAACCATTCTAAATGTGCTTATTTAGTAGATTTAAAGGCAGGAGAACCTGCACTTGTGAAGGAAATATATTTTAAAAATTACAAGCCTATTGAAGTGTTTAGGTGTAATGGTATAGAGGAGGCTTTAGAAATTTGCAATGAATACAGGGATAAAGATATATGGGCATATTTCGAGATTAAAACTGAGTCTCCACTGCCTTCTTCAAAGATAAAAGAAATGAAGAGCATATTACCGGATATAGTTGAAATAAAGCCAATTTTGCCAGAGGATGAGATGGAAATTGAAGACTATGAGATAGATGATAAAAGTGTAAAGGAACTTTTTGAAGAATTTTATTTAAAGGAAAACAAAGTTCCTCCAACAGAGGAGGTTTTAGAACTTTTTATGAGTATAGTAAAGGAAGAGGATGAAGAAGATGAGACCTCTGAAGCTTAAAATTGCTGGGCTTAATAGTTTTGTAGAAGAACAAATTATTGATTTTGAAGTCCTAACAGAAAAAGGACTTTTTGGCATATTTGGTCCCACAGGAAGTGGAAAATCCACTATTATAGATGCAATTACTCTTTCAATGTACGGGAAAATTCCCAGAAATAGCAAGGATTTTATAAATACTCAATCTACATCTATGTCTTTGACATACCAGTTTGAAATAGGTGTTGATGGGGCAAGAAAAAGGTATATAGTTGAGAGAAATGTAAAAAGGGACGCAAAAAGCGGCGGTTATAAAACTACATTAGCAAGACTGCGGGAAATAGGGGAAAGTGGAGAAAGAGTTTTGGCAGAAAAAGATAGGGAAGTTCAGCAAAAAATAGTGGATTTAATTGGACTTACAGCAGAGGATTTTACTCGTTCTGTAGTGCTTCCACAAGGGAAATTTAGTGAATTTTTAAAGCTAACAGGCAAAGAAAGAAGGGACATGTTAGAGAGGATTTTTGGCTTAGAAAAGTATGGAAGCAAATTACTTGTTAGAATAAGAGATGTAAAGAGAGAAAAAAGTAATTTATTGAATGAGGTAAATGCGAAGTTAAGTCAGCACGAAGGTGTTACTAAAGAAGCATTGGAAGATTTAAAGAAAAAGTTTGAGATTTTAAAAGAAGAAGAGAAAACTTTAAAAGAACAAAAGGATAAATTAGATAAAGAAAGGGAAAAACTTAAAGGGATATGGGAAAAACAGCAGGAGTTAAATCAATTTTTGCATAAGAAGGAAGTCTTAGACCAGCAATTAAAAGAAATAGAAGATAAAAAGGAAAAGTTAAAAAAAGCGGAAAAGGCATTATCAGTAAAACCGTATATAGACTCTTTAGTGGAGACAGAGAAAAAACTCATTTTAAATCAAAAGGATGTGGAAAAGTATTCTAAAGAGTTGGAGGAGGCTGAAAAATTACTTGAGAAGGTAGAAAAAGAATATGAGGCTTCATTAAAAGAAAAGGAAGAAAAAATTCCTCTCATAATTGAAAAGGAAGAAAGGCTTAAAAGGGCTTTTAAACTGAGAGATGAGATAAAAAAGATTAATAGTGAAAGGGAGAAACTTGTAAAGGAGTATAAAGATTTAAAAAAGCAGATAGATGAGATAGAAAGAGAAATAAAAGCCCTGTCCGATTCTATAGATATAGCAAAAAAAAGCTTAAGTGAGAAGGAAAAAAGAATTAATGAAATTAAAGTTGATTCGAATAAAAGGGAAAAAATTTTTGCTGCTTTTGAGATTCAGAAAGAGTTTGAAAGGGCAGACAAAGAGAAAAAAGAAAAGGAGAAAAGAATTTTAGAATTAAAAGAGCTAATAGGTAAGCAGCAGAAAGATATTGAAAAAATAGATAATTTATTGAAACGAAAAGAAAAAGAAATACAAGAGGTTGACAATAATATAAAAAAACTTGAAATGCAAAAGCCTCCCACAAATGAAGACCTTTTGGACCTGCAAAAAAGTTTAGAAAGAAAAAGAGTAGAAATTTTAGAATTGAAAGAAAAAGAAAAGTTAAAAAATGAGGCGGAAAATAATTTAAAAGAAATTTTAAAAATAAAAGAAGAAATAAATAATGAGATAAAAGAGATTGAAGAGAAATTAAAAAATAAAAATAATAGTTTGGAAGAAGTAAAAAAAGATATAGAGGAACTTGTAAAAAACAACATGGCAGGTGAACTGGCAGAGGGATTAAAAGAAGGTGTTCCCTGTCCTGTCTGTGGTTCGATTCATCATGTAAGATTGGCACAAAAGGTAGAGGAAGACTTAATAAAAGAAAAGCAGGAAATAAAGGCAAACTTAGAAAAGGATATAATGGACTATCAAAGTAAGCTTTTTAAATTAAAAGGTGAATTATCAGGAATAGAAGTCAAAGAAGAGATGTATAAAAAAGAATATGATAAACTGTGGGATATATTAAAAGACATTAACCTTTTAAAGTTAGAAGAAGAATTAAATAAGATGGAGTCTGATTTTATACAGTGGAAAGAAAAATTAGAAAAATGGAATAAGAGTAAGGAAGGATTAGAGACCTTAATTAAAAAATTAAAGGAGGAAAAAGCAAGTTTAGATTTAGAACATACAAGATTAAAAGAAGGTATAAATAAAGATATTAGCCTTTTGAAAGAGTTTGAGTCTTCTCTTGAGGCTATTAGTATAACTTACAGTGAATTAGAAGGTCAGTTAAGAATATCAAGGGAAGAATTGGGGATTTCAGATTTTAAAGAAAAAGTGGAAGAAATAAATCAAAAAGAGAGGGAAATAGAAGGCCTGAGGAATGAAATAGAGAATTTTAAAAATACGATTGAAGAATTGACAAATAAAAAGGAAACCCTTTCAAACAATCTCAATGCTCTTTCCATAAGGAAAGGACAGATAGAGGAAATAGGTAAGGAAAAAAGTAAAAACCTTCGGGAGAGGCAGCAGGAGTTTGATTCTTTATCAGAAGGTAGAGACATAGAAGAATATTTAAAAGAGATTCAGTATAATAAAGAAAAAATTACAAAAATGGAGAGTGTTTTAAAAGAAACTTTAGAAAAGGCAAGAAAGGATAAACAAAATATAGAGAGTAAAAAGATATCTGCCTGTAAGAGTCGGGACCTTTTAAATAATATGTTTAGGGAACAAAGTGAAAAATTAGAAAATGCTCTATTAGAAAAGGGATTTAAGGATAAAAAAGAGGCTTTGGAGTATTTATTAGACAGTGAAAATATTAAAAAAATTGAGGAAGAAATTAAGAATTTTGAAAATGAATATGTATCTGTAAACAAAAGTATAGACAGACTGATGGAGATATTAAAGGGGCAGAAAATTAATGAAGAAGAATGGAATCAATTAGAAGAAAGCATTAAAGGGTTGGAACAGGTCTTAAACGAAAAAAGGAAGGAAATAGGCGCTACAGAAAAGGCTATTTCAGATATGCAAGAGAATTTGCAAAAAGTAGAAGAATTTACAAAGCAGAAAAAGGAATTAGAGCGTGTAGTGGATATATTAAATGAATTGGACAATCTTTTTCAGGGAAATAAATTTGTAGATTTTATTGCCGCAAGACAGCTTAAATATATAACCTTTTTTGCATCAAAAAGGCTTAAGGAAATAAGCAGGGGAAGGTATGCCCTTGAGATTGATTCAGACAACAATTTTGTAATGAGAGATGACTTCAATGGCGGAGTAAGAAGGTCTGTAGATACTTTATCTGGCGGTGAAACTTTTTTGACATCCCTTTCTTTGGCTTTGGCTCTTTCTTCTCATATACAATTAAAGGGAAGAGCACCTTTAGAATTCTTTTTCTTAGATGAAGGTTTTGGAAGTCTTGATGCGGAACTTTTGGATATAGTGATGACCTCTTTAGAAAGGCTTAAAAAAGACAAAATGGTAGTGGGCATAATAAGCCATGTAGATGAATTAAAAGGCAGAGTACCTGTAAAACTAATTGTTACACCACCTGCCGTCTCTGGCGAAGGGAGTAAGGTGAGAATAGAATATACATAGAGAGAAGGGGATACCTTCTCTCTAAAACTGTCTTACAATTTTCTCAATTGCATCGAGAGTTTTTTCAATCTCTTTTTTACTTATGTAATAATGAGTTACAAATCTTACTGCAAAATCATTCCCGCCGTTTATTAAAATTCCATGCTCTTTTAGTCTTAAGGATAGTTCCTTACCTGTCATTCCTGTGCCTGAAATGTCTGTCATTACAATATTAGTCTGCACTGTTTCCAGGTCGAGGTTTATTCCCGGTATATTTTTTAATCCTTCTGCTAAAAATCTTGCATTGTCATGGTCTTCCTGTAGCCTTTTTGTCATTTTTTCAAGTGCTACAATGCCAGCAGCTGCAATAAAACCTGCTTGTCTCATTCCACCACCTAACATTTTGCGGTATTTTCTTGCTTTTTCAATGAAATCTTTTGTGCCGACGACTACCGACCCAATAGGGGCGCATAAGCCTTTGGAGAGGCAAAACATTACACTATCTGCATATTTGGCTATTTCTCTTACATCTACTTTAAGATAAGTAGCGGCATTGAATATTCTCGCACCATCTAAATGAACAGGTATATTATGTTTTTGAGCTATTTCGTATATTTCCTTCATAATTTCAATTGGAGTTACAGTGCCACCAGCTCTGTTATGAGTATTTTCAAGGCAGATAAGACTTGTGACGGGGTAATGTATGTCCTTTGGCCTTATGGCCTTTTCTACATCGGCAGGATTTAAGACACCTTTGTTGCTTTTCAAAGCTTTTGTCTGTACGCCTGCAAGGTATCCCACTCCTCCAACTTCATAAGTTATGATATGGCAGTTTTCTTCTACAATAATTTCTTCTCCTGGATGAGTGTGAGTCATTATTGAGACTTGGTTACCTTGTGTACCGCTTGTTACTAGCATTGCTGCTTCTTTTCCCAACATTTCTGCTGCCATTTCTTCAAGTTTTCTCACTGTAGGTTCTTCGCCGTAGACGTCATCACCTACCTCAGCTTTATACATAGCTTCTCGCATTTCTTGTGTTGGAAGAGTTACTGTATCGCTTCTCAAATCTATATATTTCATTTTTATCCCCCTATCAACTTAAGCTTACTTCCATTATATCACATCTCATAAAGATTTCATTTATCAGCAAACTAAAGCGACGACCTACTTTGTTAAAGAGGTCGTCGCTGTCGAAAAGAAGGGATATTTTATGAGTGACCTTATTTCAAAGGCTTGTGTACAAACCACCAGTCAAAAGCTTCAATTTCTTTTGATTTAATTTTTTCTTTTCTTTCATTTGCAGAAGCTTCATCAGTGGATGGTGGGACTATTACATGGTCTTTAATTAAGTAGTTATTTGGCCATTTTTCAGGGAGTGCCACGCCGTATTGGTCTGCTGTTTGCAATGCTTTTAATGCTCTTAATATTTCATCTACATTTCTTCCAACTTCTTGTGGATAATACATTATAAGTCTTATTGTTCCTTTGTCGTCTACTATAAATACTGCTCTTACAGTATTGGTACCTTTGCCTGGATGAATCATTCCTAATTGGTTAGAGACTTTTCCTAAGTCATCAGCTATTACTGGGAAAGGAATAGCTATGTTTGTGTTGTCCTTTATCCACTCTACCCATTTTATGTGGGAGAAAACTTGGTCAACTGATAGACCTATTAATTCAGTGTTTAATTCTTTAAAGTCATTAGCTTTCCTTGCAAATTCTACAAATTCTGTTGTGCAAACTGGTGTAAAGTCTGCTGGGTGGCTAAAAAGCACAAACCACTTTCCCGCGTAATCCTCAGGCAGTCTCTTTACTCCTTGAGTTGTTACTACCTCCATAGATGGGAATTTTTCTCCTAACAATTTCATTCTAATTTCCTCCATTTTTTAAACCTCCTTATTTTTCTCATTACATTTTTTGCATATGCCATAAACATTTATGTCAACATTTCTAATTACAAAGCCTTTTAATTCTTCTACATTTATAATTTCCTCTGATACGGGAAAATCATATACGTTGCCACATATTTCACATTTAAAGTGTCCGTGAAAGTAAGTGTTTATATCATATCGCAATTCTTTTTCTTTCAAAGATAAAGCATTTACAACTCCTTTTTCCATAAACAATTCCAATGTGTTGTAAATACTGGTTTTTGAAAGGGTTGGTATTTCGCTTATCAAGTATTGATAAATGTCATCAGCTGTTGGGTGTATTCTATTGTTTAAAAGGTATTCTAATACTTTTATCCTTATGGTAGAAGGCTTTATATCATGTCTCTTTAAATAATCTTTTAATTGCTCTATTGTATAAGTCATTTTCATTACTTCTTTCTCACGATTATTTTGCTGCGTAGTAGCATCTTTTGGGAGACATTATCAAGTCCTCTTTTTTTAGCTCTTTTATAGCTTTGTCTACTTCTTTTTTGTCTAAATTAGCTTTTTGAGCAATATCTCCTGGTCTTAAAGGTTCAGAGGATTCTTTTAAAGTTTTTAGTACCAACTCTTTTACTTCCATTTATCTCACCTCATTTGTATTAAATTTAATTTTGTATTGATTTCAATTTTATTATAATATTAATTTTTAGCTTTGTCAACAGTTTTTTGTTTTATTTTTTCCTTCATGAGAAGAAATTATTAAAAAATGAAGCAGTAATCTTCAAAAAAACATTGACAATTTTAAAGGAAAAGTATATTATAATAGTAGAATGCATTCGGTTGCATAAAAGTTCTTGACATTTCTCCCCGATTTGATTAATTTTCAAAATTAATCAAATTCTTTTTTTAATGTGGGATGCATTCGATTGCATTTACTAAAAAGAATAGGAGAGGTCTTACAAATGTCCGAAATAAGATATGACCTTATAACTGGTAAAAGGGTAATTATAGCTACAGAGCGAGGTAAAAGACCTCATGATTTCAATGTAAACTATGAGGGAAAGAAAAATAATAATACTTGCCCTTTTTGCCCCATGAATGAAGAGATGACTCCTCCTACTTTAGTTGAAATTAAGGATAAAAAAGGGAACTGGTTAGTGAGAGGATTTGAAAATAAATTTGCAGCCGTGAATAGGGATTTAAAGAGCTTTGAGGTACCATCCCTTTATAAAGCAGAATATGGTTATGGTGTAGCAGAAGTGATAGTAGAGTCACCAGAACACGATGTAACTTTTGGAAGTTTATCTTTAGGGCAAATGCAAAAAGTTTTTATGGCAATAATTGAGCGTTATAAAAAAATTGCTCAAGACGATAAAATAAAATACATTCAGGTGTTCAAAAATTTTGGAGCAAGAGGAGGAGCTTCCTTAGAACACGGGCACTGGCAGATTATAGCTATTTCTTTTATTCCAGATGTAGTAGAAAAAGAGGTAACAGGTACACAAGAATATATTAAGAAGAAGGGCAAATGTCCTTATTGTGAAATTGTCAAATATGAAAAAGAAGAAGGTAAAAGGATAATAGCTGAAAATGAGAGTTTCATTATTATAGCCCCTTATGCATCTCAATATCCTTATGAGTCATGGGTAATACCCAAAGAGCATCAGGAGCGATTTGAAGAGTTAAGAGAAGGAAATATTGCAAGTCTGACTGAAATTTTGAAGCCTCTTATAGAAAAGTACGAGAAAGAATTTAACTTGCCTCCATATAATATTGTGATTCACACATTACCAATTTCTGATATAAGAAATTATCATTGGCATATTGAAATTATTCCAAGGCTTACTGTGGCAGCTGGTTTCGAGTTAGGGACAGGAGTTTATATAAATCCTGTGCCACCAGAATTGGCAGCATCAGTTTTAAGAATAGAATGAAATTCTATTGAAAGAAGTGGTCAAATGTATATTGATAAAACCTTCAACTTTGAAGATATACCTACAAAACTGAAAGATATAATTAAAAATATAGATAAAGACAATTTTAAAAAGTTTAGGTGGTTTCAGGAGAAGGCTTATAATATTTTAGATATATTTTTATTTGATTATGCAATATTGTCTAAAAAGGAAACTGAGATTATAATTGCAGCTATTATAGCTTTTGTGGTGAAAGCTCCAACGAGTAAGAAAGAGATTACTTTGCTTTATTATGTGCCTTTAATTATAACTCCTTATTTTAGGAATAATGATTTAATAGATATTATTGAGAATCCAAATTTAAAAGCTTTTATATACGATGGAATTGACGATATAAATTATGTTAAGTTTTTAAATAAAGTGTTAAGTGAAGAAACAGTTATAAAATTTGAGTCTGGTGCCCAATTAATTCCTTATAATCTTAAAAAAGACGATATATACAGTTCAAGAAGGCTGAGCAATAAGTCTAGTAATAGTTTAACATTTTTGCAAAAAGATGAAATAATAAAGACTTATAGAAAATTTGTAAAAGGAGTTAATCCTGACCTTGAAATGACTTTTGAACTTAAAAATGCAGGTTTTGGAAATGTTCAAGATATAAGAGGATATTTTTTATATAAAGACAGGAACAGAGAAAGGTACACTGTTGCTATAATAGTGGAACACATTAAAAACATGGGAGACATGTGGCAATATACCGAAGAGTATTTGTCTTCTGTAATTTCTACTTTATCCGATTATGATGAAATTAAGGAAAGTTACGTAGAAGGATACTTGAGCAATTACCTTGAAGAGGTAAGAGGGATAGCAAGGATAATTGCCGATATGCATATTAAATTGTCTTATATTGATAAAGAAGATTTTGCTAAAAGAAATGTGGAAATATCAGATGTTGAAGAAATAGTAAAAAGTATAAAAAATAATTTTACTAAACTTTTAAATTTTGTAAAATTGTCAACTTTCGATGAACAAATAACTTCAATGATAGAAGAGATTGTAAAGCAACAAGATTTTTTAATGAGCAAATTAGAAGAATTTAAAGATACTGCTGTTTTTGGCAAATATATAAGATGTCATGGAGACCTACACTTAGAGCAAATTTTAAAGACTGAAGAGGGATATGTGATAATAGATTTTGAAGGGGAACCGACAAAACCTATTGAGGTGAGGAGAAAAAAAATATCTCCATTAAAAGATGTGGCAGGCATGATACGCTCTTTTAGTTATGCTGCTTATGCTGCTTATTTTAATTATCTTAATGCAAAAGGTAAGTTTCGGGATGAAAAAATAGAAAAAGCGCTATTATGGTGGGAAAAAGCTGTCACAGAGACCTTTGTGGAAAACTATTTGGAATTGGTGACAAGGGAAGCACCAGACATTGTACCAGAAGGTAAAAACTTTGATAAGGCTTTAGCTATTTTTAAATTAGATAAAGCTCTTTTTGAAGGAATTTATGAGGTAAATAATAGACCTTCTTGGTTTAGAATACCTTTAAAAGGTATTTTAGAGTGTATTGAGGATTTGAAATTAGAAAAGCACAGATCGGAGGTAAATTATGGATAAGTTAAAAGTTACAATGTTTACAAATGAATACCCACCTAATATTTACGGTGGAGCTGGCGTTCATGTAGATTATCTTGTCAGGGAACTGTCTAAACTGATGAAAGTAGATGTGAGATGCTTTGGTGACCAAGATTATACGGCTGATAATGTAAAAGTCCGTGGATATAAAGAGTGGGATAAGTTAAAGGAAAATTCAGATCCAAGATATCAGAAAGTTTTGGGGCCTTTTTCCATAGATTTGGCAATGGTGAAAGATGAGATAGACTCAGATATTTTACACTGCCATACCTGGTATACTTTCATGGCGGGCTTTTTAGCTAAAAAATTGTATGATAAACCCCTTGTAGTTACAATTCACAGCCTTGAGCCTTTAAGGCCATGGAAAGAGGAACAGTTAGGAAATGGATATAAGCTAAGTTCTTGGATGGAAAAAACAGGAATTGAAGCCGCTGATAGGGTTATAGCAGTATCACAAGGATCGAAAGAAGATATATTGAAGTATTACAATATTCCAGAAGAAAAAGCTGAAGTTATATATAACGGCATAGATTTGAACCAATACCAGAAAACAGATAGAAATATTGCTCGCAAAAAATATGGAATTGAGGGTAAATACATTCTCTTTGTAGGAAGAATATCAAGGCAAAAGGGCATTACTTATTTAATAGATGCAGTAAAGTATCTACCTAAGGATATAAAGGTTGTACTATGTGCTAGTTCTCCAGATACACAAGAGGTTTTAGAAGAAGTAGAGCAAAAGGTTAAACTTTACGACAATATTATTTGGATAAATAAAATGGTAGAAAAAGAAGAAATTATAGAGTTGTACAGCAATGCTGAAGTTTTTGTTTGTCCTTCTATTTATGAGCCTTTTGGTATAATAAACTTAGAAGCAATGGCTTGTAAAACTCCTGTTGTGGCAAGTGCTACAGGAGGAATTAAAGAGGTTGTAGTTCATGAAGAGACAGGATTCCTTGTAGAACCAGGCAATTCTGAAGAATTGGCAAAATATATAAACATACTTTTAAATAACAAAGATTTAGCTGTAAAGTTTGGAGAAAATGGGAGAAAACGTGTTGAAGAGATGTTTAGTTGGGAAAGCATCGCCAAAAAGACTTATGAGATGTACAAGGATGTAATAGAGAAATATAAAAAATAAATGCGCTAAGGCAGGGGTGACAATTTCCCTGCTTTGTTTTTTTGTGTTATAATAAACTTAAAAAAATAATGGATGGTGTGGCCATGGAAGGAGAATCTTTTCTTTATAATTCGGTAATAATTTATGGCTACATAGCGCTTTTTATAGGGCTTATGATTGAAGGAACTGGAATGCCGGGACCAGTGCAAATATTATTTTTCGCTGCAGCGTACTTGGTTTCAAAGGGGGAAATGAACCTTTTTTATGTTATAGTCATCGCTGCATTAGGAAATGTGACAGGAAATGTGATAGCTTATTTGGTAGGCTATTATAAAGGTAGGCCTGTTGTTGAAAAGTACGGTAAATATCTAAAAATAACAGTAAAAGACCTTGAAGCTATGGATAAATGGTTTGCTAAATATGGAGGATTTACGGTTTTATTAGGTAGGCTAATAGGACTTCCGCGGACCCCGGCTATTTGGGCCTCGGGAATAACGCGTATGAATTTTACTGTGTATGTGGTGTTTTCTGCTATTGCTGATTTTATATGGTCTACTTTTTGGGCAGTAGTGTCTTATCTTGCTGCAAAACAATTGATTAACATAAACTTTTTCGGAAAGAGCCAACCGCCTTGGGTGTATTTTGCTTCCACAATAGGCTTTATGATATTTTTATATGTAGTTTGGAAGGTACTCCTTTGGATGAAAGAAAAGTATCTAACGTAACTATTAAGAAGATAGCAAATGTATCTGATCTTTTAGATATAGAGGATATATGCTATGAGTTTAGAGAATGTGTCGGAAGTTTATCCTTTATTAAAAGGTAAGAGAGTTTAGGGAGTCACAGGTTTAGCGTAAAAGAATTTAATAGGGTCACTGTATTTAGGTACCACTATGTTATCAGAAGTTTGTATGTCTACTTTAATACCATAAAATCTTAAAGTATCTACTATTCCGCCTTTTAAATTAAGAGCTGCTTGCAATGTGTCAGGGTCTCCTATTGCTTTTATTACGTAAGGAGGAGCATACCTGGTAGAGTTTATGATTATCGTTGGGCCTACACATCGTATCTCAGACATTGCAATTATTCTTTGGTTGTTTATAGCTATTGCTTCAGCACCACCCGCTTTCAATTCATTTACAATACTTAATAAATCTTCATCATGGACTAAGTACAAATTAGGGTCTTCGCCGTCTCGAGGCTGTAAGTCGCTGTCATTTACCGTTACTATAACTCCTGGGCCTACCATATCTGTAAGTCCTGCTAAAATTTTATATTTTTCAACATCCTGCTGTAGATTTTTTAAAGCGGCATCATCTTTTGATGCAGCATCTTCGTACTCTTTAAATCTTTTAGTGAGTTCTTCTAATTGCTGTTCTAAATTTGCCTTTTCTTCTTGAGCTTTTTTGAGCTGCTGAGTAAGTTCTTCTAATCTTGCATAATTTGTAGCTGAAATAGAGGTAGGAGGTCTATTGCCGCCTTGTACAGTTTTAAATTGCATAGAAATCATGAGACCCATTGCAATAAATACAAGCATCAAGGATAAAGTTTGTAATGTCTTTCCTTTCAATTTCTCCACATCCTTTCTCTATATAAAAAGACGCATTCATCTTGCTTTTGGTTTCAGCTTATAT
>LDZP01000183.1_pt1 | contig 29622 bp, 32 predicted proteins | sample 615351 | NCBI WGS metagenome assembly LDZP01 (sample SAMN03408296, study PRJNA278302) | terrestrial metagenome | isolation source: oil reservoir sample I1 | place: USA: Alaska, North Slope, Ivishak formation | collected 2013
TTGGTTAAATTAGTTTTTCAACAACTTCTATTTTACCAGAGGCGCAATCCCTTTTTAATTTTTCTTATCAAATTTTCCTACAATAACTTTACGCTATGCAACAGGAAAAAAGAAAGTAATGGAGTCGGAAGAATATAAATTTTTCTCTTCACTTTATCAGTTCAATTTGATAAAATATGTACTATACATAAAAAAGGTATAAAGGGGGATGCATTGTGAGGAACATACGGATATACGACACCACATTAAGAGACGGAGTTCAAGGACAAGGTATATCTTTTACTGTAGAAGACAAATTAAAGATAGTTAAAGTTCTTGATGAGTTTGGTGTAGCCTATATTGAGGCAGGTAATCCTGGGTCTAATCCTAAAGATATTGAATTTTTTGAAAGAGTTAAAAGTATTAAATTAAAAAATGCTAAATTAATCGCTTTTGGCAGCACAAGAAGAGCAAATACAACTACCAAAGAGGATGCTAATGTGATTTCTCTTTTAAATGCTGACACAGAGGTAGTAACTATTTTTGGCAAGTCATGGGATTTTCAAGTTACAGAAATTTTGAAAACCACTTTAGAAGAAAACTTAAAAATGATTTATGATACAGTAAAGTTTTTTAAAGACAAAGGTAAGTCAGTTATATTTGATGCAGAGCATTTTTTTGATGGTTACAAACAAAATCCAGAGTATGCTTTAAAGACATTAGAAGTAGCATTAGAGGCGGGAGTAGACAGTGTTTGTTTGTGTGATACAAAAGGTGGAGCTTTTCCGATGGAAGTTTATGATATAACAAAAACTGTTGTAGATAAATTTAATACGGAAGTAGGAATACATTGTCACAATGATAACGGAATGGCTGTTGCAGATTCTATAATGGCAGTACAAGCAGGGGCAATACAGCTGCAGGGTACAATAAATGGCTATGGGGAAAGGTGTGGCAATGCTAATTTATGTACTTTGATACCTAATCTACAACTTCTGATGGGATATAAATGTGTACCTGATGAAAATTTAAAGCAATTGACTCATTTAGCCAGATTTGTAAGTGAAATTGCAAATGTCACTTACGATGAAAGGGCGCCTTATGTTGGGAAAAATGCTTTTTCCCACAAAGCGGGGATGCATGCTGATGCTGTAAATAAAAATACTTATTCTTATGAACTGATTGACCCTTCTTTAGTGGGAAATAGTAGGACCTTTTTGATTTCTGAAGTTGCTGGCAGAGGAGCAGTGCTAAATGCCATAAATGAAATAGATCCAACTATTACAAAGGATTCTCCTGAAACCAAGTTAATTTTAGATAAATTAAAAGAAATGGAGTATTTAGGGTATCAATATGAAAATGCAGGAGGCTCTTTAGAACTTTTGATAAGAAAGGTTCTTGGAAAATATAAACCAGCATTTAATTTAAAAGAGTTTAAAGTTATTGTAAATGAGCCTTCTGTAAATAGTGTTAATTCTTCAGCACTTATAAAAGTGGAAGTCGATAGTATAGAGGAGATAGCTGCAGCTGAGGGAGATGGGCCAGTACATGCTCTTGATAATGCTGTAAGAAGAGTACTGGAGAGATTTTACCCACAGATAAAAGAGATGAGGTTGACAGATTATAAAGTGAGGGTTTTGGATTCTAATTCTGCAACTGCTGCTAAAGTTAGAGTTATAATAGAGTCTACAGACGGAAAAGATTCCTGGAGCACAATTGGGGTTTCTACAGATATTATTGAGGCCAGTTGGAGAGCCCTTGTTGATTCAATAGAGTACAAACTTAACAAAGAAAGTTAATTCAAAAGCGGAGAAATTGACATGAATTGTCATTGATGTTAAAGTAAAAATGAACATGTCAATTTCTCTTTTTTTGAAAGGAGAAATTTGAATGATAATAAGTGCCAGCAGGAGAACGGATATACCAGCTTTTTATAGTGAGTGGTTTTTCAAAAGGATGGAGGAAGGTTATGTTTTAGTGAGAAACCCTTTTAATTTTCGTCAAGTAAGTAAAGTTTTTTTAAATAAAGAAACAGTAGATGGAATTATATTTTGGACAAAAAATCCAGAAAAAATGATACCGAAATTGCATTTGATAGAGGACTATGCTTATTATTTTTTATTTACTTTAAATCCCTATGATAAAAGAATAGAGAGGAATGTGCCAGAAAAATCACATATAATTGAAGTTTTTAAAAAGCTGTCTAGCAAAATAGGGAAAGAGAGGGTAATTTGGCGTTATGACCCTATTATTTTAACTCCCGAATTTGATATAGAATACCATGTAAAAAGCTTTAAGGAAATAATGTCTGAACTTTATGGATATACATCAAAATGTATAATCAGTTTTGTGACTCTTTATCCTAAAGTTTACAAGACTTTGGAAAAAATAGGGGCTTATGAGATAAACAAGGAACAGAAGTTAGAAATTGCATATAGATTTTATGAAATAGCGAAAGAGCACTCAATTAAACTTGAGACTTGTGCAGAAGAATTGGATTTATCGCCATATGGTATAGAGCATGCGAGATGTATAGATAAAACTTTAATAGAAGAGCTTTCTGGTAAAAAACTCAATATAGGAAAGGATAAGAATCAAAGGAAGTTTTGTGGTTGTGATGAAAGTATAGATATTGGTGCCTATGATACTTGTCTACATGGCTGTATTTATTGCTACGCAAACAGTAGTATCAGTACTATAAAAAGAAATACAAAGCAGTACAATGTAAATTCTCCTTTGTTGTGTAGCAAATTGACAGAAAAGGATACAGTAAAAGAGAGAAAAGTGGAATCTTGGGCTATTAGCCAAACTTCAATTTTTGATAAATGAAAAATCTGTGTATGTGGAAAAGTTTTCTTTGTTGTAGTATGATTGAATTATAAAATGTTTGTTGAGATATCAGTAAAGTCTTTAAAAAAGAATTATTAAAGGGATAGTTTTTGGCTATCCCTTATTTTTCTGCGTAAAGCTCAATTATTTTTATTATTACTTCGACTGCTTTTTCCATTGCATATGTCGGTATAAATTCATATTTACCGTGAAAATTATGCCCTCCTGTGAATAAATTAGGTGTTGGAAGCCCCATATAGCTTAATCTTGCTCCATCAGTGCCTCCTCTTATAGGCACTATTTTAGGTTCCACTCCTACTAATTTCATTGCTTCTAATGCTGTATCGACTATGTGCATATGCTTTTCAATTATTTCTCTCATATTGTAATACTGGTCTTTAAGTTCAAGCTCTAGTGTGCCTTCACCATATTTTTTATTTAATGTTTCTACAATGCTTTTTAGGTATTCTTTTTTATCTAAAAAAGTTTGTTTATTAAAATCTCTGATAATATAATACATTTTAGTTTGTTCTACATTGCCTTCAAAATTGTTCAAATGATAAAAACCTTCATATCCTTCAGTATGGGCAGGAGTTTCATGTTCAGGTAACATATTTTGGAGTTCTATTCCAATCAAAATGGAGTTTTTCATCTTGCCTTTTGCTGTTCCAGGATGCACATTTCTGCCATTAATTTTGATTTTAGCACTGGCAGCATTGAAATTTTCGTATTCTATTTCTCCAATTCCACCGCCATCTACAGTATAAGCAAAATCACAATTAAATTTTTTTACATCAAATTTGTCTACACCCCTACCAATTTCTTCATCAGGTGTGAAGGCTACTTTTATATTGCCATGCTTTATTTCAGGATGATTTATTAAATATTCCATAGCTGTTATTATTTCTGCAATTCCTGCTTTATCATCAGCTCCCAAAAGAGTTGTTCCGTCTGTGGTGATTAAAGTTTTTCCTATGTAATTTTTAAGCTCTGGAAATTCAGTAGGAGATAATACTATGTTTTTTTCTTTGTTTAAGATTATATCTTTGCCATCATAATTTTCTATTATCTGAGGCTTTACGTCTTTGCCGCACATGTCAGGACTTGTGTCCATATGAGCTATAAATCCTATTGTAGGGAGTTTTTTGTCAGTATTTGAAGGAAGTAAAGCCGTAACATAACCGTTTTCATCTACATTTACCTCTTTAAGGCCTATTTCTTCAAGCTCATTTGCTAATTCTTTTGCAAATATTACTTGTCCCTCAGTGCTGGGATAAGTTGTTGAGTTTTCATCCGATGTTGTATGATATTTTACATATTTTAAAAATCTCTCCACTACTTTTGACATATTATAACCCTCTTTCATTTAAAATTTTTCCCAATGTAAAACTTCAGATAAAGCTTTTTTATATTTTGGTTGTGGCTCTTCTGCGGGATATCCTAATGATATAATAGAAATCATTCTTAAGTTGTCAGGAATGTTGAGGTATTCGTTTATTTCTTTTTCATAGGTTCTGTTATACCCAGCTACCCAACAGGAACCTATGCCGTAGGCAGTAGCTGCGAGTAATATATTTTCTGTTGCTGCTGAACCATCTTCTAAGTGATGTCTGTTATTTTTATCGCAGTAGACGATGACACAAGCTCCTGCATCTTTAATAAATTTCCCATATGTAGCTTTTTCTGCTATGAATTTAAGTCTTTCTTTGTCTGTTATAACGACGAAATGCCAAGGCTGTGCGTTATTTCCACTGGGAGCAAGCCTTGCGCAGTCTATTATGTCTTCTAATATTTCTTTTGGAATAGGTTTATCTATGTATTTCCTTATACTTCTTCTCTTTTTTAAAGCCTCTAATGCCTCCATAACTTTTGCACCTCCTCTTTATATTATATCCCATAAAGTAAAAATTCCAAAAAGATTGACAAAAATTTATGGGTATGTAAAAATAAAGCTAAGTAAACTTATACATACTTTTGAAAAACTTGAACAACATAGATTTATGGTATAAAATAAGTATGTAAATAAGGAATGGAGGTTTACATATGAAGAAATTGATAGGTTTTGATTATTCAAAAGCTCTACAATTTGTAAGTCAAAAAGAAATTGAATATATGGAAAAGCATGCAAAATTATCTCTTGATATGGTGCTTAGTAAAAATGCTCAAGGAAATGACTTTTTAGGATGGGTGAGTCTTCCCAAAAACTATGATAAGGCAGAGTTTGAACGCATTAAAAAAGCAGCAGAGAAGATTAAATCAGATTCTGATGTGCTTGTAGTAATAGGTATAGGTGGGTCTTATTTAGGGGCAAGAGCGGCAATTGAAATGCTTTCTCATTCCTTCTATAATTTGTTGCCAAAAGGTAAGAGGAATATGCCGGAGATTTATTTTGCTGGAAACAGCATAAGCTCTACATATTTAAGTGATTTATTTGAACTTATAGAGGACAAAGATGTATCAATAAATGTGATTTCTAAATCTGGTACTACTACAGAACCGGCAATAGCTTTTAGAGTTTTTAGAGATTTTCTTGAGAGAAAATATGGAAAAGAAGGGGCTAAATCGAGAATATATGTGACAACAGATAGAGCGAAAGGAGCTTTAAAAAAATTAGCTGATGAAGAAGGATATGAAACATTTGTGATTCCTGACGATGTTGGAGGAAGATACTCAGTTTTGACAGCTGTAGGCCTTCTACCAATAGCAGTAGCAGGCATTAGCATAGACGATATGATGCAGGGAGCTTTTGATGCTTCAGTAGTTTATACCAAAAATGACCTCAGTGAAAATATAAGCATGCAGTATGCAATTTTGAGAAATATTTTGTACAGAAAAGGCAAAGCTATAGAAATACTTGTAAATTATGAGCCAAAGCTTCACTATTTCTCTGAATGGTGGAAACAGCTTTTTGGAGAAAGTGAAGGTAAAGACAATAAGGGAATTTATCCTGCTTCAGTAGATTTTACGACAGATTTACACTCAATGGGGCAGTTTATACAAGAGGGAAGCAGAAATATTTTTGAAACAGTTTTAAATGTTGAAAAACCTGTTAAAGATATAGTTATAAATGAAGACAAGGACAATATAGATGGGCTTAACTTTTTAGCAGGAAAAACTATAGATTTTGTCAATAAAAAGGCTTTTGAAGGAACATTATTGGCTCATACAGATGGAAATGTTCCTAACCTTGTAGTAAATATCCCTGAAATATCAGCTTACTATTTTGGCAATCTGGTCTACTTCTTTGAAATGGCTTGTGCTATAAGCGGATATATAAATGGGGTTAATCCATTTGACCAACCAGGAGTAGAGGCTTACAAGAAAAACATGTTTGCACTTTTAGGAAAACCAGGATATGAAAAAGAAAAAGAATTGTTAGAAAAAAGATTGGGAAAATAAATTAAAGGCCGGGCAATTGCGCGGCCTTTTTAAATAGGGGTTGACTTATTTTTTGTGTACATTAAATCGTAGTATTCTTTTAACATTCTATTAGCTGAGAAAGCTTCATAAGTCGTCCTTATACTTTCTCTCATCATATTTTCCCATTTCGCTTTATCGTTGTAGTAGGTTGGAACTACTTTATTTAAAAGGACGTCATAAAGTGCTTCAAGGTCGTGTTTGTCTAATTCTTCTATATTGTCAGACTCAAAACCATCTCCAAATTGCCAGCCATTTACTCCGTCTATACAAGCTTCTGGCCACCATCCATCTAAAATGCTTAAATTTAGTACTCCGTTCATGGCGGCTTTCATGCCGGAGGTACCACTGGCCTCCATTGGTCTTCTTGGATTGTTTAACCACACATCAGCGCCTCGAGTAAGCATTTTTCCTATTGTCATATCGTAATCTTCTAAGAATACTACGCTTTCAGGATATTTCTTTGTCATCTCTATTAATTTTGCGACAATTTTTTTACCCACGTCATCTAATGGATGACCTTTTCCTGAAAACACCATTTGAATTTTTTTAGACCTTAAATAATCACCTATAACTTCGTCATTGGTAAATATAAGATCGCTTCTTTTGTAAGGAGCAGCTCTCCTTGAAAAACCTATCAAAAGTTTATCAGCGTCTAATTTAACTCCTGTTTTTTGATATACAAAATCAATTAATTCTTGTTTTAAAATATTGTGAGTTTGTAGGAGCCCTTCACCTTTGTTGTAGGCTTCTATTATCCTTTTATCTACCCAAGTATTTCTGTCAATACCATTGGTTATGGAGATTATAGGTGCTTTGTTGTCAACATGCTGCCACATTCTGTTTGCAGTTTGACCGTGAAGTTTTGAGACACCGTTTGCAATCCGAGAAAGTCTCAAACCTGCGACTGTCATATTAAAAGGAACGCCACCGATTTGGGCCATTTGCTCAATTGAAAGACCATTGTTTGCTCCCATGTACATAAGAAGTTCTAAATCGTGAGATTCGTTTCCTTCTTTAACAGGGGTATGGGTTGTAAATACTACTTCTTCTCTTGTAGCTTTCCACGCTTCTTCAAAACTCATATTTTGATTTTCCATTTTCTCTCTTATAAGCTCAATGGCTGCTAATACTGCATGCCCTTCGTTAAAATGATAAACATCTACATCAATTCCCAAAGCTCTCAAAGCTCTTACTCCCCCAATGCCTAACACCATTTCCTGGGCAACTCTTTCTTCACCGAACCATCCATAAAGCTGGCCTGTTATCCATCTGTCTCCATTTTCTGGTATATCTGTGTCAAGCAAATACAAAGGTGCATTGTCAAAGCTGTCTACCAACCATACTTTACAGTATACATCTCTATTTCTTATTTTTACTTTTACCTTTACTCCTGTGTCCTTTAAAAAGTCATATTTACGTGTGTAATTGCGATAGGCATCATAGGGGTATCCGTCTTCACCGATATGTTGTTCTGTATAACCTTGTTTCCACAGTATGCCTATTCCTACTAAAGGCATACCTAACTCTTTTGCAGCTTTTAGATGGTCTCCTGCTAAAATGCCTAAGCCACCTGCATATAGTTTGAAATCTGACTGTAAGCCATATTCCATGCAGAAATAGGCTACTCTTGGTAATTTTTCATTACCCATATTAAACCTCCTCATTTTCCAAGTGTTAAGTATATTATAATATTAAAAAAATCATTATGCAAGTGGTTGCACAAGTATTAAAAACAAAAAAACAGCGTTACTGCTCAATAATTTTTATCTCTAAGTACAGGCCATTCAGCGAATGCCAGCACTAAAAGCATTACAAAATTCACAATAGGTATAAACATCAAAAGACCATATGCACCTCCATAGCCAGCTTTATCAAAAATTTTCCACCAGATTATGCCGTAAAGTATAATTGACCCTCTAGAAAGGATCGCAAAAGTAAAAGAGGAGAACATATAAAACATTCCTTTCTTGAAAATTTATATTCTTTACAGTTATAGTATAGCAAATAATATAAAAAATTTACAGATTTATTTTAAAAAAATAAAAAATCCTGCAAAATCTTTAGATAGAGATAAAAAATTTTCTATTGACAGGGGAGTAAAACCATAGTATCATATAGCTTAAATAGTTTAACAATTTAATACTTTAAAATCTCTTATCAAGAGTGGTGGAGGGACTGGCCCGATGAAACCCGGCAACCGGCATTTTATATGCGTCTTGGTGCCAATTCCAGCAGCGTTTCGCTGAAAGATGAGAGAGTTTTGGTGTCTCTTCTTTTGGCGAAGAGACTTTTTTATTTTTAAAAATGGAGGCGATGTAGATGTTGAAAAATGAAAATTTGTGTACTAAACTTAAGAAAAGGAAGTTTGTTGTGACAGCAGAAATTTCTACGCCAAAAGGGGTAGATATAACGAAAACTATTGAAGAAGCGAGAAAATTAAAAGGCATTGTAGATGCCTTAAATATAACGGACTGTCCTATGGCGAATATGCGGATGAGTCCTATAGCAGTCGCTCACCTTTTACAAGACCACTTAAACATTGAAGCTATTTTTCATTTGACCTGTAGAGACAGAAATCTAATTGGGCTTCAGTCAGAGCTTTTAGGAGCTTATGCATTAGGGGTGAGAAATATACTTGCATTGACAGGAGATGACCCTTCCCGTGGAGATACTCCTCAGGTTAAAGGGGTATATGATGTAGATTCTATTGGGCTTTTAAAGATTATCAGTGCTTTTAATAGAGGTTATGATTACAATGGAAATAAATTAGATTCCCCAACAGAATTTTGCGCCGGTACGACTGCAAATCCAAATGATTTAAGGGATGAAGCACTAGAGAAGCTTAAAGTTAAGATAGAGGCAGGGGCAGAATTTATTCAAACACAACCGGTTTATGATGAGGAAATTTTATTTAAGTTTATTGAAAAGATTAAAAATTTCAATGTACCACTTTTGATAGGCATATTACCTCTTAAAAGCTATAAAATGGCAGTCAATTTAAATGAAAAAGTGCCAGGTATAGATATTCCAGAAAAAGTTTTAGAAAGGCTAAAGGATGGAGGAAGAGAAGAGGGAATAAACATAGCTGTAGAGTTTATAAAGCGGATACGCAGTGAAGTTGCAGGAATTCACATTATGCCTTTAGGGAGTACAAATGTTGTGTTAGAAATAATTTCAAGAGTCGATGATTTAGTCTGTGATTTTGCAGAAAATAACGTACAGATGAATTAAATGGAGGTTAAAAATGTTAGACATTTTTAAAGAACTTTCAAATAGAGTGATTGTTTTTGATGGAGCAATGGGGACACAACTTCAAGAGAGGGGTTTAAAAAGTGGAGAGTGTCCCGAATATATGAATATAACCCATCCAGAAGTAGTATTTGATATCCACAGGTCCTATATAGAAGCAGGAGCGGATGTGATTGAGACAAATACCTTTGGCGCTAACAGGATAAAATTAGCAAAATATGGACTGGAAAATGAGGTTTTCAATATTGTCACTCAGGCTGTCAAAATTGCCAAAGAAGCTTCCAAAGATAAACCTGTGGCACTTTCTATAGGACCTATTGGAGAACTTTTGACCCCTTATGGAGACATGACTTTTGACGAAGCTTATGATGTTTTTAAAGAAGTAGTTATAGCTGCAGAAAGAGCGGGAGCAGATATTGTTTTAATTGAAACAATGTCAGATATGCTGGAGGCAAAAGCTGCCATTCTTGCTGCTAAAGAGAATTCAAACATGAAAGTTATATGTACAATGACTTTTCAAGAAGATGGAAGGACTCTCATGGGGTCAGACCCTATAACTGTAGTAGTTAGTTTACAAGGGTTAGGATTGGATGCCATTGGCGTTAACTGCTCGACAGGCCCCGATAAAATGGTAAGTGTAGTGGAAAAAATGTCTCAAGTTTCTCGCATACCTATTATTGCACAACCTAATGCAGGTATGCCTGTCATTCGCGACGGCAAAACAGTTTACGACTTAAAACCAGAAGAATTTGCTAGTTTCTTTCCTTCTCTTGTTGAAAAAGGAGCATCTATAGTTGGAGGGTGCTGCGGTACTACTCCACAATATATAAAACTTGTTAAAGAAGCTGTAAAAAATTTAAAGCCAAAGGTAAAAGTCAACAAATTTACAGCTGTGGCTTCCAATACAAAAACAGTTTTCATAGGCCACGATTATTCTTTAAGGGTTATAGGGGAGCGTATAAATCCTACCGGGAAAAAGAAGTTGAGTGAGGCTTTTTTGGCCGGGGATGTAGGTTTAGCAGTAGAAGAAGGTATAAAACAGCAAAAATGTGGGGCGGAAATATTAGATGTAAATGTGGGAGTTCCTGGGGTAAACGAAGAAGAATTACTTCCTAAAGTAGTTTCTGAAATACAAAATGTGGTAGACCTTCCTCTTCAAATAGATAGCACTAATATTAAAGCTGTAGAAAAAGCTATAAGAATTTTAAGAGGTAGACCCATAATCAACTCTGTAAGTGCAAAAGAGGAAAGTTTAAAAGAAGTGCTTCCTATTGTCAAAAAATACGGAGCTTGTGTTGTAGGACTTACTGTAGGAGATAAAGGGCTTCCCAAAGATAGGCATGAAAGAATTGAAAATGCGAAAAAAATTATAAAAAAAGCGGAAGAGTATGGCATACCCAAAGAGGACATATTGATAGATTGTATTGTGCTGACGGTTTCTTCTGAGCAGGAGGCTGCAATTGAGACTTTAGAAGCGATAAAACTGGCTAAAGAAGAGTTAGGAGTAAATACTGTTGTGGGACTTAGCAATGTTTCCTTTGGTTTGCCTGAAAGAAGGCTGATAAACTCTACTTTTTTGGCAATGGCAGCCTCTTATGGGCTTACTACTGCTATTATAAATCCCTGCGATGAAGCCATGATGGACACTTTGAGGGCTTCAATGGTTTTACTAAATAAAGATAAAGGGAGTGTAAATTATCTAAAAATATATGGTAACAGGCAAAAAGAGGAAGGTAAAGAAAAAGAACAGCAAAAAATTCAGGAAGAAGATTTAAAGTCAAAGTTCTATATCCAAATTTTAGAAGGTAAAAAATCAGGAGTAGAAGATATAGTAAAAAATATTTTAGAGAAGGAAGTTCAGCCTCTTTCTATAGTTGATAACATAATAATTCCTGCCTTAAAAGAAGTGGGAGATAGATATGAAAAAGGCATATATTTCTTGCCACAACTTTTGAGCTCTGCAGAAGTGGTGCAAAGCGCTTTTAGGATAATAAAGGAAAAACTTCCAAAGGGTTCGGTATCTAAAGGCAAAATAATACTTGCAACTGTTGAAGGTGATGTACATGATATAGGAAAAAATATAGTAAAAGTTTTGCTTGAAAACTATGGATATGATGTAATTGACTTAGGAAAAGATGTAAAAGGAGAAGTGATATTAGAGGAAGTAAAGCGAACAGGGGCACCGTTAGTAGGTCTAAGTGCTTTGATGACGACAACTTTGTTTAATATGGAGAAAATTATCAAACTGCTTAAAGCAAATACTGATGTGAAAATAATGGTAGGCGGGGCTGTTTTGACTGAGGAATATGCCTATAAGATTGGAGCAGATTATTACGGAAAAACGGCTCAAGATGCAGTTAAAATTGCTGATGAGTTTTTCTTAAAAAATGCTCTTTTATGTAAAACTTGTGGTATTTAAAGGTGGTGTAGAGGTGTCAGTAGAAGCGGTGAAAGAGTTTTTTAAAGAGAAAGGATATGATATTAAAATAAAAATTTTTGAAGATACAAGCACTGTGGAAAAAGCAGCTAAATCTTTAGGGGTAACTCCTGGGGAAATAGCAAAGTCTATGCTTTTTAGATTAAAAGATAAATATATTATGATTATAACAGCAGGGGATAGAAAAATAGACAATAAAAAATTTAAAGATACTTTTAAAACAAAAGCAAAAATGGCATCCCCAGAAGAAGTGTTAGAAGTTACAGGGCATCCTGTTGGTGGCGTTTGTCCTTATGGGCTGAAAAATCCGATTGAAGTATATTATGATGTGTCTTTAAAAAATTATGAGGTAGTATATCCTGCAGCTGGTGATACAAATGCTGCTGCTACCATAAAAGTCGAAGACCTTGATAAAATAGTAGAAGGAAAATGGGTAGATGTATGCCAATAGACATACATCTACTTTTTTAAAAGAATTTTTTACTTTCCATATATTCTCTTACCTGTACTAAAGTTTCTCCAAATCTTTGAAAGTGTACAATCTCCCTTTCTCTCAAAAACCTTAGAGTATCTTTTACACAAGGGTCATCTGTGAGATTTATTAAATGTTCATAAGTTGCTCTTGCTTTTTCTTCGGCTGCCATATCTTCGTGTAGATCAGCGATTGCATCTCCTTTAGCCTGGATATAGGCGGCGGTCCATAACATTCCTGTTGTATCTGCATAGAATAGGCCTCTATCATGTTCTGTATAGTATTCCCCTAATCCTTCTCTTTTTAATATTTCTACTGGTACTCCCTTTAAAAGCTTGAAAACAAGAGTTGCTATTATTTCAAGGTGTGCTAATTCTTCTGTAGCAATGTCTGTCAAAACTGCTTTTGCTTTTCCCGTAGGCATGACGAATCGCTGAGTTTGATATCTTAAAGCGGCTGCCAATTCTCCATCAGGGCCTCCATATTGGGCGATGAGGTATTTTGCCATTTTTACATCTGGTTTGCATACTTTAGCAGGATATTGTAGTTTCTTTTCATAAACCCACATAGCAAAGTCCTCCTCAATATTCTATTTCCCAAGGCCATGGGTCATCTACCCATTTCCAAGGATATTGACTTTGTGAATGACCAAAAACCATCAAGGGCCCGTAAAATTGTTCATATTGCTGTTTTAGCATAGACAATTGATTAGAATAATAGTTGTAGTCTTGAAGAGCTTTTTGGTCCTCGGGATGAGTGTCTAAATATAGATTCAAATCTATACAGGTAAATTCTATTTCCATAATTTTTTTAAGCAGAGAGATTTGATTTCCATCCATTTTATCACCTCATTTTTTCGCCTATATAAGGCATATCAAGTTCAGGAAATACAGTGCCTTTTTTAATGGCTTCTTCTGGAGGATAAAGAGACACATATTTCTGTAAAGGTACATAAGCTTGTGCAAGCTTTAGAGGAGGAAAAGCATAATCCTGCACATAAGGATTATAGTCGTACATTTTTAAACCTCCCAAATCTGTATATTTACTAATATAATATTCTTGTATATATGTTTGTGATACAATAAAAAAACAATCAAAAGTGTGTACAACTTTATTAAAATTATGTAAAGGTTATTTTATTTTTTGATAAAAACATTTTAGTGAATTATATTAGAATTATTGAGAAAAAAGAGGTATAATCTAAATAGCGAAGGAGGAATGAGAGTGAAAAGAAATGATATTATAACAGTTGAGATAAAAGACATGGAATTTGGTGGATTTGGGATAGGCTATTTTGAGGGGAAAAAAGTAAAAATAAAAGGAGCACTTTTGGGGCAAATAATAAAGGCAAAAGTTAAAAAAGTAAAAAAGGATATGGTAGAAGGCGAAATAGTGGAAGTAATAGAGAATTCTCCTTTGGAGAAGCAAAGCTTTTGCCCTCACTTTGGAGATTGTGGTGGTTGTATTTATCAAAATGTTGATTATTCAGATCAACTTAAGATAAAAGAAGATATTGTAAAGAAGCTTCTTGAAAAAGAGGGAATAAGAGATTATGAATTTTTAGGGATTGTGAAAAGTCCTAAAGAGCATGGTTATAGGAATAAAATGGAATATACTTTTGGAAAAGATAAAGAAGGTAATGAGGTGTTAGGACTTCACAGAAAAGGTAGATTTTATGAAGTGGTTATGACAGATAAGTGTAATATTGTTGATGATGACTTTCTCAAAGCTTTAAATCTCACTTTTGATTATGCAATAAAAAAAGGACTACCTTTTTATGATAAAAAAACTCATAAGGGTTTTTTGAGACATTTGGTGGTTCGGAAAGCTTCAAAATCAAGGGAAATTTTGTTGAATATTGTGACAACAACACAGTTGGAACATGACTTTAAAGAGCTTATTGAGATATATAAAAATGCGGATTTTGAAAGTCGGCTTGTAGGTGTACTACATACTCAAAACGATTCCTGGTCAGATGCTGTAGTATGTGAAAAGTTAAATGTGTTATATGGAAAAGATTATCTTATTGAAGAGCTTTTAGGATTAAAATTTAAAATAAGTGCATTTTCTTTTTTTCAGACCAATTCATACGGGGCAGAAAAACTTTATGAGACGGTGAGGGAATTTGCAGGAGATGTATCTGACAAAATAGTTTTTGATTTGTACTCCGGTACAGGGACCATAGGTATAATTATGGCTCCAATGGCTAAAAAAGTGATTGGGATAGAACTTGTGGAAGAAGCAGTTATGTCGGCGAGGGAAAACGCAGAACTCAATGGACTTAAAAATTGCACTTTCATTGCCGGTGATGTCTCAAAGAAACTCAAAGAAATTAAAGAAATGCCTGATGTGGTGATTGTGGATCCTCCAAGGTCTGGAATCAATCCAAAAGCTCTTGAAGATATTATAAAATTCAACCCTCAAAAAGTAGTTTATGTTTCTTGTAATCCTGAATCTCTTGCAAGAGATTTAAAAATTTTTAGTGAAGGAGGATATAAAGTAGATAAAGTAAAATGTGTAGACATGTTTCCATATACGTATCATGTTGAGACGGTAGTTTTAATAGAGAGAAAGTAAGAATGAGGGGATGACAGTTAAATTTTATGGCTAATGCAATTTTTATAAAAAAATTAAAACCATACTCCAAGTTAAGCGATATTATTGAAAAGTTGATCAAAAAAGATTAAAAAAAGCATGGAAGTTCCAAATAAAGGTGTATGACTATATGGTAATTATTTCAAAGGCGTGGTATACTAAATATTAGAAAACAAAGAGGGGTGAAATTATGCAAAAGCATATTGAATTTACTTATAATGGAAAGACTTTAAGAGGTATGATGCACATACCTGACGGTGCTCAAGGAAAAGTTCCTATGGTTGCTATTTTCCACGGTTTTACTGGAAATAAAATGGAGCCTCACTTTATTTTTGTAAAGCTTTCACGACAGCTGGAAAAAGTGGGTATAGGCAGCGTTAGGTTTGATTTTTACGGATCTGGAGAAAGCGATGGAGATTTTAGCGAAATGACTTTTAGCGGAGAGTTGGAAGATGCAAGGCAAATAATAAAATTTATAAAAAATGAACCTATGGCGGATGTAGAAAATATAGGTATTTTAGGCCTTAGCATGGGAGGAGCAGTGGCTGGAGTCATCGCAAGTGAGCTAAAGGAGGAAATAAAGGCTTTGGCTCTTTGGGCACCTGCTTTTAACATGCCGGAATTGATTTTGGAGCAAAGTAAAAGTGCTGACGAAAAAATGCTAGGAATGCTTGAAAGAGAGGGGATAATTGACATCGGCGGCTTAGCTTTGAGTAAAGAATTTATAGACGACTTGATAAAACTAAATATATTTGAATTTTCCAAAGGGTATGATAAACCGGTTTTGATAGTTCATGGCACAGAAGATGCAGCGGTAAAATATGAGGTATCAGATAAAATACTTGAAGAAGTGTATAGAGGCAATGCAAAGCGAATTACCATTGAAGGTGCAGATCACACTTTCAATAAGTTAGAATGGGAGAAAAAGGCTATAGAAGAGTCTATTAATTTCTTTAAAGAAAATTTAAAGGGATAGCAAGTGCTATCCTTTAAGTTTTTATATATTTTTTAAAGATGTGATATAATTAAAACATACTAAAATAGTAGGTATTAAATTGGAGGTTAAATAGCTATGGAAAAAGAAAACAGATTTTATGATACGAAAACTTTTTATAGATTTGTTGAGGATTTTTTAATAAACAAGGGACAGTCTAAACCTAAAAAAAGAGTGAAATTGAGTAAAGACTTTGTGGAAAGAATTATGCTGGCAGTAACACAAGTAAATGGATGTCCTTACTGTAGTTACTTTCATGCTAAAGAGGCTTTAAGAGCTGGTATGTCTAATGAGGAAGTAAAAAAATTATTAAGTGGCGAGTTTGGTGATGTGCCTGATGATCAATTAGCTGCTTTACTCTTTGCTGAACACTATGCAGAGACAGCAGGAAATTTTGATGAAGAGGCATATAAAAAGCTTGTAGAGACTTATGGGGAAGATTATACATATAGTATTATGAGAGCCATAAGGGCAATAATGGTAGGGAATACCCATGGAAATGCCTTTAGCGCTTTGGTAAACAGGCTAAAAGGAAAACCTTATAAAAACAGTAATTTAAAGGATGAATTAGGTATAATTTTTGGAATCTTTGTATTTGTACCTGCTGCATTGATTAATCAACTTTTTAATAGGAAAGTAAATCATGCCGCTAATGCTAAAAATTGAGTTGTAAAATAGGGGTGGGAAAGATGTATGGAATTGTTTTAGAGGGTGGAGGTGCAAGGGGTGCATATCAGATAGGAGCTTACAAAGCTTTGGCTGAAGAAGGTATAGAGGTAAGAGGGGTAGCAGGGACTTCTGTTGGAGCTTTGAATGGTGCTATTATTGCACAAGGTAATTTTGAAAAAGCTTATGAACTGTGGCATGATATTTCTTATTCTAAAGTTATCAAGGCTAATGATGATGAAATTGAGAGGCTTAAAAAAGGAAGATGGAGAAGAGAGGATATTTTTTTAGTTACGCAGTTGCTAAAGGGAATTATTGAGGAGGGTGGACTGGATATAACTCCTCTTAAGAATTTGCTAAAAGAGGTTATAGACGAAAATAAGATAAGAAATTCAGGAAAAGACTTTGCGATTGTTACTGTTTCTTTAAGTGATTTTAAGCCTATGGAACTATATATTGAAGACATACCTTATGGGAAACTTGTGGATTATTTGATGGCAAGTGCTTATTTACCTGTCTTTAAAAGAGAGAAAATTGATGGAAAAAGTTATCTGGATGGAGGAGTATACAACAATCTTCCGGCTGATTTACTCATAAAAAAAGGCTATAAAGATTTGATAATCATAAGGACTGGCAGTTTTGGCATAGTCAAAAAAATTGATTTTAAAGGTTTAAATACATTAGTTATTTCTCCAAAGGAAGATTTAGGAGGGATTTTGGATTTTGATAAAAACGTTGTAAGATATAACCTTAAATTAGGATACTTTGATGGTTTAAAGGCTTTAAAAGGACTAAAGGGAGATAAGTATTATATCGAGCCGAAAGGGGAAAAGGAATATTTTATCCGTTACCTTATGAATTTAGAAGAAAGAAGAATTGAGAATTTAAAGGATATCTTTAGAGTAAATAAAGAAATTCCAGCAAAGAGAGCTTTGTTTGAAGTTATTATTCCTAAATTGTGCTCCTTATTGGATTTGAAAGTTGATGCCGATTACGATGAAATATTTTTAACTCTTTTAGAAAATCTGGCGGAGATTTATGAAATAGAGAGATTTAGGGTTTATACCTACGAAAAGCTAATTAGCGCTGTAAGGGAGAAAATTAATTGTGACAAAGAAGCTGTTGAGGAAGATAAAGAAGAAATAGAAGAAATAATAGAAAGTGTAATTAAAAAGATAGATGTGCTTTCTATATTTACTAAAAACGAAGTTATAAAGGAAGTCGGGAAAGTTATTTTTAGCTAACTTACTGTAAGACTGCTTAATTAGAGGACGGATAAAATGGAGATAGAGAGGTTGATAATCATTTTCTTGTGTGATATTATGAAACCAAAGAAATATGACCTTGTCTCTTTTAGGATGTACCCTTATGGTATTATAAGCGAAATACAGGGATTTAGCAAAGGAGCAATTTTGAGTGCAAATACTTTAAGTTTTGGAACGATTTTCTTGATAGTTTTATGGCTTTTAGGACTTGTATTAGTGGGATTTATAACTCCTTTTTTGGTTTTTTCTCATTCGCCTATTGCTATTTTTTACGAAATTGGCTATCTTTTTTATACTCTGCAAATACTATATTTTACAAAGTATACAGGAAGATTTGGTATATTTATTCCTATTTTTCATTTTATTTCGACAGCCTTTTTTATACTAGTAACTTTACATTCCTTTTATCAGGTGGCATTTAAGAAAAAAGTTTTATGGAAGGGTAGGGAAATAAGTGTAGAAAGAAGGAATAATGTATGATTATTCTGCTCAGCATATTGGAGTTTGGCTGTGGTTCATTGATGTTTTCATATTGGATGGGGCTTATGCTGGGAAAAAGATTAGAAGAAGTGAGGGATGGAAATCCTGGAGCTTTTAATCTTGGCCATGCGGCTGGCTTTAAAATGGGTGTTATTTTTGAGTAGTGTTGGTAGTTATTTACTTTTACTATGGATGCTTAACTTTGTTGTGCTTTTATATAAAAGAAAGAAGGATATGAATGTTGTTTTAAAGGCCAAAATGGTAAAATAATGATGTATATTTTGTATACTTTAATTAAAATCAAGTTGGGAGTGTATGAAGTGGAATCCATTTATATTGCAATAACCGGATGTCAACATTATTACGGTACAAAAGTTTTGAAACCAGGCACGATTGTAAGATTAGAAAAGGATTTAGACAATGACTATGACGATGAAGCAATAGCTGTTACCCTTGCGCCATTAGGGCAAGTGGGATATGTAGCTAATAGTGTAGGAACTGTTCCAAGAGGATGTTATAGTGCAGGTCGAATTTATGATAAATTTGAAAATTACGCTTTTGCTATGATAAAATTTGTGACAAAAGACTTTGCCATTGCAGAATTTTTAGAAGAGGACTTTGTAAAAGTTACTATAAAGTTCCGATTAAAAGAAAAAAGAAAGAAAAAGTACAAAAATAAAACTTAAATGGTGAGAAAATATGGAATACAAACAAGTATCTATATTTGATAATGAAGTGAGAAAAAATAAACCTTTGGCCGACAGGATGAGACCCAAAACTTTAGATGAGTTTGTAGGTCAAGAACATCTTTTAGGTAAAGGGAAATTACTTAGGGAATTGATTGAAAAAGACAATATTACTTCAATGATTTTATGGGGGCCGCCAGGGGTAGGTAAAACTACCCTTGCTATGATTATAGCCAATATGACAAATTCTAAATTTGTCACCTTTAGTGCTGTTTTATCAGGCATCAAAGAGATAAAGGAGATAATGGCAAAAGCTGAATTGGATGCTATGTATGGAACTAGAACTGTTGTATTTATTGATGAAATTCATCGATTTAATAAAGCCCAGCAGGATGCTTTTTTGCCTCATGTGGAAAAGGGGAATATAATATTAATTGGTGCAACTACTGAAAATCCCTCTTTTGAGGTAAATTCTGCTCTTTTGTCTCGTTCTAAAGTTTTTGTCATGAAACCTCTTACAGAAGAGGATTTACTTATACTGCTTAAAAGAGCGTTAAAAGATGAACAAAATGGATTTGGCATGTACAAAATTGGTATAACAGATGAACAGCTCAAAAAAATTGCACTTTTTGCAAATGGTGATGCAAGGGTTGCTTTAAACACATTAGAAATTGCGGTTATGGGGGCTAAAGTAATTGAAGGGGAAAGAATTGTCACAGATGATATATTAGCTGATGCAATGCAGAAAAAGACTCTGCTTTACGACAAACAAGGAGAAGAACACTATAATTTAATATCTGCTTTTCATAAATCTTTAAGAAATAGCGATTGGGATGCGGCAGTGTATTGGCTTGCAAGGATGTTAGAAGCTGGAGAAGACCCTCTCTATGTCGCAAGAAGGATGATACGCTTTGCTTCTGAAGATATTGGGCTTGCAGACCCTCAAGCTCTTGAAATGGCTGTTGCAGCTTATAATGCTTGCCATTACATTGGAATTCCTGAGTGTAGTGTAAATCTCGCTCAAGTGGCAATATATTTAGCGTTAGCTCCTAAATCTAATGCGGTATACATGGCATATAATAAAGCGAAAAAAGATGCAGAAAAGACAATTGCTGAAAGTGTGCCTATGCATTTAAGAAATGCTCCTACAAAGCTTATGAAAGAATTAGGATATGGCAAAGGGTATAAGTATGCACACGACTTTGAAGAGAAAGTAACAGATATGCAATGTCTACCGGATAATCTTAAAGACAGGAAATACTATGTACCGACGGATTCTGGTTTTGAGAAGGACATACAAAAGCGATTAGAGCAAATTAGCAACTTAAAAAAGAAAGGAAAATAATTTTGAGTTATTTAATATAAAAAGGGGCAGATGCCCCTTTTTATTAAATAGTATTTTTAGGCTCTTCACATATAATGATGCCAGGTACAAATAACAAAATTATCAAAATGATGATTATGATCCAAATCCATTGATTTTCATGATGTTTGTGTTTGTCAGACATAAACTTACCTCCTTTTTAGGTTGACTTCTACTTTATAATATGAAAGACATAATATAATGGCTACAAATTATAAAAGTCTCCTAGCAATACGCACTGCAAGGAGACTTTATGTTTTTAAACATTTGGGCCTGATTTTTTGATATCATCAGTTACACCTTTGTATTTTTCCGAAAAAGAGAGTGGTATCTCCATCTTTGCCCATATTTGCAGAACAGTGCATAGATAAAACTCCGCGCTTTGGCATCAGATAGTTCATGAGGGTAAAGATTGACTTTTTGATTTCTCCTCCATACTGAGAGCCACCGATTATAATTAGTTTTTTAGTGAAACTTAATATAATAAAAGCTTCAGAATTTACACCGTCTAATTCAGCTATAGAGTTAGAATTCTATATTCAGGGTCAGCTCCTACAAATCCATCAAATATAAAAAGGTCACGATTTTGCATATGGGCAGTTAAACGGTTGTACAACCTTTCAAATTTATCCATAGAAATAGCTTTATTATTTTCCCACCATATATCTTCATGAACTTCTGGTTCATCCACAATAAATTTATCATTTGGAGAACGACCTGTGTATTTACCAGTATAGACATTAAAAGCACCGTTGTTTGCAAGTACTCCTTCCTCTCTTTTTATAGCTTCTTCGATTAATTTAGAGACAGGAAGATTTCGGTAAATGTTTTTAACATTGATTATATTTATTTTTTTAAGGTCATACATTTAAGTGGCCTCCTTTTTGATGTTATGAAGACGTTTTTGCAAGCTAGATTATTAAAAATTGCAAAAAATATCTTATAAAGTTTAAAATTAACATTTACATTAAAATTCTAACATTATTCAAATAATATTTCAAGGGGTACGAAATTTTTGGCTAAAAATTTAAGGGATTTATGTCGAAATTTATGATATAATAGAAAAAAGTCCTTATCAACTTGAAATCGACGTGACAAGGAGTGAAACTAATGGAAAAGTGCTTTTGTGGTGGCAAAATAGAGATACAAAATGTAGAATATAAGTTGGTAAGGGGGAAAAGGACTATAATAATTAAAGATGTGCCGGCATATGTTTGTCAAAAATGTGGTGCAGTCTATTATGATACAGAAGTGCTTGATGAGGCTTTTAAAAATAAAGATAAGTACGAATATATTTCAACAAAATAGCTTATAATTAAAATTGCCAAAAGGATAAAAGAGGTCAGGGGACAATTTATTATAAGTGTGTGTCAATACCTTTTTAATTAAATAGCGAGAAAGATAGACTACATTTTCATCATTTATGACTTTATCTATGTCAAAAAAAGCTGCGGCGTCATTTTCTATTCCGTCAGAAGTAGGAGTTCCTGAAACATAATCTAACAAAAAAACAATGTATATTTCCGAATTGCCATCGGGAAGTATTATACTTCTTATAGAAATGATATTTTTTACACGGGTTTCTATTGAAGTTTCTTCTTTTATTTCTCTTAAAACTGCATCGTCTATATTTTCACCGGTCTCCACATGGCCGCCGGGTATTATCCATTTGCCTTTAAATTGGCCGTAAGTATGCCTTACCAATAAAACTTTATTATCTTTTATGACAATACCGCCTACTCCTACAATTATTTGTTTCATAAAATCACCAACCGCTGTATTTTATTTATAAATTGATTATACCACATAAATTTTTTGCATTAAAATAAATTAGAAAATGGTGGGAAAATGAGATTAATCGTTGGAGAAAATGAAAAAGGCGTTATATTAGAAAATTTTTTGAGGAACAAAGGTTTTTCTAAAAGACTTATTAGAATTTATAAGTGGCAAGGAGAGATATTGGTAAATGGCATAAAATCAAATGTGAAAAGAATTTTACAACCGGGGGATGTGATTGATTTAATCCTTCCTGAAAATGATTCGAATATTGCTCCGGAAAAGTTGGATTTGGATATATGTTACGAGGATGAGGAAATTTTAATTGTTAATAAACCTGCTAATATGGTTGTTCATCCTACCAAAAGATATCAGAGTGGGACTCTTGCCAATGGAGTTGCTTGGTATTTTAAAGAAAAAGGATTAAAGGCTTTAATCCGTCCTGTGAATCGTTTAGATAGAGGAACATCTGGGTTGGTTGTATTTGCTAAGCGCCCTTTTATGCAGTATTATCTTCAAATTATAAAACCTATGACTAAGCTCTATTTTGCAGTAGTAGAAGGAAAAATGGAAGGGGAAGGTCGAATTGACCTTCCTATATCGAGAAAACCACAAAGTGGCATTGAAAGAATGGTATCCGAGGAAGGAGATAGAGCTATAACCAATTACAAAGTGATAAAAAGCAGTGAAAGGTTTTCTTTTTTAAAGGTAAAAATTGAAACAGGAAGAACTCATCAAATAAGAGTACATTTGAGCCATATTGGACATCCTATTGTAGGAGATACATTGTACGGCTCTTCTGATGATTATATTAAAAGGCAAGCATTGCATGCTTACAGGCTTACTTTTGTACACCCTTTAGAAGAAAGAAGCATTTCTGTTTATTCGCCTTTGCCACAAGATATACAACATTTACTAAAATTATTCTAATCCTTCTAAATCAAAATCAGGGATGAAATCTTCACTGGCGCTTTCTATTTCTTGAATTAAGCCATTTTCAAGGCCTATCTCAAAGAAAAAATCTATAGCTTCATCATATTCTTGAGGAGTGATTTTTCTATTTATTTCTGGATACTTTTGAGCTTGATAATAAGGGGTATATTGACTCATTAAGCTTACATATATTTCTTTTGGGAGGTTTTCTTTAATCCACAAAAGAATTTTTTTAGTGTCCTCTACAAATCCCGGCATTATGAGATGTCTTATCACTAAACCTCTTTTTAATATTCCTTCTTCGTCAAATTGAGGTATTCCAACCTGCCTATACATTTCTAATATGGCTTTTGTTGCGTGTTCAAAATAATTAGGAGCTTTGGAATATTTTTTTGCAAGAGCGTCATTGTAATATTTGAGGTCGGGAAGATATATGTCAATTAATCCCTCCAACATTTTTAAAGTTTCTACATTTTCATAGGCGTTTGTATTATATACTATAGGTATTTGAAGCCCTTGCCTTTTTGCTAATAAAATCGCCTCTTTTATTGAGAAGACATGGATTGTAGGAGTAACAAGGTTTATGTTATGGGCACCTTGCTTTTGTAAATTTAAAAATACTTGTGCTAATTCTTCTACTGTTAGAAATTTACCAAATTGGTATTGACTTATTTCGTAATTTTGACAAAAGACACACTTTAGGTTACAACCACTGAAAAAAACTGTTCCAGAGCCTCTCGTACCACTTATAAAAGGCTCTTCCCAATGATGTAGATATGCTTTTGCTACTTTTACCTGCCAAGGAATGTTACAAAGTCCTTTTGACTTTGACCTGTCTACATTGCAGTTTCTTGGACATATATTGCATTTTATTGCTGGTTCCATAGAAATTCCCTCCACTCAATATTATATCATTCTTTATTTTTTTGTATAAAGCTTGTATTTTCTATATTTTACACTTGCAATTTAGTAAGATTTGTCGTAAACTATAATTGTAAACGAAAAACCAAATGAATCCTGTGAAGTTTGTATTAGGCTAATTTGTTTTCAACCAACGCACCTTTTTCGGGAATCCGGGTTCATCAGTGGAAGAAATGCCTGCTAAGACAGGACTTCAGAAGCTGATGACAGGGTACCCACCTGCGAGAGCGGGTATGAAAACATAGCCTTACGGCTTCGTGGGACAAAAATTAAAAGTCCTTCTGGAAGGAAGGGCTTTTAATTTTTTGCTACGATAGTGTATAATCGTGTTGAGGTGATTTTTATGAAAATTGCCATTGAAGGTAATATCTATGAATACCCAGAAGGGACAAAATTAGAGGATATTGCCAAAGATTTTGAGCATGTTTACAATGGGATAATAGTAGCTGCAAAAGTGGATAATGAGCTAAAAGATTTAAACTGCACAGTTTCAAAGGATAGCACAGTGGAATTTGTAGATACAACGATTGAGGAAGGTACGAGGATATATAGAAGAAGTTTAACTTTTGTTTTTATTAAAGCTGTAAAAGAGCTACTTCCCGGAGCTACAGTTACTATTGAACATTCTTTAGGGAAAGGATTGTATTGCGAGATACATGGTTATTCTCTCAACAATAAAATTGTTTCTATGATTAAAAAGAGTATGGAAGAAATAATAGAGAAGGATTTAAAAATTGAAAGAAAAATGTTGCCTAAAGAAGAGGCAATAAAGCTATTTGAAAAAGAAGGATTGACTGAGAAAGTAAAATTGTTTAAAGATACTGACAAAGAGAAGGTTCCTGTTTATTATTGTGATGGTACAGTGGACTTTTTCTATAGCCCTTGTGTACCTTCTACAGGGTATCTAAAAGTATTTGATATACGTTTTTATTTTCCAGGCATTATTTTAATTGCTCCAGATGTATATAATCCCCGCTCTTTGCCTGCATTTGTGGATGTTCCAAAACTTGCTTCGATTTTTAAAGAGGCAGAGGACTGGGCAAGTATTTTAAACATAAGTTATGTTTCTTCTTTGAACGACATGATAAAACAAGGAAGAGGTAGAGATTTAATATTGGTTTCTGAAGCATTTCATGAGAAGAAAATATCCAAAATTGCAGATTATATAGCTTCAAACAAAATGATAAAAGTAGTGCTTATTGCTGGACCCTCTTCTTCAGGGAAAACCTCTTTTATTCATAGACTTAGTGTGCAGTTGAGGGTAAATGGACTAAAGCCTTTTCCGATATCATTAGACAATTATTTTGTGCCAAGAGAACTTACTCCGAAAGATGAGTTTGGAAATTACGACTTTGAGTCCATAGATGCATTAGATTTGCCACTTTTCAATGAGCATTTAATAAAGCTTATTCAAGGGGAAGAAGTAGAAATCCCTATTTTTAACTTTAAAACAGGGGAAAGAGAGCCAGAAGGAAGAAAAGTAAAACTTGACAAAAATCAAATTATTTTGATGGAAGGGATTCACGGTCTAAATGAAAAATTGACATTGCAAATACCCAAAGATAATAAATACAAAATATATGTAAGTGCTATTACGCAATTAAATCTTGACGAGCACAACAGAATACCTACTACTCAAACGAGGTTGATACGACGCATAGTGAGAGATAGCCAATTCCGGTCCAGCGATGCTGCAGAGACTATAAACATGTGGCCTATGGTCAGAAAAGGAGAAGAAAAATGGATTTTCCCTTATCAAGAACAAGCGGATGTCATGTTTAACTCTTTTTTACCTTATGAGCTACCTGTATTAAAAAAATATGCAGAGCCTTTGCTTAAGAAAGTTTCCCAAGACAATCCTGCTTATTCTATCGCTAAAGAAATATTAGAGTTTTTGAGTTATTTCCTTCCATTAGAAGATGAATTAGCAATACCTCCCAATTCTATCATAAGAGAATTTATAGGCGGCAGTTGCCTTGATGTTTAAGTTTAGGAATCTTCAATGGACTCTTGCTTTATTTTGTAGAATTTTTGCAAAAAAAGAAGGAATATTTAAAGTTTTGTAGAAATAAAGAGAAAAGGCTTTATATTTTTTGCAAATGCCAAATTTACGTATTAAATCAGGAGGAAAGGGGGATAAAAATGAATATAAGTATAGATGAGAAGGTAAAGGAATACCTGAAAAAGAAGGGTGAGTCAGCCATAACAATCAAACTGGTGACTGCTGATAACTGCTGTGTACCCGGTGCCTTTCCATCAGTTGAGATTGGAAAGCCCAAGGATAATGAACTGGATAGGTTTAAGAGATTCGATATAGATGGTGTCGATATCTATGTGCATAAGATGATAGAGGTTAAGGAGAGAGGCCTTAAGATTTATATGGAGGGCCTATCATTCTTGAGCAGGCCAGCTGTAGATGGTGTAAAGGTTTTATAGGGGGGTGAACTATGAGGATAGATATGGGAGATAAGGCCGGGCGCACATAAAGTAGGAATCCTCAATGGATTCCTACTTTATTTTGTAGAATTTTTGCAAAAAAAAGAAGGAATATTTAAAGTTTTGTAGAAATAATAAAAAAAGGCTTTACATTTTTTTGCAAATGGCAATGTTGTAATTAATGCAACTTAAAGAGGGGGGAATTTTATGCTTAAAAGTATCAAATTTAGGCTTTTGATGTACGGAGGTATTTTAGCTGGTGTAAACAGTATTTTAGTTGCTTTTACGGGTTATTGAAGGAGAAATAACAGTAACAGATCCTTACATTTCTTTAGCGACAAACGAAATTTGTACTACAATTGCAATTCCTGTTTACAATTCAGAGAAGAAAATAATAGGAGTTTTTGGAGGGGATGTACAATTAGGTAAATAAAATAGTACTTGTAAGCATAAAATATAATAAATATTACTTGAAATGTTATTTTTAAAGTGGTATAATGTTCTTGAAATGGAATTTTGGTTTTTTGGGTCAGTTTGATATTTTGGGATAAAAAATAAAGTAGAGGAGGATTTATGATGAATGTGATTGACCCGCTTATCAGTGCTGTTATTAACTATGTAGAAAAAGACCCAGAGAAAAATTTAGACAAAATAGCTAATCTTTTGTCAAAAATTGCAATAATGCCCAATCATAAACAGCGAATAGAAAGTGTGAAGAGATTTTTAGATGACAAAGACAGCAATTGGTACAGATTTGCAATGAAAATTCTTAAAAATATTGACAAAAACATTATAAAAACTTTAGGTGTTAATTTCTTTATAAATGCTAGCTTGAAAGGAATTCCAAAACAAAAAGAATTAGAAAACAAATTAGATATTAACATTCCGTGGGCAATTTTAATGGATCCAACTGAGGCTTGCAATTTAAGATGTGTAGGATGTTGGGCAGGTCAGTACAAACCTCACAATCTTTCTTTTGAAGTGATGGATAGAGTATGTACAGAAGCAGAAGAACTGGGCATATATTTTATAGTTTTGTCTGGTGGAGAGCCTACTGTTAGGATGAAAGACATTATAAAGCTTGCTGAAAGACATAAAAACCAAGTATTCCACTTGTTTACCAATGGTACTTTAATTGACGAAGATATGATAAAGGAAGTTAAAAGAGTAGGTAATATTACTTTTGCAGTAAGTATTAATGGTTTCAAAGAAAGTAACGATGCAATACGAGGAGAAGGTACTTTTGATAAAATTATGAGAGCAATGGATTTGATGAGAGAAAATGGAGTATTGTTTGGCTATTCAGCTACATATACGAGAACAAATGTGGAGGAAATTTCTAGTGATGAATTTGTAGATATGATGATAGATAAAGGAGCAGCTTTTGCTTGGTATTTTACTTATATTCCTATAGGTAGAGACCCTGATATAAGTTTTATGGTAACACCTGAGCAAAGAAAATACATGTACGAGAGGATAAATTATATAAGGGCTAGAAAGGAACTTTTTGCAATTGATTTCTGGAATGATGGCGAATACAGCGGTGGATGTATTGCAGGTGGCAGAAGATATTTGCACATAAATGCAGCGGGAGAAGTTGAACCTTGTGCTTTTATTCATTATTCTAATGTAAATATAAATGAAGTAAGTTTATTAGAAGCATTACAGTCACCTATTATGAAAAGCTATAGAAAAAGGCAGCCATTTAATCTAGATCATCTAAGACCATGTCCTCTTATTGATAATCCAGAAAAACTTTTAGAAATAGTAAGAGAGTCAGGAGCTAAACACACAGAAGCTAGTGAAGCCTCTCACATCAAAAACCTCTACGATGATTTAAGAGTGGTTGCTGATAATTGGGGTAAAGTAGCCAACGAAATTTGGGAGAAAAAAATGGAAATGAAAAAAGAGGCTTGACATAAATACTAAAATCCCCTATAAATTTAGATAGTATTACTTAATGGGGTGTTGAGATGCTGACAAATAGGAGGGTGGAATTTTTAAAAACACTAACTGAACTTTATGATTCAAAAGGTGAGCCTGTTCACTATACAGATGTGGCGCAGGCAATGAAAATTAGCAAATGGACAGCTTATGATATTTTAAAGGAATTAGAGAAAGGTGATTTTGTCAAGACTGAGTATTACCTTGGGGAGGAAAAAAGCCAAGGAAGATCTACTTTAAGATTTTTACCAACAGAAAAAGCTTATGAAATATTTAAAAAAGCGGATAAAGATGAATGGAATTCCCTGAGAGATACTTTGATTAAAAAAGTAAAAAATAGTAAGTCTAATTCTCTTGAGGAAATATTAAATGAGATGTTTCAGGCTACTAAGCCTATAGAATTTTGTGCATATGCTATTACTGCATTTTTACTAAAACTTAGGAGGGCGGGAGGCCTTTCCATGGAGAGTATAGAAAATTTACTGGCCTCTGTTAATCCTACTTCTTCTTTAGTTTTATTTGTAGGAGCAGTATTAGGTGTTTTGTTGTACACTAAAGTAAAGAGCGATATAGACAAAAAATTGGCTGAAAACATTCAAAAATTTTATATCAATTTAAATAAACTGAATTCGCAAGATGTCAATTTGCTCAATAACTTTTTGAGAGAACTCCTTGCAATTGTATAAGGCTATATGCCTTATTTTTTTGCATATTTTCAAAGAGAAAGTTAAAAACTATTGAAGCAAGGGGAGGTTAATGATATAATGTATGTGTAAAATTTTACATAAAAAATTAGGAGGTAATCTTATGAGAGTATATGTTGACCAAGACGAATGCATAGCTTGTGGGGTTTGCATAGACATGTGTCCAGATGTTTTTGACTGGAATGATGAAGGAAAGTCCCATGTAATCGTAGATGAAGTTCCAGCAGATTTAGAAGATTGTGTAAGAGATGCTATGAGTTCTTGTCCAACAGAGGCAATAAAAGAAGAATAACCCGGATTTTTCCGGGTTTCAGTTTGTTGACAAAATTAAAAAATATTCAAAGGAGATATTTTGCATCGTCGCTCCGATGTTCCAAAGCGACAAAACTAAAGCTCGACCTTCAGGTTCCGGCAGGGTACCGGGCACAATCGGCATCCATGCCTTAAGGTGCCCGCCTCCGCCATCCTTGGCT
>LDZP01000111.1_pt1 | contig 28287 bp, 23 predicted proteins | sample 615351 | NCBI WGS metagenome assembly LDZP01 (sample SAMN03408296, study PRJNA278302) | terrestrial metagenome | isolation source: oil reservoir sample I1 | place: USA: Alaska, North Slope, Ivishak formation | collected 2013
GCGTATCCGTCCTATGTTGGTTGTGATCTGGCGAGATCAATCAACAGGATACGCCACCCTCTCTACTGCCCTCCATACACAAGAACTGAGCTTAACTCGGTAGTCACCGACAGCTTCGAGATTATGCGCTACCTGGATAAGGCGTACCCTGAGGCACCGGTGCTGGGGGAAGGTGTCAGCTATCAGCGCGTGTTACTGTTCAAATACTTTGTTGAGCGCAGCGTGACACCGGCACTATTCCGTATTGTTGCCATGGATTTGCTAGCGGCGATACACCCAGACGACCGCGGCTATTTTCGCGAAACGCGCGAAGCACGGTTCGGCTGCACGTTAGAAGAATTTCACCAGCCAGAGCAAGGTAAGCAGCAGCTAAAACAGGTATTAGCACCGGTGCGTGACTACCTGCGTGAAAGCGAATTTTTAGACGGTGACGCCCCCAGCGGCTCAGATTACCTGCTGTTCGGCAGCATGATGTGGGCGCACGTTGTGTCATCACAAGCGCTGGTAGAGCCTGGCGACCCTGTAGATACCTGGTTTAAGCGTATGCTCAGCGTACACGGCGGGGTGGCAGGCAACGCCCTGACCGTGCGCGATATCTAACGCACATGGGCGGTGCATGTAGTGTCTTTAATGTGCCGACCCTATGTGTTTAGGCCAGCGTTTAGACCGGTACTGAGAAAGCTTGGTAGGCTCATGGCGAGTGAATCAATGTTTTCACCAAGGAGATGGCAATGATTGACCTGTACTACTGGACAACCCCCAACGGCCATAAAATCTCCATCATGCTCGAAGAGGCAAAGCTTGCGTACCGAGTGAAGCCAGTGAACATTGGCCGGGGCGAGCAGTTTGACCCTGAGTTTCTCACTATTGCCCCCAATAACCGCATCCCGGTCATTGTGGATCACTCCCCCCAGGATGGCGGCCAGCCGCTTTCGCTGTTTGAATCTGGCGCGATCCTGGAGTACCTGGCTGATAAAAGCGGCCTTTTCTTGCCCTGTGCAGGCCGCGAACGCTACATCGTATTGCAATGGCTGCATTGGCAAGTGGGCGGGTTAGGCCCTATGGCAGGCCAAAACCACCACTTTTGCCACTACGCGCCGCAAAAAATTGAGTACGCCATTGAGCGCTACGTGCGTGAAACCAATAGGCTCTACAGCGTGCTCGATCAGCGTTTAGCGCATCACACCTATGTGGGTGGCGACGACTACTCGATTGCCGATATGGCGATCTACCCATGGATTGTGCCATGGGAAAAACAGCGCCAAACCTTAGACGAATTTCCTGACCTAGAACGCTGGTTTGAGGTAATTAAAGCTCGGCCGGCCGTGCGCCGTGCCTATGCTTTAGTCGAAGAAATAAACCCGCAGGCAGGCATGGAAATGGACGAGCAGGCGCGTAAGCACTTGTTCGGTAATCACTAGTAGCGGGGCGCTGTAAGCCTTTCACATTATCTCGGAGTGAGCATGCGCAGCATGAGGAAAAATCATGTTGCGCTGCACAATAAGCGCTGCTAGCTTTAGAGGCAGCAAAGGCAAAAGCCTGGCTAAGAACCGCTTAATTAAAGGCGTGTTTACGTGCTAGCTCACACTCGGAGAGATTGTAATGAATAAAACGACAGAGAAAACCACCCAGCAGCTTGAGTCCGTTTTTGTATCGCCAATGCGTTCTTACACGCTGACCGCGCTTGATTACTATGACCAGCTCGTTAGTGCGCAGATGGACGCCGCCCGTGCCTATTCTGATATGGTGATTGCCCAGGCGCGTACATGGCTTGATGTTAAAGATGCAGACAGCTTCAAAAAAGCGGTCGAAAACCAGCAGAAAACCGCCAGCGATTTCATGGAACGCGTAAAGGGAGACACGGAAAAAGTGACGGCCATTAGCCAAAGCTTTGCGCAAGATACCCAAAAGCAGGTTGAAGAGAACACTAAGAAAGCGGTAGAAACCGTTAAGCAGTGATGTAACCCGTTCCACCGCTTACAAGCGCCGCGCCCATCACAGGGTGCGGCGTTTTTTTATGCTGTTCTTAGCAAAGTTTTAATTTCTGTGCCCCAAGCGCCCTAATGCAGTCTAATCCCGCTACCATCTAATCCTAATTCAATCTGAGACGTTGCAGCGCTGTCATATAAAGCGCGTTAAACTGATAAGCTAGAGTTATCAGATAAAGTCACTCTAAACGTCATTTTGAAGGGTTACTTTACATAGCCGCTTTATATAGCCACTACACGCTAATTTGCATGGTTGGAATATTATGAACGCACTGCACTTCTCGTCGATCCGTCGTACCAAAATTGTTGCCACTCTTGGCCCTGCCAGCGACCGCGAAGGCGTATTGGAAGCCATGCTGGCGGCGGGTGTTGATGTCGTGCGTCTGAATTTCTCCCACGGCACCGCCGACGACCACCGCCGCCGGTTAACCGAGGTGCGTGAAATTGCTGCCAAACTAGGCCGCAGTGTTGCGGCGCTGGGCGACCTGCAAGGCCCGAAAATTCGTATTGCGCGGTTTAGAGAAAGTGCCGTGATGCTCAAAGAGGGCCAGCCGTTTATTCTCGATATGGAACTCGATGGCGATGCTGGTGATGTGCATCAGGTGGGCTGTGATTATAAAACCTTGTCGCAAGACGTTACGGCCGGTGACCGCCTGCTACTCGACGACGGCCGTGTAGTGTTAGATGTCGCCCGCGTTGACGGCCAGCAGGTGCACACCACCGTAGTTGTGGGCGGCAAGCTTTCTAACCATAAAGGTATTAACAAACAGGGCGGCGGGCTTTCCGCCCCGGCGTTGACCGAAAAAGACAAGCAAGATCTCAAAACCGCCGTTGAGATTGGCGTCGACTATTTGGCCATTTCGTTCCCCCGCCATGCCGAAGATATGCTCGAAGCGCGGCGCTTATTAGGTGAAGAAGGTAAAGAGATTGGCTTGGTCGCCAAGGTAGAACGCGCCGAGGCCGTGGCGGATGACGCCACTCTGGATGGCATTATTGAAGCCTCAGAAGCTGTCATGGTGGCGCGGGGTGATCTAGGCGTAGAAATTGGCGATGCCAAGTTGGTGGGCGTGCAAAAGCGCCTGATCAAGCGGGCGCGTTCGCTGAATCGTGCGGTGATTACCGCCACCCAAATGATGGAAAGCATGATTTCGGCACCGCTACCCACCCGCGCTGAAGTGTTTGACGTGGCCAATGCGGTGCTGGATGGCAGTGATGCGGTGATGCTTTCGGCGGAAACGGCGGCAGGCGATTACCCACTGGAAACCGTAGAAGCCATGTCGCGTGTTTGCCTGGGCGCTGAGCGGGAAAAATCCGCTCAGGAATCCGGCCACCGTATTCACGAAGGCTTCACTCGCCCAGATGAGACTATTGCGCTTTCGGCGATGTACGCCGCCAACCACATGGCCGGCATTAGTGCCATTGCCTGCATGACCTCATCGGGTTACACGCCGCTAATTGCCTCGCGCATTCGTTCTGGCCTGCCGATTGTGGGGCTTGCTCACAACCCCATCGCCCAGCGCCGCATGGCCCTTTATCGCGGGGTAGTGTCACTGCCGTTTGATACCTCTGAAATGGCCCCCACCGAGCTGAATGACCGCGCGCTGGAGATGCTGGTGAAAACCGGTATTTCCAAAGCGGGTGATTATGTGATTCTTACCCGCGGCGACCATATGAATGCCCATGGCGGTACCAACACCATGAAAGTAATGGAGATTACGGATCAGCATGCTGAGTCTAGCAAACGCTAACAACGCCAGTGGGCTGCTGCTGGCCTGCCTACTATTGATAGGTTCCCCCGCGATAGCGGGGGAACCTCCCATTGTGGCGGCAGCGTCTGATCTTCAGTTCGCCTTGACTGAAGCCGCCGAGCAGTTTAAGCAGCAAACCGGTCATACTCTGCGGCTTAACTTTGGTTCTTCCGGCAACTTTCGCCGCCAAATTGCCCAAGGCGCGCCTTTTGAGCTTTATCTCTCTGCTGACGAACGCTACGTGCAAGCATTGTTTGAAGAGGGCTATACGCAAGACGAGGGCGTTATTTACGCCATTGGCCGTTTAGTCTGGCTGCAGCGAAGCGGGCGCGATGATTTACCCAGCGAGGATGCGCCGCTGGCCGCGGTAGACGACGCGCTAACCGCTTACGCAAACGGTGCCTCGGTTCGTATTGCCTTGGCTAACCCAGAACACGCGCCTTACGGCGTTGCGGCACAGCAAGCGTTAGAGCACGCCGAGCTTTGGGAACCAACCAAGCCGCTGCATGTGCTAGGCGAAAATGTCTCTCAAGCGGCGCAATTTGCGCTTTCCGACGATGCCCGTGGAGGGCTGGTTGCCTACTCATTGGCGCTTGCACCCGCGTTGAGTGAGCGAAGTGAGTACGTGCTTATTCCTGAGACTTGGCACAGCCCGTTGCGTCAACGCATGGTGCTGACTAACCAGGCAGGCGAAGTAGCCAGCGCTTTCTATCAGTGGCTACAGCAAGACGAAGGGCAGAGCATTTTGCGCCGCTATGGTTTTGCTACAAACGGTGCTGGCACCGACGATGTTAGCGTCGAATAATGGATTGCTCTTGATGGATCGTTATTAATGGGTGGCTCTTAATGGACTGGTCGGCACTTTCGGTCTCACTCCGCCTTGCGGCGTTCACCTGTTTAATTCTTATCCCTTTTAGTATCTGGCTGGGCCGCGCCCTGGCCTACGCGCGTTTTCGCGGTAAAGGTTTATGCGAGGCGCTAGTGGCCTTGCCGCTGGTATTGCCACCGACCGTACTAGGCTTTTATCTACTGCTCAGTTTTGGCCGAGACGCGCCGCTAGGGGCTTTTTGGGCAGAAGTGACCGGCAGCGGGCTGAACTTTACTTTCAATGGCATATTGCTGGCTTCGCTGCTCGCGAACCTGCCGTTTGCGGTGCAGCCGATACAGCGCGCCTTTGAGCATGTGCCCCATAACTTGCGGGAAGCGGCCTGGTGCAGCGGCTTGAGCCCCTGGCAAACGCTGCTGCGTATTGAGCTACCGCTGGTGTGGCCCGGCATTATGTCAGCGGCAGCATTAACCTTTGCCCATACGCTGGGTGAGTTTGGCGTTATCTTAATGGTGGGCGGCGCTATTGATGGTGAAACCCGCACCCTGGCTATTGCCATTTATGATCGCGTGCAAGCCTTTGATGAGCAGGGCGCGGCACAGATGTCGGCGCTGCTGCTGTTGGTGTCGTTTGTCACCTTGGGGTTAGTGTATGGGCTGGCTGGGCGCAGGCGGTGGGCTCGTGGCTGATGTTTGTGGCGCTAGCCTGCGCGTGGCGGTCAATCAGCCGGGGCCGATACCGCTGGCCGCTGAGTTTGTCTGCCAACCCGGCGAATTGCTAGCCCTGGTGGGCCCATCGGGCAGCGGCAAAACCACGCTGCTGCGCACAATTGCCGGGCTTTATCGGCCTCAGCACGGTCAGGTGGAATGTGCTGGAAACGTTTGGTTTGACGCCGAACGCAAGCATTCGCTCTCGCCGCAGCGCAGGCAGATAGGCATGGTGTTTCAAGATTATGCACTGTTCCCCCATTTAACCGCGCTCGACAATGTGCAGCTCTCCGTGCGCCATCTACCTCAACCGCAACGCCGCTTGCAGGCGGAAAAATGGCTTAGCAAGGTGCGGTTAGAAGGGCTGGGAGGGCGGTATCCGAATGCGCTTTCCGGTGGCCAACGCCAGCGAGTGGCACTGGCTCGCGCCTTGGCTCGCGACCCTAAAGTACTGTTGCTTGATGAGCCCTTTTCGGCGGTGGATCAGGTTACCCGGCGGCGCTTGCAGCGCGAGCTGGCGCTGCTACGTCAGCAGATCGAGATTCCCATTGTGCTGGTCACCCACGACCTGGAAGAAGCCACTGCGCTGGCTGACCAAATTTGTGTGCTGCATAACGGCGCAAGCCTTCAGCAAGCGACACCAGAGGCGCTGTTTACTCGCCCTTCTTCACCCCTGGTGGCGCGTTTGTTGGATCGGCACAATTTGTTTGATGGTGTTGTGGTTACGGTTAACGGGCAGCGTCGGCTGCAGTGGGGGGCGTGCAGCTTAGAAGTAGCAGAAGGGCTTGATGAGCTGCCGCTAGGCGAACAAGTGACCTGGTATTTGCCGCCGTCGGATATTGTGCTTCACCGCCGTGACCGCCCCTCGCTAGGCGAACGAGAAAACCCGCTTGCCGCCACCGTTGACGAGCTAGTGGTGCTGGGGGGAATTACCTCCGTTTCACTGCGCGTCAACCATGGTGATATGTTACGTTTTGATATCGCCACCCATGCCGCACGGCGCAATCAGTTAACCAGCGGCACCGTGGTGAACGTTTCGCTACTGGCAGCAGGGGTTCACCTGATGCCGGGCCGCGCAGATGCGCATAACAACAGGACGTAAATATGAACCTTACTCGCCGCACACTGCTGAACGCATCGTTACTGTTACCGTTGGCCCCTTTGCTGCCGCTGTCGTTATTCAGCTCGTTTGCCTGGGGGCAGGCGATGGAGAAGGACATGCAAACCCTGGCGCTGGCTATCCACAGCAAGGGTGGCCCACACCGCCTAGATGTTGAAGTGGCGGAAACGGTGTCTCAACGTCAGCGCGGCTTAATGGGGCGTGAGAGCCTGCCCGAAGCCAGCGGTATGCTGTTTCGTTTTGAGAGTGAGCAGTCGGCTAACAATGCCTTTTGGATGTATCGTACGCTGATTCCTCTTGATATTGCCTTTATCGATGCTAATGGCCGTATCGTGGCGATTAATACCATGCCGCCCTGCGAATCTTCCTCGCCTAGTGAATGCCCCTCTTACCCGGCGGGTGCGGCGTATCATGCTGCGCTAGAGGTCAATGGCGGCTACTTTGCCGAGCGCGGTATCCACGTAGGCGACTGTGTTTCCATCCCTGAAGAAGCCGGTTTCTGCCAGCCCGCGAATTAAACAGGGTGCGAGCGTTGGCGGAAACTGATAGTAACTATATAAAAATAAAAAAGCCCCAACGGTGTTGGGGCTTAAAGATCGAAGTATCTTGTTAAGGTCTATCTATAAACGTCTATCTGTCTCAATACCTATTTATTAATACCTATTGCGACATCAGCTTAGAAGCTGTACATCACCATGCCCTGAATACGCGTGGCGTCGCCGTCGCGGCCATCTTTCACCTCGCGGCTGTTCCAGGCGGCCTCAATGCCGTAGCTGATACGCTCGGCCGGCGACCAGATGTAGTTCAGGTAAGCCGTCTCGAAGGTGTCATTGCCGTCAAGTTCTTCGTCATCGAGGTCGACCGTGGCCACGTTATAGGAGGCGTTGATGGCACCTGGGCCGACTTTGAAGCTGGCACCGATAGTACCGCCTGTGCTTTCCAGGGTTTCAAGCTTGCCGTTATTTGCCAGGTAGGCCGGTGAGGTTTGGGGGCTGACATTCATATAGCCGCCCAGGCCGTCGCCGTGGGTTATACCCGCGCGCAGGGTAACCGCCTCAGAAACATCCATGGCCGCTTCCAAGGCAACGCCCCAGCCGAAGGCCGAATCATCGTTTACCGTGGCACCGGCGTCTTCTACCGCATCATATTCAAGCTGACGCATCACAGCAGAGGCGGAATACTTGAAGGTACCCGAAGTATCGGTATAGCGTACGGTCACATCCGGTAGTTCGCTCTTGGCGGCATCTGATGACGTTTGTACGACGTTGTTTTCGGTAATCTCAGAGCCACCCAGGGTATCTGGATCCTCGATAGATGCTGAGAAGTTGCCGGCGGTGTAGCGAAGCTGCGGCTGACGTGCTTGGTTACCTACCCCAGGCGGGCCGGTGAAGTCGATGGTCGGGGTGCCAGCCACGAAACCGTAGAAGTTGGTCCAGAACTGGCCGGCAAGAATGCCGTTCCAGGAACCGTAGGCATGACGCAGACGGAATTCGCCACCACCTTCGCCGTAGAAGTCACCCTCGATTTGCGTTACCAGATCACTGCCGGAGACCGGGGTTACGGTCTTAAAGCCGATACGGCTTTGGTAGGCGTGCATATCGAAGTTGCCGTCTTTGCTGGGTTCGCCATCCAGCGCAATATTGCGATGGCCGATGGCGTTGCCGAGATCCGCATCCACGTCATAGATGATATCCAGCTTGGCGTAGCCGTAAACGCTGGCTTTGGTGTCGCCTACTTCAAAGTCGACCCCGTGAGAGGCTGAGGCAACTGCCATGGCGAGGGAGCCAATGGAGAAAAGAGCCGTATGCTTTAAGCTTTTTTTAATTGTCACTTGCTTTTCCTTCTAACGATGGAAGGCAGTCTAACGAAGAGACTACATTGTTATATTTTATTGTCAGATAGCGGCTTACCCCATGAGACGAGCAGTATTCGCTATCGGAAATCAACATAGCGATGTTAAAGAGAAGTTACAATTGCATGAGGGCAAGATTGCGACAAAAGGATAAGGAACTTTATCAAATTTAAGCAACACATTAGCGTGCTAATCGTTTATTCAACGCAGATAGTAGTAGGCGTGTTTATTTCGCGCGCTAAGCGCATACAATAAGCGAGGTTTTCTCGAAAGCCTCACATGCTCTTCAGGCACACCAAAAAACGCACACCGAAACAACGTACTTCATAAAAACAGCTAAAAAAGGATCTACCATGACGCTAACTCGCTCGATGGCTCGTTTAACCGCTGGCTTGGCCGGTGCTGCACTGCTTTGTGCTTCCTTGTCTGCTCAAGCTCGCGAACTCTCGGTTTCTACCGTTTTGTCTGACGCTTTTCCTTGGGGGCAGGCGGCGGAAAAATGGGCAGAGCTGGTAGAGGAGCGCAGTGGTGGTGATTTAACGCTGCGGGTTTACCCCAACTCGCAGCTGGTATCTGGCGATCAAACCCGCGAATTTTCCGCGATGCGCTCTGGGTTGATCGACGCGGCGGTAGGTTCAACCATTAACTGGTCGCCCCAGGTGCCCGAACTTAATCTGTTTTCGTTGCCGTTTTTCATTCCCGATGAAGCGGCCGTTGATGCGGTGACCGGTGGTGAAGCGGGCGAAATGGTGTTTGAGGCGATCGAATCCCGCGGCGTTATTCCGCTGGCGTGGGGCGAAAATGGTTTTCGTCAGGTATCAAACTCACGCGGGGCGATCAGCCAGCCGGATGACTTGGATGGCCTGAAAATCCGCGTTGTTGGCTCGCCGCTGTTCCAGGATACGTTCTCGGCACTTGGCGCTGACCCCACGCAAATGAGCTGGACCGACGCTCAGCCCGCGCTGACCACCGGCGCGGTAGACGGCCAGGAAAACCCGCTTTCGGTGTTTGACGTGGCGCGTATTGATCAAGTGGGCCAGGAACACTTAACGCTCTGGAACTACATGAATGACCCATTGATTTTTGCGGTCAACCAGCAGGTATGGCAGTCGCTTGATGAAGAGCAGCAAACCATGCTGCGTGAAACCGCCCGTGAAGCCGGTGAGTGGGAAATTGCCATGACCCGTGAAGAAGAAAGCGAGCGCTTGGCGGCGATTCAAGAGCGCGGCGTTACCGTAACTGAATTGAGCGACGAGCAGTACCAGGCCTTTGTTGATGCTACGCAGTCCGTGTACGAAAAATGGGCGCCGCGTATCGGTGAAGAATTAGTGGAAGCCGCCCAGGCTGCTATTGACGCCCGCTAAGCGTTTCCTGCTGGTTTACGCTACCGGCTCTTTTTTTAAAGCAAAGAGCCGGTAGCTTTTTGCTATGAGGCTGCCATGAAAGGCTTTCCTGATGCACGCCCTGAACGTTGGCTGGGCGCGCTGGCGTTAATTATTATCTCGTTGATCAGTTTGGGAAATGTCATCACTCGCTATTTAACCGGCGGCTCTTTTTCGTTCACCGAAGAATTTTCCGTTTTTCTGTTAGTGGTGCTGGCTTTTGCCGGCGCTTCTGTGGCGTTGCGGCGCAATCGACATATTCGCATTAGCTTTCTGGAACGGTTGCTGCCGCCCAAGTACCGAGCTGCTTTAATCCTTTTTCAAGCGCTGTGCGGCGTCATCGTACTGGGGCTAATTACCTGGTACGGCGGCAAGCTGGCCTGGCAGGAGTATCAGTGGGAGTCGCTGTCGCCAGGGCTTGGTTTGCCCCAGTGGTGGTATTTGGTGTGGCTGCCGGTGTTGACCCTGGCCATGCTTTGGCGCTTATTCCAACAAACCCGCGACCGCTTGACCGGGAGACTCACCGATGAGCCCTGATGTGTGGATGCTGCTGGCCTTTGCAGGGCTGCTGATTGCGGGTGTGCCGGTGGCGTTTTCGCTAGCGCTCTCAGGCGCAGTGGGGATTGTCATCGGGCTGTCGCCGGATATGCTCGCGACCCTGGGCACCAATACCTATAACAGTATTGCCAAGTACCCGTTGATTGCGATTCCGCTGTTTATATTAACCGGGCTTATTTTTGAGCGCTCCGGTGTGGCGCTGCGCTTAGTACGCTTTGCTCAAGCGCTAATTGGCCCGCGCCATGGTGGTTTGGCGCTGGTGGCGGTGCTGGTTTGTATGATTATGGGCGGCATGAGTGGCTCCGGGCCCGCCGATGCGGCGGCGGTGGCCATGGTGATGCTGCCCAGCATGACCAAAGCGGGCTACCCCAAGCCGTTTTCAGCCACGCTGATTGCTGCCTCAGCGTCTACTGCCATTCTTATTCCGCCTTCCGTGGCGCTGATTCTTTACTCGATTGTGGTGCCAGGGGTCGATTTGCGCGCCTTGTTCGCTGCTGGCCTGTTTCCCGGTATGTTGGCGGGGCTGGCGCTGCTGGTGCCAGCGATGATTGTTTCCAAACGCTACGGTTGGGAAGGCGGCACGCCGGTAGAAGGTGCTGAGTATCTCAGCGTGCGCACCACGTTCAAGCAGGCGATACCGGCGCTGTTTGCACCGGTGCTGATTCTGGGCGGCTTGCGTTCGGGGCTATTTACACCCACCGAAGCCGCCGTGGTGGCGGTGGCCTATGGTGCGATTGTGGGGCTGTTTCTTACCCGCGAGCTGTCGCTGCGTGATTTATGGGAGCTGCTGGGCGAGGCGGCGATTATTTCCGGTGTGGTGATGCTGATTATTGCTCTGGCGGGTATTTTTGCCTGGGCGGGCACCATGTTGGGCACTTTCCGCCACTTGGCCGAGTGGATTATCAGCCTGACCGATAACGGCGTGCTGCTGCTGATTCTAGTGATGCTGGCGGTGCTGGTTGCCGGGATGCTGCTGGATGCGATCTCGATTTATCTGATCATGATGCCGATTTTGATCCCGGTGATGCAGCATTTTGAATGGAACCCGGTATGGTTCGGTATTCTACTGGCGATGAATATCGCCATCGGTCAGTTCACTCCACCGGTGGCGGTGAATTTAATGGTGACCACTGAAATCGCCAAAATTCGCTTGGAGCACACTATCGGCTGGGCGCTGCTGTTTGTCGTTGCGATGGGCTGCGCGCTGGCGCTGGTCGCTATCTTTCCCGCCATTGCGCTATGGCTGCCTAGCGTGCTGGGCTATAACGTTTAACACATGAGCGTTTAACACATGAACGTTTAACACCAGCATTTCCTATGCCAATAAGGTATGGCAGTTAACGTTTACTAAACGTTATCTGCCGCTAAACTATTATTTTCGGATAAGCTTTCGGATAAGCTTAGTTTCCTAGATTCATCTAAAACTGCCTTTTGGCTAAGAATGGTTCCCTCTGCTCAACCGCTCGTTCAAGAGGCAAGAAAGCACCTTAAATGAAGGCGGAGATTACCGACCTTCGCCAAGCGTGGCTTTTTTAGCTAAAGTGGTATTAGCAGGTCGCTATGTAGGTACCTGTAACAGATTGTCTAGTAAGCAGATTGCTTAGAAAATGATGGTGAATAAGCCTACCCTGGGAACGGTTCACTGGGTGGGTGCCAAGCGGGCAGTCTCGGTAATATCAAGATACGCTCATAACATCAATATATGTTCATAAAATATAAAGAGGTGTATTCATGAAACGCCATGTATTTTCCACTGCCGCCTTCTCTGGCGCGTTGATTGCTGCTGCGACGTTCGCGTCTCCGGCGGTTGCACAGGAACGCTACATCACTATCGGTACCGGTGGCCAAACCGGCGTTTACTACGTCGTAGGCCAGTCGGTTTGCCGTATGGTTAACCGTGGTAGCGACGAGCACAATATTCGCTGTAACGCACCGTCTACCGGTGGTTCGGTTGCTAACGTCAACGGCATGAAGAGCGGCGAGCTGGACATGGGCGTGGTTCAGTCTGACGTTCAGTACCGCGCTTATAACGGCGAAGCGAACTTTGAAGAAGAGGGCCCTTGGGAAGACATGCGTGCTGTGTTTACCATGCACGGCGAGCCGCTGACCGTTGTTGCGCGTGCTGATTCAGGCATCGAGACGATTGCTGACTTCCCCGGTAAGCGCGTTAATATCGGCAACCCAGGTTCCGGCCAGCGCAACACCATGGATGTGGTCATGGATGCCTTCGGCTGGGATGAAGACACCTTCTCCCTGGCTTCGCAACTTGATGCTGCTGAACAGTCCGCCGCCCTGTCGGATAACAACATCGATGCCATGGTGTATGTTGTGGGCCACCCGAACGGTTCTATCCAAGAAGCCACGACTACTATCGATGCTCGCTTAGTGCCCGTGGTAGGCGAGGAAATTGACGCGCTGGTTGAAGAGTATCCGTACTACACGCGTTCTGTGATTCCTGGCGGCCTATACCGCGGTAATGACGAAGACGTTGAAACCTTCGGTGTTGCTGCTACGTTCGTTTCTTCTACCGATGTTGATGAAGATATCGTTTATGAAACGGTCAAAGCGGTGTTTGAAAACTTCGATCGCTTCAAGCGTCTTCACCCCGCATTTGAAAACCTCAATGAAGAAGACATGATTTCTGACGGTTTAACTGCTCCGCTGCACGCTGGTGCTGAGCGTTATTACCGTGAGCGTGGCTGGATCGAATAAGTTCGACGCCACGTAGCAATCAGCAGGTGAACAGCGTTCACCGTCGGTAATAAAGCGCGGACGCCCAGGGTGTCCGCGCTTCTTGTTGAAAGCGCTGGCTGTCAGCGCTGACCATAGGCAGGGCAAGCGTATGCATGATGACAAACAACCTTCGGCAGCCCCTGAAAATGACCTGGAGGATATGGTCGCTTCTAGCGATTCAGGCGCACGAAAGCCAGCGGGGGTGCCGGGTAAACTATTGGTAAGTATTGCAGCGGTGTGGTCGCTGTTTCAGCTATGGATTGCTTCACCTCTGCCTTATATGGTGGGCTTCGGCGTGTTTAGCGCCACTGAATCGCGCTCGATTCATTTGGCTTTTGCCTTATTTCTCGCCTTTATGGCGTACCCCGCGTTAAAGCGCTCACCGCGTGACCGCATTCCACTTCAGGACTGGGCATTCGCTGCGGTCGCTGCCTTTTGCGGGGCTTATCTGTTTATTTTTTATGGTGACTTAGCACAGCGCCCCGGTCGGCCTATCACCCAAGACATCATCATCGGCGTGTTGGGCATTATTATGCTGCTGGAAGCCACGCGGCGTGCGCTGGGGCCGCCACTGATGATTGTGGCGGGTTTGTTTATTGTCTACTCGCTGTTTGGCCCTCATATGCCTGGCATATTAGCCCACCGTGGCGTGAGCCTAGGCGGCCTGATTAATCACCAGTGGCTAGGTACCCAAGGGGTGTTTGGTATTGCGCTGGGGGTATCGACCAGTTTTGTTTTCCTGTTTGTGCTATTCGGTGCGTTACTGGATAAAGCGGGGGCGGGTAACTATTTCATTAAAGTTGCTTTTTCCATGCTGGGTCACTTCAAGGGCGGGCCTGCTAAAGCGGCAGTGGTAGCGTCAGGCTTGACGGGTTTGATCTCGGGGTCGTCGATTGCCAATACGGTAACCACGGGTACTTTTACGATCCCGATGATGAAGCGCGTTGGCTTTAGCTCAGAAAAAGCGGGCGCCGTTGAAGTGGCTTCCTCGGTGAACGGCCAAATTATGCCACCGGTAATGGGGGCTGCTGCCTTCCTGATGGTGGAATACGTTGGCATTTCTTACGTTGAGGTGATTAAACACGCCTTCTTGCCCGCCATTATTTCCTATATCGCGCTGATCTATATTGTTCACCTGGAAGCATTAAAGGCGAACATGAAGGGGTTGCCTTCAAACAACCCGGTGCGCCCTTTGCTTAACAAAATCCTTGGTTTTATGACCGGGCTGATTTTGTTGATGGCGCTGTCGTTTGGCGTTTATTACGGCCTTGGTTGGCTTAAGCCGCTGCTGGGAGACGCAACGCCGTGGGTGGTCTCGGTAGGCTTGGCTGTGGTGTATATCGGCTTGTTGAAAGTAAGCGCTAACTACCCTGAACTTGAGCTAGATGACCCTAATTCAGCCGTGGTAACGCTGCCGCAAACGCGCCCTACGGTGATGGTGGGGCTGCATTACATTTTGCCCGTGATTGTGCTGGTGTGGTGTTTGATGGTGGAGCGCATGTCGCCAGGGCTTTCCGCGTTTTGGGCGACCATGTTCATGATCTTTATTATGGTGACCCAGCGCCCCGTGATTGCTTTTTTCCGCGGCCATAGCCAGTTTTCGGCTGATGTTAAAGAGGGCTTTAAAGACCTGTGGGATGGCCTTGTCGCTGGTGCCCGCAACATGATCGGTATCGGTATCGCCACCGCCACCGCTGGCATTGTGGTGGGTGCGGTTTCGCAAACCGGCGTAGGCCTGGTGCTGGCCGATGTGGTGGAAATCCTTTCTGGCGGCAACCTGATGATGATTTTGCTGCTCACCGCGCTGCTTAGTTTGATTTTGGGCATGGGGCTGCCGACTACGGCCAACTACATTGTGGTATCTGCGCTGATGGCACCGGTCATTGTGATGTTGGGTCAGCAAAATGGGCTGATTGTGCCACTGATTGCCGTGCATCTGTTTGTGTTCTATTTCGGCATTATGGCGGATGTCACGCCACCGGTGGGGCTAGCTTCGTTCGCTGCCGCGGCGGTTTCCGGCGGTGACCCACTGCGCACGGGTTTCCAAGCGTTTTACTACAGCTTGCGCACCGCGGCGCTGCCGTTCCTGTTTATCTTTAACACCGACCTGCTGTTGATCGATGTCACGTTTATGCAGGGCATTATTGTGTTTATTGTCGCAACGGGAGCGATGCTGATATTTGCAGCAGGAACACAGGGCTACATGATTGCCCGTAACCGCTGGTATGAGTCGCTGCTACTGCTGTTGGTGGCTTTTACCCTGTTCCGCCCTGGCTTTTGGATGGACCGGATCCACGACCCCTATGAATCGATTCCCCCGGCAGAGTTTGTCGAGGCGCTGGGAAGTGTCGATGATGGCAGTAACCTGCGAGTGCAGATTGCCGGTGAGGATGATTACGGCGACCCTATGACCACGTACATTCTGGTGCCGGTGCCGCGCGGTGATTCCGGTGCAGAGCGCATGGAAGCCTTGGGTATGGAGCTATGGGAAGATGGCGATCAAACCCTGGTCGACTTTATTGAGTTTGGCAGTCAGGCTGCCGAATTAGGGTTCGATTTTGATCAAGAGATCATTGAAGTGCTGGCCCCCGTTGATCGTTGGACCAAAGAATGGATGTGGCTACCGGCACTGGTTATCTTTGGCTTCGTGGTACTACTGCAGCGTCGTCGGCGGGAAAAGCAGTCCGCCGATGAATCCGCCACAACAGCGTAAGGAAGGTCATCATGTACCAGAAAATCTTACTGCCCGTGGATCTAAACGAAGAGGCGTCATGGAAAAAGGCGCTACCCACGGCGATTACCCTATGTGAAACCTTTGGGGCGTCGCTGCATATTGTGACGGTACTGCCGGAATTTAAGATGCCCATGGTGGGGGCTTACTTTCCCAAAGATTTCTCACAAAAGGCGCACGACGCCATTAAACAAGCGCAGCACGCGTTCATTGAAAAAAACGTGCCTGACAGTATCAAAACCCAGAGCGTGATTGTGGATGGCTCGCCCTGGGAGGCGATTATTAAGGCCGGCAAAAAGCTGGATGTTGACCTGATCGTGATGGCCTCGCATACCAAGCGCAAGTTTGTCGACTACGTGTTGGGCCCCAACGCCGAGCATGTGGTGCATCATGCCAAAGTGTCGGTGATGATTGTGCGCTAAACACTACGCTGACTTATCTATCGAAAATGAATAGGTAAGGAAAAACGAAAGCAGATAAAAAACTCCGGGCAGCTAGCTCGGAGTTTTTTTATATCTGCTTTTGCTAACGCAGCAATTTAATCGGTGCTTTAGCGCTATTTCGTGGATTTTTTGTACGCGCATCTCAAAGTGCCACCCCCCAAGAGCGTTGGTCAGCTACATTAAGAAAGTATTAAAAAATAAGGTTAAGCCATTAACTTGGCATTAATGTCATCAGCGGGTAACGAGCGTTGGTGCGTTGAGGTAAATCCTGAATCCAGGATCTTTATCAGGTTCTATGCCAGGAACGACAGGAGTAACGCCATGAATGCGGCTACAACAAAAACAAACCACCATGCGGATCACCCCAGTGTCAAAATCACCATTAATAAAGTCGGTTTGGATCGCCCTCGGGCGTGGCTGGCCGCTGGCGTAGAGGATTTTCGCCGCGCGTCGGTCGTTAGCCTCTCGTATGGCATGTTTTGGGTAGGTCTTAGTATTGCGATTACGGTCGGCGCTTTTATGCTGGGGTACTGGTATTGGCTATTGCCAATGATTGCGGGCTTTATGTTTATTGGCCCGTTGGTCGCTGTGGGTTCTTATGGCATTAGTAGCGCGCTTGAGCGCGGGCGAGCGCCTAACCTAAGCGATGCCTTCGGAAGCTGGAAACCCCATGCCGGCCAGCTGGCGATGATGGGCGTGATGATGATGATTTTCTTCCTCGCCTGGATCCGTCTAGCAACGCTGCTATTTGCGCTCTTTTTTGGCCTTGAAGTGCCTAGCCCTGAAACCCTTTACACCTCGCTGCTAACAACACCTGAAGGCTTAGGCATGCTAGCCGTTGGCACTGCGGCTGGGGGTATTCTGGCCTTCGGTGCGTTTGCTATTAGCGTCGTTGCCATCCCTACGCTGATGGATCAAGACTTAACCTTTATGGAAGGCATTGAGGCCAGCGTGCGCTGCGTGGCGCGTAATTTCCGTGTGATGCTGCTATGGGCGGCCATTTTGACGGTGTGCGTATTGATCGGTGTCATGACGTTCTATATTGGTCTGGCACTCATCTTGCCGGTGTTAGGGCACGCCAGCTGGCATGCCTATGAAGATCTAGTGCGCTTTGAGCCGTTTGATAAAATGACGACGTAATGTGGGGCAGCGGCTAAAAACGTTTGCTAAAAACTGCCCTTAAAAAAACAGTAATTGGCCTGCACTAATTAAGAAGATGGCGTACTCTTTGCGCTGTCTTCTTTCTTTGCTCGTTGGTAACTTATCCAAAGAGTGATCCTTTAGAGGTAATTACTGTGAAAGGGCTATTTCTGAAAAAATCGTTTCTGAAAAGACCGTTTCTGAAAAGAAGGCTTCTGAAAAGACAGGCCGTGAAAGTACCGCTAATAGGATGCATCATGCTGGCGTTTAGCCTTCCGCTAATGGCGCTGGCTGAGACACCAACGCCATTAAGCTTGCCTAGCGGCCCCGTCATTCTTACCGTCACTGGCAATATTGCTAATACTAACGTAGGGGGCGAAGCACAGTTTGATCGCGCTATGTTAAACGCATTACCCCAGCATGAATTTGAAACGAGCACACCCTGGACAGAAGGCGTTAATCATTACCGCGGGCCTTTAATGCGCGATGTGCTGGCGCGTGTAGATACACAAAGTGGCACTGTGCATGTGGCCGCGCTTAATGGCTATGAAGCTGAAATACCGGCGACTGACTTTGCAAGTTACGATGTCATATTAGCCATGGCAAAAGACGGCGAGGCCATTCCGATCCGTGAATATGGCCCGCTGTGGGTACTCTACCCCTTTGACCAAGATGAAGCGTTGCTAAGCGAAAAAATACGCTTTAGGGCGGTATGGCAGGTCATGCACATTGATGTCTACTAATGGTTCAAACGCGCAGGCGTCGAGCCTTCTGCGTTACCCGCGGCGATTTAAACTTGTCGCTATCATTGCTGTTTTACTGTTTGCGGCAGCGCTTGTGGTGGCAACGCTAGCCGCCTGGCGGCAGGAAAACCTTACGCAAAGCCTGCGAGAAGATACCGCTTGGGTTGTCTATAAATTAGACCGCGACGCCGTACAGCTATGGAACTATTTTCTAGCAGTAACGCGTGGGCCGCTAACGCCCGCGGCGCAGGATGAGCTGAACCTGCGCTTTGAGCTGCTATATAGCCGCATCACGCTGCTCAACGAGGGTGAAGTTAACTCGCTGTTACGCGAGGTGGACACGGCGAGTGAATTGCTGGGTCATATTCATCGGCAGCTTGATGAGCTAGATATCATCTTTGAACCCCTTGGAGAGGTTGAGCAACCTCTCATGCCTGTGGCGGCGCTGGAAGGTGAATTACAGGCGTTAACGCGGCTAACTGAACGTATGGTCGTGATTATAAATGGCTATTTGGCTGAGTCCGCGACCGAAGAGCGCGCCCAGCTCAGCTTGCTCTACAATCTGCTCATGACGCTGATTGTGGGAATGAGTATAGCGGCCTTGTTAGTCATTACCTTTTTAGTGCGTGAAATGCGCGAAAGCGCGGCCATAAGGCGTGCTCAGGAACAGTTAGGTGTGCAGCTTGAAGTGACTGCCAAGCAAGCCCAAGCGGCTAACCAGGCTAAATCAGATTTCCTAGCCATGGTCAGTCATGAAATTCGTACACCGCTAAATGGCGTTATTGGCATGAGTGAACTGCTGCGTGAACCGGCTAGCCCCGCTCAGGTAGAAGATTACGCCCACACCATTCACGACAGCGCTAACCAGCTGCTGGCAATGATCAATGAAATTCTTGATTTCTCAAAAATCGAAGCGGGGCATTTAACGCTTGAGACATCTCCCACGGCACTGAGGCCCCTGGTCGAAAGAGTCGTGGTTCTGTTTGCCCCGCGTGCCAAAATGAAAGGGCTGACACTGGCTGTTTACATCGACGCGCTGGTACCCGAATGTGTGTTGGTCGATGCGGGTCGCCTTCGGCAAATTCTGCTTAATCTAATTTCCAATGCCATCAAATTTACCGACCACGGTGAGATCAACATACGTGTGTCTTCTCAGGTAGGGCGGCTGTTATTTGAAGTGAGCGACACAGGCTGCGGTTTGAGCAAGCAGCAGCAACAGCGGCTTTTTGAGCCTTTTCAGCAGGCGGATGAATCAGTGGCACGGCGCTTTGGTGGAACCGGTTTAGGGCTGGCAATTTGCAAACGGCTAAGTGAAGCAATGCAAGGCCGGCTGGGGGTTACGAGCCAGCCAGGCCAAGGGAGTACCTTCTGGTGTGAGCTGCCGTTGTTGGAAGCCGACCCAGTTTCAACACCACGCCCCACGGCTCCCCAGCGAGATTTTGCCGGCACCTCACTGCTGCTGGTGGAAGACAACGCGGTCAATCGCAAAGTCGCGGTTGGCTTGTTATCGCGCCTAGGCTGTGAGGTGGTATGCGCTGAGAATGGCCATGATGCCCTCGTTCTAGCGCAGTCGCATCAGGTGCACCTGATCTTTATGGATATCCAATTGCCTGATATGGATGGCCTCAAGGTCACCCAGCGCTTGCGCGAGCAGGGGGGCTGGTTGTCGGATGTGCCTATCGTCGCCATGACTGCAGGTGGCGTTGTCGATGACCGACAGCGGTGCCTGGCGGCAGGGATGAACGATTATATTACCAAGCCGCTGTCACTTTCAGCGTTGAGTAACGTACTGGCAGTGCAGCTGTTGGCGGCCTCTGATGCAGCGCCTTCACCGGTATTAACCAATACGCCCCCCCGGCAAGGTGCGCCACGGGTGCTCAATAGCGGCACGCTCAGTATGCTCAAAGCCACTCTTGGTGAGGCCAGTCTTACCCAGCTTATTTTGCTGTATCACCAGCAGGCGAGTGATTACGTCATGCAATTAGCCGACTGCTTGGAAGCCGCAACGCTTTCGGCAGAACAGGCGCAGCAGGTTGCACGACTAGCACACCAGCTGCGCGGTGAGTCGGTGAGCATGGGGGCTGAACAGCTCGCCGAACAGGCGAAGCAGCTTGAGACCTTGGCTAATGGTGAACACTTTACGGCTACCCAGCTGAGTGATGTCTTCAGCACGTTACAACACACTGCAGCGCATACCTATGCAGCGCTTGAGAGATGGCGTCGTGACCACTTACTCGGCTGAGCGTGGGGTTATTACTGCCGCTAGCCAGCATGCCGATACGGCTCTGGCCGCCGCTGAGTTAGCCCAGGTGTTGCGCCATGATCATTTGGGCTTCGTGCTGTTTTTTTGCAGTGCAGAATATGATTTAGCGGCCCTGGCTGACGCACTGGAAAGCTGCTTTCCCACCACGCCGCTTAGTGGCTGCACTACTGCCGGTGAGATTACGCCGCTAGGCTACGACCGGGGCTCAATCGTGGCGATTGGATTTGATCGGCGTTTTTTTGCTATAGAAACTGCGCTGATTGATGATCTTGACCATTTCGAACTTGCCAATGCGCAACGGCTGGTCGACACGCTGTTGGGGCGCTGCCGCCAGCAAGCCCTTGCCCCCATCAACGAACACAGCTTTGCATTGACCCTTCTAGATGGCTTATCCAGCCGTGAAGAGCAGGTGCTTGCGACTCTAGACGCAGCGCTAGGGCGAATTCCCAGTTTTGGTGGTTCAGCGGGCGACGATAATCATCTTAGCCATACCCATGTTTATATTGCGGGTCGATTTCATACCCGAGCCGCTGTGGTGGTAATGATCAACACCCGGCTACCGTTTGAGGTCTTTTCCACGCACCATTTAACGCCTTTGAACCATAAGCTGGTGGTGACCGACGCTGATCGTGAACAGCGGCGCGTTATTGAGCTAAATGGCTTACCCGCCGCTCAGGTATATGCTGACCTGGTGGGCGTTGCGCCAGAGCAGCTTAGCGCCGCGATTTTTGCTCGCCATCCGGTCGCGGTACACATTGGCGGCCAGCACTATGTGCGCTCTATTCAGCGTGTTAATAGCGACCGAAGTTTGAGTTTTTACTGCGCGGTGGAAAATGGCATTGTGCTGACGGCTATGCAGCCAACCCCGCTGTTGGACAACCTTGAAGCAATGCTTGCCGGGGTGAGGGCGCGGCTAGGTTCGCCGAGCGTGATCATTGGCTGCGACTGTTTTTTACGCCGTATGGAGCTTGAAGGGCTGCAGCAGTTGGACCAAGCGTCACAGCTGTTGCGTCAATCCAGCGTAGTGGGGTTCAACACCTATGGCGAGCAGCACCATGGTATGCATGTGAATCAAACGTTTACGGGGGTGGCGTTTGGATCTCTTCCAGCTAACGACTAACGCTGATACTGCTGAGCATAGTGACGCGCTCGACACCGCAGCGCTGCGTGAGGAGAACCGCCGGCTGCACAGGGTGTGCCAAGCGCTGATGGAGCGAGTGGAAACCGGCGGCAGCGCCGATGGTGCCCCCTATGCGGCGTTTGAACGCTCGGTACTGCTAGCCGAACAGGTGCGAGAACGCACCGAAGCGCTGCATCGTGCGTTAGACGAGTTAGGCCAGGTGAATACGCGCTTACTTGCGGCGAAAGCCGAAGCAGAAGCCGCCAATCTATCCAAAACGAAATTCTTGGCGGCGGTTAGCCACGATCTGCTGCAGCCGCTTAATGCCGCAAGGCTATTCGCCAGCGCGTTAGAAACCCACGCTCTTCCTGACACCTCGCAAACGCTAGTGGGCCATATTGGTCGTTCGCTGAAAGACGTTGAAGGCTTGCTGGGCACGCTAGTGGACATTTCCCGCCTGGATGCCGGGGTGCTGCATGCCGATAAAGCGCCGTTTGCGGTAAGCACTTTATTAGACGCGCTGGCGGAAGAGTATCGCCAAGTAGCCGGGGTGCGCGGATTGGCGCTGCACTACGTACCCTCCAGCGCACTCATTGAATCTGATTTGGCGCTGCTGGCGCGAGTGATCCGTAATTTCTTAAGCAACGCCGTGCGCTATACCGAGCAAGGGCGCGTTTTGCTGGGCTGTCGTCGGCGGCGTGAGGGGTTGGAAATTATGGTGGGTGATACCGGGCCGGGGATTCCAGAGCAGCAGCGCGAAGCGATTTTCTTAGAGTTTCGTCGGGCCAATCAGCCCCAGGGCGCGCATAGCCGTGGCTTGGGCCTGGGGCTAGCCATCGTTGACCGTATCAGCACCATGCTGGAACACCCCATCTCGCTTGTTTCTCGCCCCGGCGTGGGCGCGCTGTTTTCAATCACTGTGCCTTACGCAGCGGCAACCGCCATTACGAGCGTGCCCAGCACACGTTATGCGCTGCTGGCTGAAGAGGCTCAAGATCCGCTTCACGGTTGCGTGGTATGGGTGATTGATGATGATTTGGCCATTATCGAAGGCATGCAGGCACTGCTGAGTAGCTGGGGCTGCCGGGTACGTGCGGCGGCCACGGTCAGTGCTTTAGAAGCTGCTAGTGATGGAGAACAACCGGCGGTATTGCTGGTGGATTACCACTTGGGTGAGCACCGCGAAACCGGCATTGATTTAGCCGCCCGGCTTCAACGTCGCTACCCTGGTTTAGCGTCGGTGGTGATTACGGCAAATCACGAGGCAGAAATTAAGCGCGCTACCCGTGAAGCGGGCATGCACTGCTTACTAAAACCGCTAAAGCCGCTGCGGCTGCGCATGCTGCTCAGTTCGCTATTGAATAAATATTAATGAGCGCGGTTGGCCTGATAAAAGCTCAAATCTTCTTCTCCCGCAATAACAATTGCGTGTACTCGGCTGGTGGCATTCAATTTACGCAAAATCGCTGATACATGGGTTTTGACCGTCGTTTCAGCAATCAACAACTCCCGGGCAATATGCTTATTCGACATGCCTTTGGCCATGCAGCCCAGCACTATTAGCTGCTTATCGGTTAAACGTGATAAACGCTCGCTGGTTGAGGTGTGGGCAGTGGTTGATGGGGGTGTTGAAGTCACTCGTGGCGCTGGGCGACGCATGATATCGGGCGGCAGGTAGAGCTGGCCTTCAAGAATCTGCGTTAACGCCGCCAGCAGCGCTTCCCGGGGTGTGGATTTGGGAATATAGCCCACCGCGCCGAGGGTTATGGCATCGAGTACCAACTGGCGCTCTTGATGTGCAGAAACAATCGCCACCGGCAACCAGGGAAATGCCTCTCGCAGTGCTGTCAGCCCCTCTAAGCCTTCCGCATCCGGAAGGCTTAAATCCAGCAGCAATAGATCTAGCTCTGTTTGCGCTTCAATCAGCGTTATTGCATCAGCAAGGCTCTCTGCTTCCAATAGCAGGCTGCCTGCCAAGCCCCCGCTAATCACGGTTTGTAGCGCGTCTCGGAACAGCGGATGGTCATCCGCCACCAACAGGGAATACATGGCGTCTCCTACCAAGGGATGAGGGCTAATCCTGCCATCGGGCTATATCGCCATTTGCTTTAGTGAACAACACTGTCAATGCACCTTTAATAATCATAATACTCAGGAGCAATACAATGATCTACGCCAACCCTGGTGATACCGGTTCAGTCGTGTCATTTGAAAAACGCTATGGCAACTATATCGGCGGCGAATTTGTTGCCCCGGTGAAAGGCCAATACTTCGATAATATTAGCCCCGTCAATGGCCATGTCTTCTGCGAAATCCCCCGCTCAACGGCAGAGGATATCGATAAAGCGCTGGATGCGGCCCACAAAGCGGCACCTGCCTGGGGGAAAACATCCGCCCAAGAGCGCAGCAATATCCTGCTGAAAATCGCTGACCGCATTGAACAGAACCTGGAAATGCTTGCCGTTGCCGAAACCTGGGACAACGGCAAAGCCGTGCGTGAAACACTGAACGCCGATCTGCCGCTGGCGGTTGACCACTTCCGCTACTTTGCCGGCTGCATACGCTCGCAGGAAGGCACGGCGGCGGATATCGATGCCAACACGGTTTCTTATCACTTCCACGAGCCGCTTGGCGTAGTGGGCCAGATTATCCCCTGGAACTTCCCGATTCTGATGGCCGCCTGGAAACTGGCACCTGCACTGGCGGCGGGCAACTGCGTGGTCTTGAAGCCTGCGGAACAAACCCCCGCGTCGATTCTGAAAGTGATGGAAGTGATTGGCGATCTGCTGCCACCGGGCGTACTCAATATCGTCAACGGCTTTGGTGCTGAGGCAGGGCAGGCGCTAGCGAGCAGCAAGCGTATCGCTAAGATCGCCTTCACCGGCTCTACCCCCGTTGGCTCGCATATTCTGAAATGCGCAGCGGAAAATATTATCCCTTCCACCGTCGAGCTAGGCGGCAAGTCGCCCAACATCTACTTTGCCGACATCATGAACGCCGAACCGACCTTTATTGATAAAGCAGTCGAAGGCTTGGTGCTGGCGTTCTTTAACCAGGGTGAAGTGTGTACTTGCCCGTCACGTGCGCTGATCCAAGAGAGCATGTACGAGGAGTTCATGGCCAAGGTCATCGAGCGTACCAAAACCATCAAACGCGGCAATCCACTAGATACCGATGTGCAGGTGGGGGCTCAGGCCTCTCAAGAGCAGTTCGATAAAATCATGTCCTATATGGATATCGCCCGAGATGAAGGCGCGGAATTCCTCACCGGCGGTAACAAAGAGACCATGGACGACAGCATCAACGATGGTTACTACATCCAGCCCACGCTGCTGAAGGGTAACAATCAGATGCGCGTCTTCCAGGAAGAAATCTTTGGCCCGGTGGTGGCAGTCACTACCTTCAAGGATGAAGAAGAAGCGTTGGCGATTGCTAACGACACCGAATTTGGTTTGGGCGCAGGCGTGTGGAGCCGCGATATCAACGTCGCCTTCCGCATGGGCCGAGGCATTCAAGCCGGACGTGTATGGACCAACTGCTACCACCAGTATCCCGCCCATGCGGCCTTCGGTGGCTATAAAAAATCCGGCGTTGGCCGTGAAACTCACAAGGTGGCGCTTGAGCACTACCAGCAAACCAAAAACCTGCTGGTCAGCTACGACATCAATCCGCTGGGCTTCTTCTAACCCGCCACGTTTTTCTATGTATAGCTAACCCACACCGTCCGGCATCAGCCGGGCGGTAATTGTCAGTCCCCTGACGCTGACTCTACTGATAAGAGCAGTGCTTAAACTGCCGTATCGAAAACTATTAGGAGTTGCATCATGGATAGCACAATGCGCGCGGCGGTCGTTCGTGAGTTTGGCCAGCCGTTGGTCATAGAAGAAGTTGATGTACCTCGCCCCAAGCAGGGCGAAGTGTTGATGAAAGTGGCGGCCTCTGGGGTTTGCCATACCGATTTACACGCCGCCCACGGCGATTGGCCGGTGAAACCCTCGCCACCGTTTATTCCAGGGCACGAAGGCGTTGGGCATATCGTGGCGGTGGGTGCAGGTGTCACCCATGTCAAAGAGGGTGATCGTATTGGTGTGCCCTGGCTCTACTCGGCCTGCGGCTACTGCGAGCACTGTTTAGGCGGTTGGGAGACGCTGTGCGAGTCCCAGCAGAATACCGGCTACAGCGTTAACGGCGGGTTCGCGGACTACACCTTAGCGGATGCAGGCTATGTAGGGCGCTTGCCGGATGCCGTTGATTTTATCGAAATAGCCCCGGTGCTGTGTGCCGGTGTAACGGTTTATAAAGGCTTGAAAATGACCGATACCCGCCCCGGTCAGTGGGTGGTGATTTCGGGGATAGGTGGGCTTGGCCATATGGCGGTGCAGTACGCCAAAGCGATGGGGCTGAACGTTGCTGCGGTGGACATCGACGACGGTAAACTGGCCCTGGCTGAGCGTTTAGGCGCCACGGTAACCGTTAACGCCATGAAAACCGACCCAGCGGCGTACCTGAAGAAAACCATTGGTGGTGCTCACGGGGCCTTGGTGACAGCGGTGTCGCCGAAGGCGTTTGATCAAGCGCAGAATATGCTACGCCGCGGCGGAACACTGGTGCTCAATGGCCTACCACCCGGCGACTTCCCGCTGCCAATCTTTAGCACGGTGCTCAACGGTATTACCATTCGCGGCTCCATTGTTGGCACGCGCTGCGACCTTCAGGAAGCGCTAGATTTCGCTGCCGAAGGCAAGGTTAAAGCCACGGTAGCGACCGACAAGCTGGACAACATCAACGATATCTTCCAGCGCATGATTGACGGCAAGATAGAGGGCCGTATTGTGCTTGATATGGCTAGTTGAGTGGCCAACCGGGGGAGGCTACTCCCCCTTTTATTTCGTTACGGTAATATCAAAGCTGCTATTTAGTCACAGTAACTTCGTTACCCAACCAACGACGCGCCATGCGCCCGGCGTGGGCAAGGTTGCTCACTACCGCTAATTGACCCGCTTCGCGCTTAATGCCCGCGCGCTTTATTTTCAGCGCCATGTGCGGCGGTAGCCCAACAAATATAACCCCCACCTGTTGTTCACCAAGTTCACGGCGCAGGGTGTCTAGCGCCACCATGGCAGTGGTGTCCAGGCTGGGCACGTCGCGCATATCTAAAACGACAACCCGCACGCTGTGGTCAATCACTCTTAAGGTAGCAATGGCCTTTTCTGCTGCGCCAAAAAACAGCGGGCCGCTGATTTTATAAAGCGCCGCTTCCGGCGGAAAGTGTTCGCCGGTGTCGGGGGCGGCCAAGCGCTGGGTATTGGTCAGCTGGGCCATCCGGCGGATAAACAGCGCGGCAGCTAGGCCAATACCCACGGCCACGGCGATCACCATGTCGAAAATAACCGTGAGCGCAAAGCAAATTACCAGCACCGCTACATCGCTGGCGGGCGCGCTTTTTAGCGTGTGCACAAAATGGCGCGCCTCACTCATGTTCCAGGCGATGATAAACAGCAGCGCGGCTAAGGCGGCCATGGGGACATACCCCAGCACGCCCGCCAGCGCGACCACCGCCAGCAACACCACCAGCGAATGCACCAACGCCGCAATAGGTGAAAAAGCGCCGCTTTTGATATTGGTGGCGGTGCGAGCAAGCGCTGCCGTGGCGGTAATGCCGCCAAAAAAGGGCACTACAAGATTGCCTAGCCCTTGGCCAATCAGTTCGGCGTTGGGGTCATGCCGCGTGCGGGTCAGGCCGTCTGCCACTACGGCGCACAGCAACGACTCAATGGCAGCGAGTAAGGCAATCGCCAATGCTGGGCCAAGCAGCGCTTGAATCAGCGCAAAATTGATCTCAAGCGGTGTGCCATCGGCACCCGGGAAATGCCACGGCGCGGTAAAGCTAGGCGCGAAGGGGGGAATGCCGCTGCCGCTTTGCCCATCGAGCTCCCAGCTAAAGCGTGAGGCGATGGTGTCGACTTCAACGCCGCCCATCAGCAGCAGCGTGGCGGCCAGGGTGCCCACCGCCAAGCCTACCAATGGGGCGGGTACGGGAGTATTTAAGCGTGGCCAGACTAACAGCGTTGCCAAGGTGACAAGCCCTACGCTGATTTCTGCCGGTGAAAGGCTAGGCAGCGCTCGGCCAATCAGCATCAGGTTACCCAGCGTGCTGTCGCCGAGTTCAACCCCGGCTAAACCTAGAAAATCAGGCAGTTGCAGCAGCGCAATCACCACGCCGATGCCCGCCGTAAAGCCAAGAATCACCGGATAAGGCACATACTGAATCAGGCTACCCAGCCGCGAAAGCCCCAGCGCCACCAAAATAGCGCCTGCCATAAAGGTGGCAATCAGCAGCCCGCCCAAACCATGATTGGCAACAATGGGGAAGAGGATCACCACGAAAGCAGCGGTGGGGCCAGAGATGTTAAACCGCGAACCGCCGGTTAGTGCGATCACCGCGCCCGCCACAATGGCGGTGTAAAGCCCGTGTTGGGGCGGCACACCGGTGGCAATCGCCAGCGCCATGGAAAGCGGTACGGCGACGACGCCAATGGTCAGCCCCGCCATCACATCGCGCTTTAATTTGCCCAGCGAATACCCGTCACGCCAGGCACTGAGTAAGGCACTGCCAGGCATCGGGAAAACGTACCCCGTCGTTCGATGCGTGCGGGACATAGGGCAAGCCTCTTTAATGTAAATAGGTCGCTGTAAATAGGTCGCTGTAAAAGCGACTCTTTACGCTACGCTCACCTCACCCTTTACACAACCAGCCGAAAGTACATAAAAGCAGTACATAAAAAACCCCAGCCGTTTGGCTGGGGTTATTTTATTAGGCTACGCTAATGCCTGTTTATCGAAAAGCGCGGAATACCCCACCCAATCCACGTATTGGGTGGGGATGGATAGCGCGGCGTCCACCGGATGCCCTTGCTGTTGATTTGCACAGTG
>LDZP01000112.1_pt1 | contig 28112 bp, 24 predicted proteins | sample 615351 | NCBI WGS metagenome assembly LDZP01 (sample SAMN03408296, study PRJNA278302) | terrestrial metagenome | isolation source: oil reservoir sample I1 | place: USA: Alaska, North Slope, Ivishak formation | collected 2013
AGAACCCCGGTATCGCTCTCCACGCTCTGGCAACAGAGCGCGTGAGAGGGGTAAGAATCCGCGATTCTATTCTTTGAATGAATCGTCGGAGGGTTCAATAAAGGATTGCCGGTAATCAAGCGGGATCTCATAGTTCACGGATAAAACGCCCGCTAAGCTGGCATCGCGTTTGGGATTGAAATAGCTAGCTTCCACCTCGTCGTTGCGCGAAGCAGACCCTTGCACTTCAGCGTTAATCTGCCAGCGGTCCAGGTGATAAAGCGTTTGATTCCAGTAGCCATAAACCGATTGGCGCAGGTTGCTATCCTCAAAATCGGTGGCCATTACACCGATGGCACCGGAACCGCGCTCGTCATGACGGTAGGCCAACTCACCTCGGTAGCGGTCGGCGTTAACGCCATCACGCAGCGCCCGCAGCGGGGTGTCGGGAGTGTTAAGTTCAACCCCCACCGTTGCGGTGATGTGGTCTGAGGCGGCGTAACGCAGCTCTGCCATGGCAAGAAAATCTTCGTTGAGCTGCGACCCATGGCCCGCCGCCAGGGTGACGGTGGCGGGGTAGAGGTTCCATTCGTAGCCTGCCACGTTATAAGAGGCATAAAGATTCTCCTCTTCAAACTCACCAAACTGGCCGATTCGCTGGGCAAAGGGGCGGGAACCGCTGTCGTTGCGGGGTCCCTCCAGGAGCACTTCATAGCGCCATTCCTTTGAAGCTTGAGTGCCGCTGCCTTGTCCTTCACTACGCGCAAATGAACTGCTCAGCTGAGGCGCGCGGAGTTCGCGCCACTCGCGAGCCATGTCGTCTCGGGAGATACTTGGCTTGGTGGGTGCCAGGGCAATTTCCCGAGCAATTTCTGTTGTGGTGCCTTTCCACTGGCCCCGCTGCAAGCGAGAAAGCAGTACGCCGTGATGAGCGGCTTCTTGCCGGTCGGGTGGCAGTAGGGGCGCTGCTTGCTGGTAAGACGCTTCGGCTTTTCTTGGCCAGCCCCTGTTGCGTTCGATATTGCCTTTCATTAACCATAAATAAGGGTCGGCGGGGGCTTGCGCCTGGTAGGAGGCGAGGCGTTCGCTGGCCTCGTCAGTCCGGCCGCGCCAGGAATCAAGCAGCACTTCTAGCAGCAGTACTTTCTGGTAGTTAGGGTTCTCGATACGGACGGTTCTGGTGAAGTCCAGGCGCTGCTCGGGCTCACTGGCGATCCAGTCTTTTAATAAGCGGTCTGCATCGCGAAAACGCTGGGCATCGGCATAGCTGTAAAACAGCCCTTCATTGAGAGGGTCGTCAGGGTTTCTCGCCTGTGAAGGGGATTGCCGAATCAGGTTTTCGTAGAGTTCAATGGCTTCGCTGGGGCGGCCCATGCCATTGAGTGCGTGAGCTCTGGCGCGGTCCACGTAGCTGGGTAACTGCCCGTGCTGGTTTTTAAGCCTTACCGCCAGCGCCTCAGCTTCGGAAAAGCGCCTTAATTGAGCCAGGGCAACGACTTTGTCGTACTCGGCAACGGTGACCAGTTCCTGGGGCGCATCGCCGGCACGCAGTACACTGTTGAGCTGCGCTAGGCCGCTGCTGACTCTGGAAGGCTGGTCTGTGTGAATCCCCAGGCGTACATCGGTGACCCCTTCGTAATAGGTCAGCCATAGGCGATCACTTTCACTAAAGGCGTCGGGGTTGCTCTGCATGATGTCGCGTGCGGCAGCGCTAGCGCCCAGGCCTACCGCTAGCCGATACAGCGCATGCAATTCCCCTGTGTTGCCAGGGTTTTGTTCCAGAAGTGCTTGCCGCGCATCAAGTTCTTGCATGGCATTTGAGGTCACCGAGGCTAAGTAGCCCCTTGCCTCTAAACCTGCCGTGGTGGTACCGGCCACTTGGTTGTACTGCTGCAAGGAAATATCCGCCAGGGTGTAGTTCCCCATGTCGGTATGCACCAGCGCTTGGCCAAGCCATCCGTCTGCATTGGATGGGTCGCGGTAGGTGAGTGTCCGGAAAAGTTCCAGTGCCTGCTCGTACTTACCTGCGCTGCGCGCGGCACCGGCTAAATTGGCAAGCTCAGAATTACTGTAATTTTCAGTTAAGCACCATGAGCAAACAGCTAGCGCTTCCTCATGTCGCCCGGCGCGTACCAATAGCGCAATTAAGTCAGCGCGCACTCGCACATCGCTGGTTTGGTGATAGAGTGTTTGCAAGCCTGAGATCGAATTTTCTAGTGCACCTTGGCGGGCTTGTATAACGTAGCTTTCCCGCTGGGCATCGGTCGTGGTTTGCCCCAGTGCCGTACCGGTGGATAAACAAGCGAGTAGGCAGATCGGCAGTAGGGAGCTAGGACGACTGTGCATGGTGATATTCCTGCATTAAAAGGAAATGACAACAGTTTGTAAGCAACTGTATCCCTTTAGTATATAGGAGTATCTTTGAGTAAGAATTGGAGTAAAAAGTGATCTTGGAGATGATAATAATCAGCTAAAAATATGACTTTTATCGTTATAGCGGATTAAGCCTATTCGCCAGTGTGCTCTAGCTGGTCAATTGCGTTCTAGCTGATCAAGCGTGCTCTAACTGCTCAATCATTCTGCGTGCTGCGTTGGATAACGTCCGGTTGGTATGGACGAGATATCCCAATGGGCGGTAAATCGGTGCCGTGTCCACGTTAAGCTCCACCAGTTCGCTGTCGATCATCTTCTCCGGCAGCAGGCTCCAGCCTAACCCTACGCTGCACATCATTTTTAGCGTCTCTAAATAGTTGGTCGCCATGCTAACGGGTAGCTGCAGGCCAGCTTCGCTAAAACGCTGGGCAATAAGTGACCCTGTAAACGTTTTAGCCCCCGGCATCACGCAGTTAAAATCGCAAAGCGTGGAAAGTGATAACGCGCCCTGGCCAGGTTTGGTTTGGGCGTTGACGTGTGCTGCTAGCGGATGGTCAATGGCACAGGTAAAGCAGAGCCGGTCACGCCATAGCTCTACCACCTGCAGTTGCTCGTGTGGGTGGGGTGCTAACGTCACTACCGCCATTTCCAGCGTGCCGTCCAACACGCCTTGATAAGCCAGTTCTGAATCCAAAAAGTGCAGGTCAAGTTCTACTTCCGGGTGGCGTTGGGTGTATTGCTTTAGCAGCGGCGGCAGGCGGTGCAGGCCAATATGGTGGCTAGTGGCCAAGGTTAGCCGCCCGCCCACTTGGCCAGAAAGATTAGCCAGCGCGCGGCGGCTATCTTCTACTGTCATTAAAATATGCCGTGCTTGGGGCAACAGCACGCTGCCGGCTTCTGTCAGCGCAATGCGCCGCCCAATGCGGTCGAACAGCCGTGTGCCTACTTGCGATTCCAGGGTGGCAATACGCTTGCTCACCGCCGGCTGAGTCAGGTGAAGCTGTTCCGCCGCACGAGAGAAACTTTGCGTATCAGCAACGGCTAGAAAGGCTTGCAGGCTTTGTGTATCCATGTGCGGCTCCCTGAGACGATTCCACGAATAAGTATTCCATTTTGGAATCTAAAGTATGAATAACATGAATTGCTTTTATGCGCGAGTCGCGTAACACTCATCTCATAGCGATATAAACAGCACACCGCCATATAAGCAGCACATACATATAAGCAGCACATAGAGGCTGCGCTACCGAATTAGCAGGGCACCGCCCAGGAGAACCGTATGTCAGGTCAAACGCTTTACGACAAACTTTGGAATCAACACTTGGTAAAACAGCGCGATGACGGCACCGCGTTGATCTATATCGACCGCCAGCTGCTGCACGAAGTGACCTCTCCCCAGGCGTTTGAAGGGCTGCGTTTGGCTAAACGTAAGCCGTGGCGTTTAGATGCCAACCTGGCAACGCCGGATCACAACGTACCCACCACGGTGAAAGAGCGCGCCGAGGGCAACAGCGGGATTAAAGACCCGGTATCGTTGATTCAGGTGCAAACCCTGGACGACAACTGCCTTGAGTACGGCATTGAAGAATTCAAAATTAACGACCCCCGCCAGGGCATCGTGCACGTAGTCGGCCCGGAGCAGGGCGCTACCTTGCCAGGCATGACCGTGGTGTGCGGTGATTCTCATACCGCTACTCATGGTGCCTTTGGCGCGTTAGCCCACGGCATTGGTACGTCAGAAGTGGAACACGTGTTGGCAACTCAATGCTTGCTGGCGCAGAAGATGAAAAACATGCAGGTGCGCGTGGAAGGCGAGCTTGGTTTGGGCGTCACCGCTAAAGACGTGGTGCTGGCGATTATCGGTAAAATTGGCACCGCTGGCGGCACCGGCTACGCCATCGAGTTTGCCGGTAGCGCGATTGCCTCGCTTTCCATGGAAGGCCGCATGACCGTGTGCAATATGGCCATTGAAGCCGGCGCACGGGTAGGGTTGATCGCCGTAGACGACACCACGATTGATTACCTCGCCAAGCGCCCGTTTGCGCCCACGGCCGAACAGTGGGAAGCCGCCGTGGCCGACTGGCGCTCGCTGGTGTCGGATGACGATGCCCAGTTCGATCAGGTCGTTACTCTGAAAGCGGAAGACATTGAGCCGCAGGTGAGCTGGGGCACCAGCCCGGAAATGGTCACCGGTATTTCCGGCCAAGTGCCCGACCCGCAAGCCGCCTTGGATGAAACCGTGCAGCGCAGCCACGCCCGTGCGCTTGAGTACATGGGTCTGCAGGCGAACCAGAAAATCACCGATATTAAGCTGGATAAAATCTTTATCGGTTCTTGCACCAACTCGCGCATTGAAGACCTGCGCGAAGCCGCGAAAGTGGCGAAGGGCAAAAAAGTGGCGGATTCCATCAAACTGGCCATGGTGGTGCCGGGTTCTGGCTTGGTGAAGCGCCAGGCAGAAGCGGAAGGCTTGGATAAAATCTTTATCGAGGCGGGCTTTGAATGGCGCGAGCCGGGTTGCTCCATGTGTTTGGCCATGAACGCGGATAAGCTGGGCGCAGGCGAGCATTGTGCGTCTACCTCTAACCGCAACTTTGAAGGTCGCCAGGGCTACGGTGGCCGCACGCACTTGGTAAGCCCTGCGATGGCAGCGGCAGCGGCGATTGCCGGCCACTTTGTTGACGTTCGCACTTTACCCGCTAACGACGCCACTCACGCGCAGGAGGCCTAAGCCATGAAAAAGTTTACCCGTTTTGAAGGCGTGGTCGCACCGCTTGACCGCGCCAACGTCGATACCGATTTGATTATCCCGAAACAGTTTTTGAAGTCTATCAAGCGCACGGGCTTTGGCGTCAACCTGTTTGATGAACTGCGCTATTTAGACGAAGGCCAGCCGGGGCAGGATTGCTCGCAGCGCCCGCTGAATCCGGAGTTTGTATTAAACCAGCCGCGCTTTAAAGGTGCTGAGGTGCTGCTGGCACGCCGCAACTTTGGCTGCGGTAGCTCCCGTGAGCACGCCCCGTGGGCGCTGGAAGATTTTGGCTTTAAAGTGGTGATTGCGCCTAGCTTTGCCGATATCTTCTACAACAACTCGTTCAAAAACGGCATTTTGCTGATTACCTTCCCTGAAGATGTGGTCGACCGCTTGTTTGCTGAAGTAGACGCCAATGAAGGCTACCAGCTGGATGTGGATTTAGAGCACCAGCGGGTCACGACCCCCAGCGGCGAAATTTTAGAGTTTGAAGTCGATGATTTCCGCAAGCACTGCCTGCTGGAAGGGCTGGATGATATTGGCCTGACGCTGAAAGACGAAGACGCCATTCGTGCCTTTGAGCAAAAGCATAAAGCGGCGCGCCCCTGGTTGTTCCGGCAGTCTGCGTAAGCCAGTCTTCAATCATTAAATGCTAAGGAAGTTGCATGTCACATAACGTTTTATTGCTGCCGGGTGATGGTATTGGCCCTGAGATTGCCGCTCAGGCGGCGCGCTTACTGAAAGCGTGCCAAGAGGCAGGCTTGGATATTGAAGTAGAAGAAGGCTTGGTGGGCGGCTCCGCCTACGATGTGCATGGCGAGCCGCTGCCCGCGGAAACCCTGGAAAAAGCCAAAGCGGCCAGCGCGATTTTGCTTGGCGCAGTGGGTGGCCCCAAGTGGGACAAGCTCGAAGACCTCTCTAAACGCCCTGAAAAAGGCCTGTTGGGGCTACGTAAAAACCTGGGCTTGTTCGGCAACCTGCGCCCGGCGATGCTTTACCCGCAGCTTGCCAGTGCTTCAAGCCTCAAGCCGGAACTGGTGGCGGGGCTGGATATTATGATCGTCCGCGAGCTAACCGGTGGCATCTACTTCGGCCAACCCCGCGGTATTGAAGTACGCAACGGCGAACGTGTCGGCTTTAACACCTACATCTATTCGGAAAGCGAGATTGAGCGCATTGGTCGTGTTGCCTTTGAAATGGCGCAAAAGCGCGGCAAGAAACTCTGCTCGGTAGATAAAGCCAACGTGCTGGAAGTCACCATTTTGTGGCGTGAAGTGATGGAGCGCCTAGCGCCGGAATATCCGGACGTTGAGCTTTCCCACATGTACGTGGATAACGCCGCCATGCAGCTGGTGCGCGCACCCAAGCAGTTTGACGTGGTAGTGACCGGCAACATGTTTGGCGACATTCTTTCCGATGCCGCCGCTATGCTGACAGGCTCCATCGGGATGTTGCCGTCTGCCTCGCTAAACGAAAGCGGGCAGGGCATGTATGAGCCGTGCCACGGCAGCGCGCCGGATATCGCCGGCCAAAATATCGCTAACCCGCTGGCGATGATGCTTTCGGTGGCCATGATGCTGCGCTACTCGCTGAATGAAAATGCCATGGCGGAGCGTATTGAAGCGGCCGTGGGCAGCGTGCTGGATGATGGCCTGCGCACTGCGGATATTGCATCAGAGGGTATGAAAACCATCGGCACCGACGCCATGGGTGATGCAGTGTTGGCGGCGTTTGCAAAGCAGTAAAAGCGGCTTCAAAATCACCGTAAAGAAGTGTGTATAATACCAAGACTCATTCTTTGCAGGAGGACTTCATATGTTGAAAGTCGGTTTCGTGGGATGGCGCGGCATGGTGGGTTCAGTGCTGATGCAGCGCATGCAAGAAGATGGTGATTTCAACGGCATTGAGCCGGTATTTTTCACCACTTCCCAGGTCGGCCAGCCCGGCCCCGACATCGGTGTAGACGTACCTCCGCTGAAAGATGCCTTTGATATCGAAGCGCTCAAGGCGCTGGATGTCATCGTGACCTGCCAGGGCGGCGACTACACCAAGCCGGTTTATAAAGATTTACGTAGCGCGGGCTGGAAAGGCTACTGGATTGACGCTGCCAGCACGCTGCGCATGGAAGATGAAGCGACGATCGTGCTGGACCCAGTTAACCGCAAGGTGATCGACGACCAGTTAGCCAAAGGCGCTAAAACGTTTGTAGGCGGCAACTGCACCGTCAGCCTGATGCTGATGGGCTTGGGCGGTCTGTTCGAAGCCGATATGGTCGAGTGGATGACCTCCATGACCTATCAGGCGGCCTCGGGCTCTGGCGCTAAGCACATGCGCGAGCTGCTCAACCAAATGGGCCACCTGCGTGACAGCGTCGGCGAAGAGCTAAAAGATCCGTCCAGCGCGATTTTAGATATCGACCGTAAAGTGACTGCCGCCATGCGCAGCGGTGATTTCCCGACCGATAACTTTGCCGCACCGCTGGCGGGTAGCCTGCTGCCGTGGATTGACACCAAGCTTGATAACGGCCAAAGCCGCGAAGAGTGGAAGGGCAGCGTTGAGACCAACAAGATTCTTGGCCTCGACAACAACCCGATTCCCATCGATGGCCTGTGTGTGCGTATCGGCGCGATGCGCTCGCATAGCCAAGCGTTCACTATCAAGCTAAAGCACGATGTGCCGCTGGATGAAATTGAAGAGCGCATCGCCAAGCACAACGAGTGGGTCAAGCTGATCCCGAACGATAAAGACGCCACCATTGCTGGTTTAACACCGGCTGCCGCGACTGGCACGCTGCAAGTGCCGGTTGGCCGCCTGCGCAAGCTGCAAATGGGCGGTGAATACCTTTCCGCGTTCAGCGTGGGTGACCAGCTGTTGTGGGGGGCTGCAGAACCGCTTAAGCGGATGCTAAAAATTCTGCGCGAACAGTAAGTGTTTGTTGTTGTACGCTAATCAAAAACGGGAAGCTGTTCGCAGCTTCCCGTTTTTTATGTGCTTTTCTTGCTAGCGTTAGTGGGAAAAATGATGCTATTTCGTTAAGTTATGATAAAAAAGACGTAATACAATAAGATTCAATCGGCATTTATGTTGAATTGACAGATACATTGAATCGACAGTTATAAAGCAAGTTGGCCATCAGGGAACATTCATGAAAAAAACACTGACATGGATTACATGGCTCTCGTTGAGTGCGGTGAGTCCTATTGCGCTAGCCATTGGCTTGGGGCAGGCGAGTGTCAGCTCGTATCTGAATGCGCCACTAGATGCCTCCTTGCCGTTGCTGGAAAGCAATGACTACGCGCTGGATGATATTCGTGTCAGCGTTGCCGAACCCTCTGATTTTACGGCGGCAGGGCTTGAATGGACGCCGCTTGCCGCAAGCGTTCGCGCTCAAGTTCAAGAGCAGCAGGGTCGCCGTCAGGTGCGCTTGCGTTCAGAACAGCCCATGGATGACCCCTGGCTTGAGCTGCTATTAACCGTCGAATACCCCGGCGGGCAGCAATCACAAGAAATCACCATGCTGTTTGACCCCCAAGGCTATGCTCAAAACGACGCCCAGAACGCGGCACCTTCGCTAGAAGGCGGTAATAGTGCGGATCCACGTAATACAAACCGTAGCAATAACGCCTATGTGGGCAGTGGCGATACGCTATGGGGCGTTGCTGAACGTACTAAACCTTCAGAGGCTAGCGTTCAGCAGATGATGATGGCGCTGCTGGAGGCAAACCCTGCGGTTTTTCCTTCGGGTAATATACATGACATGCGGGCTGGCCAAACGCTGCGTGTGCCTGAATCCTCGCAGGTGCTGGCGCGCTCAAGCGCTGATGCTGCCGCTGCGATTCGGGCGATGAATGAAGCGTGGCGCGAGCGCCGTAATGTGCCGCTGCCGGTAGCCCCACCTGCGCAACCTGAAACGGCACCCGTTGCAGAAGCGCCAACTGTTTCAGAAGCGGTGCCCGTTTCAGAAGTATTAACCGTTTCAGAAGTATTAACCGTTTCAGAAGCAGCGATAGCCGCCGCCCAAGCGCTACAGGCCAGTCTCGCCGCTGGCGGCTCAGAAACCGGCGAGCCTGAAGCATTAACCCGTGCAGAACTGACCGAGCAGCTGCGCCTAAGCCAGGCGACGCTTCAGCAGGTGCTTGAAGAACGTGACTTAATGCGCGCTGAACTTAGCGATCTGCGTAGCGAAGTTGCCTCACTCACTCAGGCGTTAAACGATGCGTTAGCCGCTCAAGAGCGCCCGCTTACGCCCTCAGCCGCTAACATGAGCGAGACAGATAACCCGAGTATTGGCAGCTTAATCACCCGATACCAGTGGCCTTTAGCCTTGGCGGCTATCGCGCTGCTGGTGGGGCTATTGGTATGGCTACGTAAGCGCCGTGAAGAAACGTGGGAAGACGTGCCGTTAGCTGAGCCAGCAGTAAAACCAACCAGTTCGCCCAGTGCGCCAAGTTTGGGCAGCACACCAAGTTCGCCCAGTGCAGTAGCCGAATCAGCTTCTATGCCGAATGCTGCGGGAGCTTACCCAGCGCACCCACATGATGATGCCGTTGCTAAGCCGTTTAACGACAGTGAGCAACCAGCGGCCTCCCACAACGAGCCACAGCTTGAACCTGAGCCTGAGCCTGAGCATAAACCTGAGCCTGAGCTTGAGCAAGCGCCTGAGAATGGCGCTGAACCGTCCATCATTAAAGCTGCACCGCCCGTCAATATCGACCAGTGGTTGGTCGACGATCAAGGGCTGGCGACATCGCAAGATGACACGCTTCGCTATGAAAAAAGCCAGGCGTCGGGGCTGGCAGAGCAGGGTCGCCAGCGGCGGTTGGGGTTCCATGCCGTTCCCGTTAACCGTTCTGAGCGTATTTCGCTGGCACCGCCGCCGAGTTTGGTGCCCATAAGCCAACAGTTGGCGTCTCTTGGTGGTACTCCCGTATCTGATCATGCCGCGCCTCATGCTCACGTGCAGCCAGCCGAGCAGCTCCCCGAAACCGCTGAGGACCCAGGCCATCGCTTTATCGATTATCACCCACCTACCTTAAATAGCGCTGTCAGCAGCCCCGATGAGTGGCGTACCGAAACCCCCATGCAGCCTACGGTAGAGTTTGACAGTGAGCCTTATGCCGAACCTATGTCACCTGCGAAACAGCCGTCTCAGCAAATACCGTCTCAGCAAATACCGCCTCGGCAAATAGAAGCAGAGTGGGAAATTGAAGAGGTAGCATTCAAGCCGCGAGGGCTGGATAATAGCGAACCTCCCAAATCTTCAAAATGATGTGGCTTGATGACGCTGTTCTATCACTTCGATGAGAAAATCCCGCTGACTGGCCGTTTAGCAATGGGTATCGAGTACGACGGTACCCATTACTGCGGTTTTCAGCGCCTTAAGCATGCGGCCTCTGTTCAGGCTTCACTTGAATCCGCGCTGGGCAAGGTGGCCAATGAGCCGATCACGGTTCATGCTAGTGGGCGCACCGATTCGGGGGTACACGCGACGCGCCAAATCGTGCATTTTGACCCGCCGGTGGGGCGCTCCGAAAAAGCCTGGATCTTCGGCGCTAATACCCATTTACCCCGCGATGTGGCGGTGCGCTGGGTGAAGCCCGTGGGCGATGACTTTCATTCACGCCTGTGCGCGCTAGGGCGTCGCTATCGCTATGTGCTGCTCAACCAGATTAGCCGTCCGGTTTTGGAACGGGCCAATGTCACCTGGTGCCGTGACCCGCTAGATGCCGACGCCATGCACCGAGCCGCCCAGGCGCTGGTGGGAGAGCATGATTTTTCCAGCTTTCGCGCCGCGGGCTGCCAATCCAAAACGCCCTGGCGGCACATGCACTTTGTTGACGTTAAGCGCTATGGTCAGCTCGTCATGATCGACATCCAGGGCAACGCGTTTTTGCACCATATGATTCGCAATATTGCGGGTGCCCTGGTAAGCGTTGGCCGCGGCGCGCAGAAAGAGGGCTATATAGCAGAACTGCTGGCACTGAAAAACCGCCGCAAGGGCGATGTGACAGCACCTGCCTGTGGGCTGCATTTTGTCGATTCGGTTTACGATGAGCGTTTTGACTTGCCCAAAGAGCCGCTGGGGCCGCAGTTACTTGCCTTTACCGGTGAATGGACAGGCGAGCGCGAGCTTCCCGATACACCGCGGGTGGCTTATCGTCGCAACCGCTCGCTGGGCAGTACGGCGGCTAACCCTGAGCAGGAGGCCACGTTATGAGTGCTACGCCGATAACGAGAACGCGCATTAAGTTTTGCGGTTTTACCTATGCTTACGATATTGACCGCGCCGTTGCGCTAGGGGTGGACGCGCTAGGTTTTGTTATGTGGCCGAAAAGCCCCCGCAGCGTGAATGTTGAACAACTGGCGGCGCTTTCGGCAGGGGTGCCTGCGTTTGTCACCCGGGTTGGGCTATTTGTCGACCAGCCTGCTGCGTTTATTGAGCAGTGCCTACCGTATCTCGATATGCTTCAGTTTCACGGCAATGAAACACCCGAAGACTGCCAGCGCTTTGCGCTACCCTGGATGAAGGCACTACGCATGCGCGATGAGATAGACCTAGCCCATGAGGCCGAGCGCTATCACCAGGCCCAGGCGTTGCTGTTAGACGCCTACCGGCCAGGAACGCCAGGGGGAACCGGAGAGACCTTCGATTGGTCGAGAATCCCCGCAAATCTTGCAAAACCTGTTATCCTCGCCGGTGGGCTGACCGTTGATAACATTGCTGAAGCTGTGCGCCAGGTAGCGCCTTATGCAGTGGATGTATCCGGCGGCATTGAAGCCTCCCACGGCTGTAAAGACGCTGCCAAAATGGCGTCTTTTGTTCGTCATGTAGCGCTAGCCGACGCCTGTTAACGCACGCCGCGCAGCTTACGTTTATTTATCAAGCTGCGTCATACGTTAGTTCATTTTTGTTTGCCTGTTCTGGCGATCTTGTGAGGTATCTCTGTGACAGTTTCTGCGACGCCTACTCCGAAAACTAAATTCAGCGATTTGACCCGAATGCCAGATGCCCGTGGTCATTTTGGCCCCTACGGCGGCCGCTTTGTGTCGGAAACCCTTAGTTTTGCGCTGGAAGAGTTGGAAAAAACCTACCTAAGCCTGCGTGATGACCCCGACTTTCAGGCCGAATTTGACTATGACCTTGCTCACTACGTGGGGCGTCCTTCACCGCTATATCACGCCAAGCGATGGTCAGAGAGCCTTGGCGGCGCACAGATTTGGCTAAAACGGGAAGACCTGAATCACACCGGCGCTCACAAGGTAAACAACACCATTGGCCAGGCATTGCTGGCTAAAAAAACCGGCAAGCCGCGCATTATTGCTGAGACCGGTGCCGGCCAGCACGGTGTTGCATCGGCCACCGTCGCCGCTCGCCTGGGGCTTGAGTGCGACGTATACATGGGAGCAGCAGACGTTCAGCGCCAGAAGCTAAACGTTTATCGTATGCGCCTGCTGGGTGCCCGCGTTATTCCGGTGGAATCCGGAACCCGCACGCTTAAAGATGCCATGAACGAAGCGCTGCGCGACTGGGTAACCAATGTTGATAACACCTTTTACATCATTGGCACCGTGGCGGGGCCGCACCCTTACCCGCTGCTAGTGCGTGATTTTAACTCGGTAGTGGGGCGTGAAGCCCGCCGTCAGTCGCTGGAGCAGATCGGTCGTCTTCCTGATGCGTTGATTGCCTGCGTAGGCGGTGGCTCTAATGCCTTGGGGCTGTTTTACCCGTTTGTTGAAGATGACGATGTTGCCATGTACGGCGTTGAAGCGGGTGGTGATGGCGTGGAAACTGGCCGCCATGCAGCACCGCTAACGTCTAACTCGCCGCGCGGCGTATTGCACGGTAACCGCACGTATTTGATGTCAGATGAAGCCGGCCAGGTTTCCGATACGCACTCGATTTCAGCCGGCCTGGACTACCCAGGCGTAGGGCCTGAACACGCGCTGTGGAAAGACGTAGGCCGTGTTAAGTATGTGGCGGCTAACGACAAAGAAGTGCTGGAAGCGTTTCGTGAGCTGACCCAGATGGAAGGCATTATGCCTGCGTTAGAGTCGGCGCATGCACTGGCCTATGCCAAGGTGCTGGCACCGACGATGCGCCCTGACCAGCATATTGTGGTCAACCTTTCCGGGCGCGGCGACAAAGACATCATGACCGTGGCCAAGATTGATGGCATTGAATTTTAAAGGCTGTTTTTTTAAGGGCCGCTTTTATTAAGGGTAAGCATGAACCGTATTGATCAGCGTTTCAGTGAACTTAAACAGCAAGGCCGCAAGGCTCTCATCCCTTACATCACCGCAGGGGACCCCGCGCCACAGTACACCGTCGGTTTTATGCATGCACTGGTGGAAGCGGGCGCTGATGTAATTGAGCTTGGCGTGCCATTTTCCGACCCCATGGCCGATGGCCCGGTGATTCAAAAAGCCTGCGAGCGCGCGTTAAAGCAGGGTACACGGCTAGTTGACCTCATCCAGATGGTGAAAGAGTTTCGTCAAACCGATACCACGACACCCGTGGTATTGATGGGCTACTTAAACCCCATTGAGCGGATTGGTTACGAAAACTTTGCCGATCAAGCAGCCAGCGTTGGCGTAGACGGTGTATTGATTGTTGATATGCCGCCGGAAGAAGCCGACGAGATTGGGCCACTGCTGAAATCACGTGATTTAGCCGCGATTTTTCTTGTTGCGCCTACCACTTCTCATGAGCGTGCCGCTACAATATGCGCCCACGGCGAGGGCTACCTGTACTATGTTTCACTCAAAGGTGTTACGGGTGCCGCGACCTTAAACGCTGACGATGTGGCCGAGCATTTGGCACCGCTGCGTGAAATGACCGATTTACCGCTGTGTGTTGGTTTTGGTATCCGCGATGGCGTGACCGCCGCTGAAGTGGCAAAAGTTGCCGACGGCGTGATTGTTGGCAGCGCTTTGGTTAACCGCATCGCTGAAAGCGCGGACGCACCGGAAACCATCGCAGGCCAACTGAAAAGTGTATTAGCAGAGATGCGTGCGGCGATGGATGCCTAAAGCGAAACGCTTTATCGCCTATACTGAACAGATTGACGACACTCATCAAGCTTGGTTAGGCCAAGCATTGACGTATAACGGAAGCCTTTTGATATGAGCTGGTTAGACAAGATCGTGCCCTCCATGGGTCGTATCCAGCGTAAAGACCGTCGCGCTAGCGTGCCCGACGGACTCTGGCGTAAATGTCCCAAGTGTGAAGCGGTTCTCTATCTTCCTGAGTTAGAGAAGCACAATAGCGTATGCCCAAAGTGCGATCATCACCTGCGCCTGACGGCTCGAAAACGCTTGGACTGGTTCTTGGATAAAGCAGGGCGCGAAGAGATTGCAGCAGAGATCGAACCTAATGATCGGTTGAAATTTCGCGACTCGAAAAAATATAAAGACCGCCTAGCCGCCGCGCAAAAAGAGACCGGCGAGAAAGATGCGCTGGTAGCCATGCGCGGTGAACTGGATGGCCTACCCGTGGTTGCCGTTGCCTTTGAGTTCACCTTTATGGGCGGCTCAATGGGGGCGGTGGTCGGCGAGAAATTTGTTCGCGCCGCCACGCTGGCGTTGGAAGAGAATATCCCGCTGGTATGTTTTGCTGCCTCCGGTGGTGCGCGTATGCAGGAAGCGCTGTTCTCGCTAATGCAGATGGCCAAGACATCCGCTGCGCTTGAAAAACTCAAGCAAGCAGGTGTGCCGTATATCTCGGTGCTTACGGACCCTGTGTTTGGCGGTGTTTCTGCCTCGCTCGCCATGCTGGGTGATTTGAATATCGCTGAACCCAATGCCTTGATTGGTTTTGCTGGCCCACGGGTTATCGAGCAAACCGTGCGTGAAACGCTGCCCGAAGGGTTCCAGCGCAGCGAGTTTCTGCTTGAACATGGCACGGTAGATATGATTGTGCATCGCCATGAAATGCGTGCCCGCGTGGGCGGTGTGTTGCGCAAGCTGACTCACCACGACGCTACCCCTGTTGATGCCATGGCGACTGACGCGTTGGATGTTTCAGAGCCGATCATAGAGGAAGACGCGTTAGCCGATGCCGCAGAACCCCATTTTTACAAGGTAGATACGGCCAAGAGTGATGCCGCTACCGCTAAGAGTGACGACCATTCGCGCAATGTCTGACTCTCCTGAAGCTCGTTCTTTACAGTCACGCTCTCTATCGTCTCGTTCTCTACAACGGTCTTTACAGCAATGGCTCCAGCATTTGGAAACGTTGCATCCGGTCGGGATTGAGATGGGGTTAGGGCGTGTCTCGCAAGTGGCTGAGCGTATGGGGCTGTTGTCGCGCTCAATTGCTCCCTGCGTTATTACCGTCGCGGGCACCAATGGCAAGGGGTCTACCCTTGCCATGATTGATCGCATTGCGCGCGCCCATGGCCAGCGCGTTGGCACTTATACTTCTCCACATTTGCTGCGCTATAACGAGCGCGTCAACCTCAACGGCCAAGAAGCGACTGATCAACAGTTGATGGATGGCTTTAGTCACGTTGAGCAGGCGCGTTTGCAAAATCCTGAGATCAGCCTGACCTACTTTGAAGCAGGAACGCTGTGTGGTTTGTGGTGCCTAGCTAATGCTGAGCTTGATATCGCAGTACTTGAAGTAGGCTTGGGCGGTCGTCTTGACGCGGTCAATATTATTGATGCAGATGTCGCCATCGTGACCACCATCGCTCAAGATCACGCTAATTTTTTAGGCACCGATTTAGCTCAGATCGGGCGTGAAAAAGCCGGTATTTTTCGGCCTGGGCGGCCTGCGGTGTTAGGCAGCCAAACGCTGCCTGAGAGTGTCGCGGAATATGCCCAGGCACTGGATTCTCCTGCGTTTTGTTTAGGCAAGCAATTTCAGCATCACCTATCTCAGCATCATCTATCTTCTCATAAGCCTACACAATGGCGCTGGGAGGGGCAGCACGCAGACGGTCAACGCGTTGTTATTGATGAGCTTCCCGACCCTGGGCTGCCTATTGATAACGCAGCCACTGCGTTACAGGCGCTCGTGCTTACCGGGCTTAGGTTGGAAAAAAGCCATGTACAAACAGCGCTCAGCACGGTGCAGCTGGCAGGGCGTTTGCAGTGGGTTGGGTCATGGTGCTTGGATGTGGGGCATAACCCCCACGCGGCTGATTATGTAGCCAAACATTTGCAGCCTCCGCCACAAGGTGGCCGCCAATGGGGCCTTATCGGTATGTTGAATGATAAGGATATTGACGGTGTCATACAGGCATTAATGACACGCATCAGCGATTGGGTGTGCGTGACATTGCCGGGCGAGCGGGGCTGCCAGGCAAGTGAGTTGTCTCAACGTATTATTTCTCAGGGAGGGCGAGTGCACCATTGCGCCGACACGCCACAGGCTGGCGTCGATTGGTTTGCTCACGTGTTAACGCCCAATGATCGTGTCTTGGCTACCGGGTCGTTCTTTACCGTCGCGGCACTGTTAGCTCGGCCACTGCCAACAGGCGCTGAGTCGCTTGAGGGAGGCGGAAATGAAATACGGTAAAACGGAACGCATTAGCGGTATTGTAATTTTACTCGCGCTTCTGGCGATTATTGTGCCGTGGCTGATGAGTGAGCCTGCGCTTCGGGAAGAGCGCCCGCAACCGAGTTTCGTGATTGAGCAGCCCGTCGAGGTAGAACGCCGTAACATACCCGCGCCTGAAAGGCCTTCATCTATTAACGATCCATCGTTATCGGCCACAAACAGGGGTGAAGCAGTCGAGGGCCAACTGCCTATTGACGCTATGCCGCGGTTGCCACAAACCGATCAAATCGATGCTGCTAGCGCCAGTGAGCCCAGCGCAGCGCCAGCCATATCTGATAGCGACCCCATCGCTGAGTTAATTGCCAGTAATAGCGGTAGCGCTCAAAGCAGCGCTGGTAGCTCGTCGCCTTCACAAAGCTCTTCACAAGGCTCTTCACAAAGCCCCTCTAGCCCGTCTTCAAGCGCTCAAGGCGAGTGGGCGGTGCAGGTAGGTAGCTTTGGAGAGGCGGCCAATGCCCAGCGGTTGAGTGAACAGTTATCGGGAGAGGGCTTTACCGTCTACCAGCGGAGACGCGATAACAACCTGACCACCGTGTTTGTGGGGCCTTACGCCACCTCAGAAGATGGTGAAGCCGCCATGGCATCGATTAAACAGCGGGCCAATGTGCAAGGGCTTCTTGTGCGGGTAAGAGACTAAACCATGGCATTAACATGGCTTGATGCCGTTTTTTTGGCAGTGCTGGCGCTCTCGATGCTGGCCGGGTTTGTAAGAGGGTTTGTACGCGAAGCATTGGGGTTAGCCGCGTGGGTAGTGGCGCTGATGGTAGCGCGCGTGCTGGCAGCGCCGGTGGCAGAGTTAATGAGCGGGTTTATTGAAAGCTTTGATGCCCGCTTGGTTCTTGCCTTTGTGCTGGTTATTTTTGCGGTCATTTTGCTGTGCGGCATTGTCATCCGCCTTGTGCATGCGGCGGTTGAGTGGGTAGGCATGGGGCTTTTAAACCGTGTGGCAGGGGCGGCGTTTGGGGTTGCCCGTGGGGCGGTTATTTTGCTGGTGGCGACGGTGCTGATTACCCTCACGCCGCTGGCCGAGCTTCAGGCGTGGCAAGAAGCCAAACTGCGCCCGACCTTTATTCAGCTGCGTGATTGGGCGATTAGCCAGTTAGATCAGTGGGACCGCGAGCTGCCTGAAGCACCGGCATCGCTACGTGACATTTCGCTACCCGATTTTTCTCGGCCCAATGTTTCTCAGCCCAATGTTTCTCAGCCCGAACTGCACCTGCCCGGTGCAGCGGAGCAAGAAGTTATCCCAGCAGGTGATTGACCTGTTACTGAAGTTGATTCTACGAACGTTCGGGCTTGCATAGATAAGCGACTTAGATAAGTAACTTAGGCAAGCTTTGGCATTAAGCGAGGTAACGTGAATGTGCGGTATAGTGGGCCTTCTGGGCAAGCAGGCGGTAAATCAGGGAATCTACGATGCCTTGACCGTACTTCAGCATCGTGGCCAGGACGCTGCCGGCATGATGACATGGAGCGAGGGACGCTTCTTACTGCGCAAGAGTAATGGCTTGGTGCGCGATGTGTTTCATACCCGCCATATGGCGCGTTTAAAAGGCAACCTGGGTATTGGCCACGTACGTTACCCCACGGCAGGCTCTTCAAGTGAAGCTGAGTCACAGCCGTTTTATGTCAACTCCCCCTACGGTATTGCGCTGGCGCATAACGGTAACTTGACCAACTCAGAGCAGTTGAAACAGGAGCTGTTCTCTACCGATTTACGCCACATCAATACCAGCTCTGATTCTGAAGTGTTGCTGAACGTGTTTGCTCACGAACTGGGCAAGCAGGGGCTTCACCTGGAAGCGGAAGACATCTTTGATGCCGTGCGCCGCGTTCACCGCCGCTGCAAGGGTGGCTATGCCGCCGTGGCGATTATTAACGGCTTCGGTATGGTGGCGTTCCGCGACCCCTTCGGTATTCGCCCAGTGGTGTTTGGCACTCGGGAAGAGGAAAACGGTCAAGCGATCATGATTGCCTCTGAGTCGGTGGCGCTGGATGTGGGCGGCTTTGAGCTTGAACGTGACCTGTCACCTGGCGAAGCTATTTTTGTTGATATGGAAGGCAATATTCACACCCAGGTGTGCGCTGACCGCCCGCAGCTTCGTTCGTGCATCTTTGAGCACGTTTATTTAGCCCGCCCTGATTCGCTGCTCGACGGTGCCTACGTGTACGGAACCCGCATGCAGATGGGCCGTAAGCTAGCTGACCGGATTCTTAACGAATGGCCAGATCACGATATCGACGTGGTCATCCCCATTCCCGATACATCGCGGACTTCTGCCCTCGAAATGGCGCAGCACCTTGGGGTGACCTACCGCGAAGGGTTTATGAAGAACCGCTATATTGGCCGCACGTTTATTATGCCGGGGCAAACCCAGCGTAAAAAATCAGTACGACAAAAGCTCAATGCCATCGACATTGAGTTTAAAGGCAAAAACGTCCTGCTGGTGGACGACTCCATTGTGCGCGGTACGACCTGTAAGCAGATTATTCAAATGGCTCGCGATGCGGGGGCGCGTAAGGTCTATTTTGCTTCAGCCGCGCCGCCGGTGCGTTTCCCTAACGTGTATGGCATTGATATGCCCGCGGCGACTGAGTTGATCGCCCATGGCCGCACTGAAGAGGAAGTAGGCGATTTGATTGGCGCTGACCGCATCTTCTATCAAAACTTGGAAGATCTAAAAGCCGCCTGTCGTGAAGTCAATCCTGAAATGGAAGAGTTTGATTGCTCGGTGTTTGACGGCAATTATGTGACCGGCGATATCGACGATGCCTACTTGGCCGCGCTGGAGGCCAGCCGCAACGACTCCGCCAAGGATCAGAGTGCTGGTGATCACGCCTTGATCGATATGCACAATCAGGATGATGACCTGGACGATTAGGAGATAAGCCTTATGCATAATGACAATCACCAGGATGAGTGGTCATTAGAGACGCTGGCGATCCGGGCAGGCCATCAGCGCACCTTTGAGCAAGAGCACTCGGAGCCTATATTTCCGACCTCAAGCTTCGTCTACGAAAGTGCCGCTGAAGCGGCACGCAAATTTGCTGGGCAAGAGCCGGGCAACGTTTACTCGCGCTTTACCAACCCGACGGTGCATACCTTTGAGCGGCGCTTGGCGGCGCTTGAAGGCGGTGAACGCTGCGTGGCAACCAGCTCTGGAATGTCGGCCATTTTATCGACCGCGTTGGCGCTGCTTTCGGCGGGAGATGAAATTGTCGCCTCCCGTTCGCTGTTTGGCTCAACGGTCAGCCTGTTCGATAAGTACCTGGGTAAATTTGGCATTACCACGCGCTATGTAGAGCTTTCCAACGTTTCAGCGTGGGAAGCGGCGATGACACCAAACACGCGCTTGCTGTTTGCCGAAACGCCTTCAAACCCGCTGTCTGAGATTGCCGATATTCCAGCATTGGCAGCGTTGGCCAAGCGACACGATGCACTGCTGGCCATTGATAACTGCTTCCTTACTCCCGCGCTTCAGCAGCCGCTGGCGTTAGGCGCTGATTTGGTTATTCACTCGGCGACCAAATATCTGGACGGCCAAGGCCGGGCAGTCGGTGGTGCCGTGGTGGGTAGCCATGCCCTGTTAGAAGAAGTGTTCGGCGTGGTGCGCACCTGCGGGCCATGCCTAAGCCCTTTCAATGCGTGGATTTTCACCAAGGGTCTGGAAACCTTATCGCTGCGTATGAAGGCACACTGTGAAAACGCGTTGACCCTGGCGCGCTGGCTGGATGCCCACCCGGCAGTTGCTCAGGTTTATTACAGCGGCTTGGAAGATCACCCTCAGCATGCCTTGGCTAAGCAGCAGCAGAAAGGCTTTGGCGCAGTATTGGGCTTTGAAGTGAAGGGCGGCCAGGAAGCGGCATGGCAGGTGATTGATGCGACCCGAATGCTGTCTATCACCGGTAATTTAGGCGATGTGAAAACCACGATCACCCATCCTGCTACGACCACTCATGGCCGCCTTTCAGACGACCAAAAGGCCGCTGCCGGTATCGCTCCTGGGCTAATCCGCATCGCCGTGGGGTTAGAGAGCCAGCAAGATATTCAGCGCGACTTAGCTCGCGGGTTGGGTGCGCTAATGCCTCGCTGATACACGAAGAGATTTTTCCAAAACCCGGCTGCTTGAGTCGGGTTTTTTTATCATAACCAATCAGTGGTTTTTACGAATGGTGTATTCTGCTTTTTTCAGCGGTTATGAAGGCCGTTACGCGATATGCTTTTGGTTATAAGTTTCTCGCTAACAGATAGCGATGCATAAGGAAAAAAGCGATGTGGCGAAATAGTCTTAGCGGGTGGGGGTTGGTTAGTATCCTATTTCATTGGTTAAGTGCACTGACCATTATCGGGCTTTTTGTCTTGGGTTGGTGGATGACAGGCTTGGGGTACTATGACCCTTGGTATAACCAAGGGCCTTGGATACACCGCTCAATCGGTATTTTGCTGCTGTTTTTTACCCTAGCCCGTTTAGTTTGGCGCTTCGCACAGCCAACACCTAAAGCAGAAGGCAGCCGGCTAGAAACTATTGCTGCCCATTTAGGTCATATTGCCCTGTACGTATTGGTGTTGGTAGTGATGGTGAGTGGTTATTTGATTTCTACTGCTAATGGCCGGGGTATCAGTGTGTTTGGTTGGTTTGAGGTGCCCGCAGTACTGTATGACCTGCCTAATCAGGCAAGCGTGGCAGGTGACATTCACTGGTACGCTGCTTTAGCGCTAATGGTCTTAGCTGCCGGTCACGCATTAGCCGCGCTGAAACACCATTGGCTGGATCGCCATAAAACACTGGTGCGTATGTTGAACCCCGCGCATAGCCAAGCTGGCAAAACGCTCCCAAGTAGAAATGTATCAAAGTAGAAATGTGTCGAAGTAAAAACGTATCAACGTCATAACATCACGAGTTTGAAAATTTTTCTAAACACTGTGAGTGAGATAATCACCTGCCCACGGTGCCTATTAAGCAAAGCAAGGAGCTATTCACTATGTTCGAAACGACTATGTCCAAAACATCTATGATCAAAACGACATCACTTAAAACAGCTGGCTTTAAAAAGACGGTATTTGCATCCGCTATTGCCGCGGCTGCGCTGGTACCTTTCAGCCAAGCTCAGGCAGCTGACTACCAGATTGATATCGAAGGCCAGCATGCCTTTGTTCAGTTCAAAATTAATCACCTAGGCTTTTCTTATATTCTAGGTAGCTTTGAAGAGTTTGATGGTCAGTTCTCTTACGATGCCGATGATCTTGACGCGTCATCTGCTGAAATTGAAGTTCAGATTGCGAGCCTCAACAGCAATCACGCTGAGCGCGATCGTCATATCTTGAGCGAAGATTTTCTAAACGCTAGCGAGTACCCAACGGCCACCTTTACCTCGACGGGCTTTGAGTCAACGGGCGATGGCGAAGGCGTGTTGACAGGCGATCTGACCCTGCACGGCGAAACTCAAGAAATTGAAATGCCGGTTACGCTGATGGGTGAAGGCGATGACCCTTGGGGCAATTACCGCGCTGGTTTTGAAGGTAGCACCATGCTTACCTTGGGCGATTACGGAATTGACATGAGTGCTTTCCCTGAAGCGATGCACGATCTGGAACTGTACGTAACGTTTGAAGGTATCCGTCAGTAATTTTTTACGGCTGTACCCGCGCCACCACCCTTTATGGGGTGGTGGCGTTTTGCGTTAGATCTGAGCAATGTGAACCCGTCGAATTAAGCAATTAAGGAGAGAGTGTTTGGCAGCTGTCATACATCAAAGAGAGTTGGCGATAACCCTGTGGCGCCAAACATGGCCGATGGCCATTGGGGTGCTGGCGCTACTGGGTTTTCAACTTGTTGATAGCGCCTTTATTGCCCGCTTGGGTACCGCACAGCTAGCGGCACAGTCGTTTACCTTCCCTTTGTCATTTTTGATCATTGGTATTCAAGTGGGAATGGGTATTGCGATTGCGGCGCTGATTTCACGTGCGTTAGGGGCAGGCGAAGAGGCGCGGGCAGAGCGCTTAAGTAGCTTAGTGTTAATGGCAGGTGGTGCCGTCATTGGCCTTTTAGCGATCGCTTTATGGGTATTCCATCAGCCCATCTTTCAACTGCTGGGTGCCGATGAAACCACGCTTGCTTTTATCCGTAGCTACTGGGGGCCGCAGCTCTTATCTTCATGGTTGGGGGCACTGCTTTATTTTACCTATAGCGTATTTCGCGCCCACGGTGATACCCGGTTGCCGGGAAAAATGATGGTGCTCAGCAGCCTCATAAACCTGGTGCTGGACCCGCTGTTGATATTTGGTGTTGGCGATTGGGAAGGCTGGGGGCTGCCAGGGGCTGCCTGGGCCACCGCGATTGCCTTTTCAGTGGGTTTGTTAGTGACCACTCGTAAATTACTCAAGCGGCAATGGGTATCCCAGCAAGGCTTATGGAATGAGGCGATCCACTCCTGGCGGCCGTTTACAGGGATAGCGGCTCCTGCCATGGTCAGCCAGCTAATGCCGCCGCTAGCGGCCATGCTGGCTATTTCTGTGGTGGCGAGCCTGGGTGAAAGTGAAGTGGCGGCTTGGGGCTTGGCGAGCCGTTTGGAAACACTCTCGCTAATGGTCATCTTAGCCATGACCATGTCGCTTCCGCCCTGGCTAGGGCGCTGTTATGGTGCCGGTGACTGGGGGCAAATACAGCAGCTTATGCGCTTGGCTATTAAAGTGGCGCTGGTGTGGCAGCTTGGCTTAGGCATACTGCTTTCCATCGGAGCACCTTGGCTGGCCATGGCGCTAGCGGGCAACCCTGAGGTGCAAAGCGAGCTGACGCTGCTGATACGCTTTCTACTGCCTAGCTACGCAGCCCTTGGGATCTGCATGATCGTTGTATCGGCGGGCAATGCACTGGGCTGGCCACTACGTGCAATGCTGCTTTCCAGTGCCCGGCTGTTTATCTGCTATTTGCCCTGCTTGTGGCTGGGCTCGCAGTTCTTCGGCTGGTGGGGGCTGGCGGCGGGTGCGGCGGTGGGGAATCTACTGGCGGGCGCAATGGCGTGGCTAGTCATGCGGCGAATTTTATCCCGCCCGCATCGGCAGGCGGCATTTGCCAATTAAAAACGCCCAGGCTTCCCTGGGCGTTTGTAGGTTCACTACTGTTTGAACAGCTAGTTTGCTTGAACAGCTAGCCTGAACAGCTAGTCGTTAACGGCGGCGATCGCTTTGGCAAGGTAGGGAAGGTTCTCATGAGAGAAGCCTGCTACGTTGGCGCGACCCGAACGCACCATATAAATACCAAACTCGTCACGCAGGCGGTCCACCTGTTCCGGCGTTAAGCCGGTGTAGGAGAACATGCCGCGCTGCTCAGCGACACAGGCGTATTTCTGATCCAAACCATAAGGCTTAAGAGCTTCAACGAAGTCGCGGCGCAGGGTATTAATGCGGTCACGCATTTCGGTGAGTTCTTCACGCCACATGGCCGTTAGCTCGGCGTCGTGAAGAATTTCACTGACGATAGAGCCGCCGTGAGCAGGCGGGTTAGAGTAGTTTTCCCGTGCAACGATAGCCACTTGAGAGCGGATGTTTTCCATCTGCTCGCTATCTTTCGCCACCATGATCAAGCAGCCGGTACGCTCGCAATAGATACCAAAGTTTTTTGAGCAGGAACTGGTGATGATGACTTCGTCGAGGTTTTCAGCCAGCAGGCGTACCCCGTAGGCGTCTTCATCCAGACCTTCGCCGAAGCCTTGGTAAGCAAAGTCAATAAGCGGCAGCAGCTTGCGCTCACGCAGGATCTCTAGCACTTCCTGCCACTGGCTGTGAGAAAGATCAAAGCCCGTCGGATTGTGGCAGCAGGCGTGCAGTACCACCACATCGCCTTCTGGAATGGTGTTCAGCGCTGCCCGCATGCCGTCAAAATCGAGACGGTTGTCGGGATCAACGTAAGGGTATTTGTGTAGCTCAATACCTGCCGCGGTAAAAATACCGTGGTGGTTGGGCCACGTCGGGTCGCTGACCCAAATCCCCTTACCCGGCAGCTGCGAGGCAATAAAATCAGCGGCTAAGCGAAGCGCGCCGGTACCACCAGGTGACTGGGTGGCGCTGGCACGGTTGTCTTTCAATATGGGTGATTCAGCACCAAGCACCATCGGCAGCACGACTTCGCCGTAGCTGGGGGCACCGTGAGAGCCAATATACGTTTTGGTGGTTTCATTCTTGAGCAGGCGAGCTTCTGCTTCCTTAACGGCGCGCATTACCGGCGTATTACCTTGAGTATCGCGGTAAACACCAACACCTAAATCCACTTTCTGTGGGTTAGTATCTTTTTTGAAAGCTTCGATTAGCCCGAGAATGGCATCTCCTGGGACTCGCTCAATATGCTCAAACATTTATTCGACTACCTCGTCGGTTCTGGCGGCAAGAATGAAGTCATTAGGGTGCAGGCCGTTAATGGCATGGGTCCACCACGTGACCGTGGATTTCCCCCACTCAGTGATAATAACGGGGTGGTGACCAGCCTGCTCTGCAATCTCGCCAACGCGCTGGGTAAACACTAACGCGCTGGCAAAGTCACAAAATGAAAAACTTCGCGACAGCTTCATGATGCCATCGTGCTCGACAATCTGCCACTGGCTGAGGCTTTTTAGCTGCTCCTGAGCCTCATTTTGGCTGAGTGGCTGAGCATTTTTACTGCACGGTTCGCAAACCTGTTCGGCAAGCGTGCTCATTGGTCTTCTCCTGGAACAAGGCGTTATTTTTAGCGTAGAAGATGAACGCAGTCACCACCAACGTCATGGCGTCCTAGAGCGATCAGTTAGCGCACTCGGTTCGTTCATGGAAAACGGCTTTCTTATATCTTGATGGAATATAAATATTAATTATCGATAATTAAAAGGGTTGGGTTTTTAACGAATTAATGAAGCAGCCGTGGCATTTAATGATAAGATTAATTACTTTTTAATATATAAAATTTTATTCTTATTCCATGAGGTGCCGTCTTGGAAGCAGGGCAAGAGCAAAATTCTCAACCGCGTGGTTTCGTAAGTTTGGTGGGAGCAGGCCCCGGAGACCCCGAGTTGCTTACCTTAAAAGCCTACAAGCGCCTTCAAACCGCTGAAGTGGTGCTCTTTGATCGCTTGGTGAGTGATGAAATTTTGGCGTTTATTCCCGCGGCTACTCAGCAATTTTATGTGGGTAAGGCACGTTCACTGCACAGCGTGCCGCAAGAGGGCATCAACCAAGCGTTAGTAAAGTGGGCTAAGCAGGGCAAGCGTGTGGTGCGCCTTAAAGGCGGTGATCCGTTTATTTTTGGCCGTGGCGGCGAAGAGCTTGAAGCGTTAGTGGCAGAGCAGGTGAGTGTGGAGGTGATTCCCGGCGTCACAGCGGCCTCAGGCTGTGCCGCTTACGCGGGTATTCCATTGACCCATCGCGATCACGCGCAATCGGTGCGCTTTGTTACCGGCCACTTGCAGCAGGGTGAGTGTGAATTGGATTGGGATGCGCTTGCTCGGCCAGGGCAAACCTTGGTGTTTTATATGGGGTTGGGTAGCGTTGATGTCATTAGCCGTTCGTTAATTGACCATGGCCTGCTACCGGAAACACCATTGGCATTAATTGAACAGGGCACGACGCGGCAACAGCGTACCCATATTGGTACGCTTTGCGCATTGCCTGACGCATTTTTGGCAGGGCATATTAAGCCGCCTACGCTATTGATCGTGGGCAGCGTGGTGTCGTTGCAGCCTACGCTTGCGTGGTTTGATACGTTGAGTGGAGAGGCATCCGGTTTTCATGAAGGTAAACACCCTGCCGTGTGACGGTAAACAACCCATTGTGTGAAGGTAAGCATCTATTTGTGATAATTATAATTAGTTTTCTGCTTGGTTGGTAAATCTACGGCAACATTTATACACAATTATGACTAACAAGCTGGCCAGATGCAGTGAGCTGTGTATGCTGAGAAGGGAGATCATTTACCGCTAGCGTAACACCAGCGTCGTTGGTTATCGTTAGCCTAGATACTCGTTAGCATCGACCACAGAGGAACGAATAATGTCAGAAACAAATAACTCGGATCACCAGTCGCCTGCCAACACGCCAGAGCCTGCTAAAAAGTCGGACATGAAAACTCTCTTTCAAGATAACCGGGTAAAAGCCATTGCCGGTATCGCCGCCATTGCCGTTATCTGGGCGATTATGGCGCAATCCAATGCGGGAACTCGCCAGGAGCGCATCGAGAGCCTGGAAGGGCAGCTTGCTAACGCTGAGCAAGATAACAGACAAATGAGCCGACGCATTGCGGAAATTGAAGAAGCGCAAACCGATTTAGCCGCGCTACAAGAAGAAATGGCTTCTTTAACAGCGCAGCAGGAAGAGGCCCGTAGCGCCCTGGAGAGCGCCCAAAGCAATGTTGACGATGTTCAGGCGCGTCTTGAAGCGCTAGAAACCGAGCGAGATGCGCTAGAAGAACAGATTGCCTCGCTTAATGAGCAGGTAGCAACCGCTGAGAGCGAGATGACCGCGCTGCGCGAAGAGCGTGAAGAGATCATCAGCGCGCGTGATGACGCAGAAAGCACCCTTCAACAAGTAGAAGAAGCTCGCCAGAGTGCCCAAGATGCTCGTCAGGAAGCTGAGGCCGCCCGCCAGCAAGCCGAGCAGCAGCGTCAACAGGCGGTTGAAGAGCTGGGCAACACCGAAGAGGAGCTTGCCAGCCTAGAAGAGCAAATCAGCCAGGCGAATGAGCAGCTAAGCGGCTTAGAAGAGGACATTTCCTCTGCACAGAGCGCGCTTGAGGAGCTACAAAGCGAGCGTGATTCACTCACCAGCGAGCGCGATGAACTGCAAAGTGATGTTGACTCACTGACCGCGCTGCGCGAAGAAGAAGAGCAAAGCCTGAGCCAGGTGCGTGGTGAGCTGGACGACGTTATGCTCGCTCTTGATATAGGCCGCGAAGAAGTGGCAAACGTTGAGAGTAATATCGAAGAGCGTGAAAGCCAGCTGCAGCGTTTAGAGAGCCAGCTAGGTGAATGGCGCGATGAACTTTCCACGCTAGATAGCCGATTGGCCACTACGGAGCAGTCAGTCGCTGAAGAGAATGAAAGCTCATCGGATGAGGGCTCTACAGAAGAGAGCGCTAACGACAGCGACGGTGGAAATGAAGGTGGCAATGAAGAGCAGCAGCAAAACGCTGGCTAACTAGCTAATAAGCACTACGTAAATAGTAAAAATGTAGAGAGCGGATGTCGGTTACTCGGCATCCGCTTTCTGCTTGTTGGTTTATGAATGAGGCGCCGAGGAGTATCATTCAATCTATGTTTATTCAGAGCCGCACTAATTTATAGAAAAGCGCGGAATACTCCATCCAAGCCACCGCATTGGGTGGGGATGAATAGCGCGGCACCCGCCAGGGTGCCTAGCTGGCACTTGCACTTGAGAACTTACATGACACGAGCTACGCTGTAAGCCATGAAAACCGAACGCGC
>LDZP01000184.1_pt1 | contig 27941 bp, 25 predicted proteins | sample 615351 | NCBI WGS metagenome assembly LDZP01 (sample SAMN03408296, study PRJNA278302) | terrestrial metagenome | isolation source: oil reservoir sample I1 | place: USA: Alaska, North Slope, Ivishak formation | collected 2013
ACAAAACTAAAGCTCGACCTTCAGGTTCCGGCAGGGTACCGGGCACAATCGGCATCCATGCCTTAAGGTGCCCGCCTCCGCCATCCTTGGCTTCGGCCCCGCCTCCACCCTCGGTCTTGCTAAGTTTTGTTACCGCTTTGTAACAAGTCGCTCCTTATGCAAAATATCTCCTTTACGAAAGTTTGTCAACAGTCTATAATCCGGATTTTTCCGGGTTTTTTTATACATTTTTAAAGAAGCTTTAGGGGAAAATATTGATAAAACGAAGTATGGAGGGTTTTTATGGGGAAAAGAAAAAAGTTATACCCTAAAGCTGAGGATGAGTTAGATTCTTTGAAGCAAGAAGTTGCTGAAAAGCTTAATTTAGATGACGATATTGAAAAACGCGGATGGGAAAATATGACTACAAGAGAGGTAGGTAAAATAGGAGGAAACATGGTAAAGAAAATGATAAAATTTGCAGAAAAAGAAATGGATGAAAGAGACGGAAAAATTGATGAAGAAGATTAATTGGCTGGAGGACTATCCTTCAGCCAAAATTTATTCTTTGTGTAAAAAGAGGAAAAATTGATTTGTTGGCGAATAATTATTATTAAAAAGATTGGGTGGGTGTTGTTATGGGAAAGTTGAGTTTTAACAGATTAAAAAGATATGTAAATCCAGAAGTTTTTGATTTTGACACAACTGAAGAAATCCCTCCATTAGAAGGAATAATAGGACAAGACAGAGCGAAAAAGGCAATGGAATTTGGAATTAAAATAAAACAGAAAGGTTACAACATATTTATAACAGGAATAACTGGAACTGGTAAAACTAGTTTTGCCTCCAGTTACATAAAGAAGATTGCAAGAACGGAAGAAAGGCCAAATGATTGGGTTTATGTATATAATTTTGAAAAACCTGCTCAACCAATAGCGATAGAATTACCAGCTGGAATGGGCAAGCAATTCAAAAAAGACATGGAGGATTTTGTGGAACAACTCCAAAGGGATATACCTAAAGCTTTTGAATCGGATTCTTATGATATGCAAAAGAGTGAGATAATAAAGAAATACCAAGAAAAAAAGAGTGAGCTAATGGAAGAATTAAATACGCTTGCAAAAAGTTTTGGATTTGTCTTAAAAGATACTCGCACAGGTATTATAAGCATTCCTGTTATTGAAGGAAGGCAAATAAGTCAAGAAGAGTTTCAGCAATTGGATGAAGAAACAAGAAAAGAAATTGAAAAAAGAGCTGCAGAATTTGAAGTAAAGGCCATGCAGATATGGAAGGAAATACAATCTATTGACAAACAAGCGAGGGATGAAATTAAAAATTTGGACAATAATATAGGTCTCTTTGCTGTAGGTCATTTAATTGAGGATTTGAAGGGAAGATATAAAGTCAATGAAAATGTGCTTAAGTACTTAGAAAGTGTCAAAAAGGACATTTTAGAAAATATTGAAAGCTTTAAGAGTACTGATGGAGAAGATATGCCATTTCCTTTTTTGATGAGGAAAGAAAAAGCCTTTTTAAAAAAGTATATGGTTAATTTGTTTGTGGACAATAGCAATACTGAGGGTGCTCCAGTTGTGTTTGAGTATAATCCTAATTATAATAACATAATAGGAAGTATAGAATACGAAAGTGACTTTGGAGTTGCTACAACGGACTTTACTAAAATAAAAGCTGGAGCATTACATAGGGCAAATGGCGGTTATTTAATTTTGCAAGCAAAAGATTTGTTATCTTATCCTTATGCTTGGGATGCTTTAAAAAGGTCTTTAAAGACGGAAAAAATTATAATTGAAAATATATCTTCTCAATATGGATTTTTGTCAATTTCTTCTTTAAAACCAGAGCCTATAAAGTTGGATGTAAAGGTGATTTTAATAGGTACCCCTTATCTTTACTATTTGCTTTACAATTATGATGAGGACTTTAGCAAACTTTTTAAAATAAAAGTAGATTTTAACGAAGAGATGGAGCTAAATGAAGAAAATATGAAAAATATGGCTTCTTTTATAAAGACCCACTGTGTAGAAAACAATTTAAAGCCCTTTGACAGGGAAGGTGTTGCAAAAGTTATAGAGTATAGTACTAGACTTTCTGAGGACCAGGACAAATTAACTACCCGCTTTAACGAAATTGTGGAAGTATTGTATGAGGCAGATGCCTGGGCAGGTTTGGAAGGAAGTCAAGTAGTTACAGGAGTCCATGTTAAAAAGGCTATAGAAGAAAAAATAAAGAGGGTAAATAAGCTAGAAGAAAAAGTTTTAGAATATTTCAAAAGGGACATATATCTTGTTGATGTTGAGGGAGAAAGAGTAGGAGTTGTCAATGGATTAGCTGTTATAAATTTAGGGGATTATGAATTTGGTAAGCCTTCAAGGATAACTGTCACCACATACCCAGGGGAAGAAGGGGTAGTAAACATTGAAAGAGAATCAAAAATGAGTGGTAGAATACACGACAAGGGAGTTATGATATTGACAGGTTATTTAGGGAGTAAATTTGCAAAAGATTTTCCTTTGACTCTTTCTGCTAGAGTTGTTTTTGAGCAGTCTTATGAAGGAGTAGAGGGAGATAGTGCTTCCAGTACAGAGCTGTATGCACTCCTTTCCAGCCTTGCAGAAATTCCTATAAAACAAGGAATTGCTATAACAGGGTCAGTCAATCAATTTGGGGAGATACAACCGGTGGGAGGAGTGACCCATAAAATAGAGGGATTTTACAAGGTCTGTAAAGAAAAAGGTTTGACAGGGGAGCAAGGAGTAATAATTCCTCATCAAAATGTCAATAATTTGGTTTTGACAGAAGAAGTTATAGAAGCAGTTAAAGAAGGGCTTTTCCACATCTACAGTGTAAAAACAATTGAAGAAGGGATAGAAATTTTGACAGGAAAAAGCTTTGAAGAAATTTACGATAAAGTTTATAGAAAGCTTAAATATTATTATGGATTATTGTCTAATAAAAAAGAAGATAAAGGGGATAAATAGTGGATTGTGTAACTAAGGAAGAGATAAAAAAATTTGCACAACAAATTGGTGTTGACTTAGTAGGTTTTGCAAGTCCTGATTGTTTGAAAGAATATGATAATTTTCTAAAAGAAAGAGAAAATTTAGGCTATAGTTGTTCTATTGAGGAGAGAGATATTCAAAAAAGAATCTCTCCTGAATTTATTTTGCCTGAAGTGAAATCCATTATAGCCATAGCTTTGTCATATAATGTAGAATATGAGATTAAATATTACAGCAGAAGCTTTGGTATAGTTTCAAGAAGCAGTTGGGGAATAGATTATCATAAAGTTTTAAAAGAAAAGATGGAAAAACTTTCTGAATTTATAAAATCAAAATGTGAAGGAGTAAAAACAGTATGTTTAGTGGACAATAACCCGCTTTTAGAAAGAGAAATTGCCTACCATGCAGGGATAGGATGGTTTGGAAAAAATGGACTTATAATAAACGATGAATATGGTTCATATATTTTTTTAGGAGAAATACTCATAAACAAATATTTTGAGCCGGATGCACCGCAAAAAACTAAATGTGGGGATTGTGATTTGTGTATAAAAGCTTGTCCTACAAATGCTATAGTTGAACCTTATATAATAAATGCTCATAAATGTTTGTCTTATATCACAGTCAAAAAAGGGAAAATAGAAGAAAAAATGTCTAAGAAAATGGGTAGAAGAATATATGGCTGTGATACTTGCCAGCATGTATGTCCTTTTAATAAAAGAGCAAAAAAGGTAGTAAGGCCAGAATTTGTACCGGATAAGTTACTGCCAAGGCATGACTTAATAGAAATTTTAAATATGTCAAAAAAGGAGTTTGCAGAAATTTTTGGACCAACTTCTTCCTCTTGGAGGGGAAAAAGTATTATAATAAGAAATGCTATAATTGCTTGTGTCAATACAAAGGAAACAAGTTGTATAGAGCCTATAAAAAACTTGTTAAAATCACAAAGTCCTCTTTTGAGAGGATATAGTGCATGGGCTCTTTCTTATTTGTGTGACAAAGAGATTTTAAGTGAAATAGAAAATGCCTTACTTAAAGAAAAAGATGAAATGGCAAAGAAAATGATGATAGAAGTATTAAATAAATTAAAGGGTGATAAAATTGAGAATAACGAAAGATGAAGCTTTAAAAGTTATAGAAATATTAAAAGAAACATATCCTAATGCTAAGTCAGGGCTTAAATTTACTAATCCGTTTGAACTTTTAATCGCTACAATTTTGTCAGCGCAATGTACAGACAAAAGAGTGAATATAATTACTGACAGGCTTTTTAAAAAGTATAAAACGCCGGAGGATTTTTTAAAGCTTACTCCAGAAGAACTTCAAGAGGAAATAAGGGAATGTGGTTTGTATAGGAATAAATCAAAAAGTATATTAGAGACATGTAAAATTTTAAAAGAGAAATACAATAGCAAAGTGCCTGAAACCTTAGAGGAATTGATGACATTGCCAGGGGTGGGGAGAAAGACTGCCAATGTAGTTTTAAGCAATGCTTTTTCCAAGCAGGCTATAGCAGTGGATACTCACGTTTTTAGAGTGTCCAATCGCATAGGTCTGGCGGACAGTAAAGATGTTTTTACAACGGAAAAACAGCTTATGGAATTAATACCAGAAAACTTATGGTCTTTGTCTCATCATCTTTTAATACATCACGGAAGAAATTTATGTGTGGCGCGAAAGCCTAAATGTGATGAGTGCCCTGTAAATCATCTGTGTTTGTATTTTAAAGAAAGAAAAAATTAATATTTTTGTAACTTTTTTAAGAAATTATTAATTGTATTATAAAGCTAATTATAATATCATACTATTGTAAATGGAAGAAATGAATAGGAGAGAAGAAAATGCAAGCGAAGGGTGGTACTAAAAAAAATAATTATTTTTATATTGCAATTATTTTATTGCTTTTGATTTTTTTATCCTTTTCTTTTGCGTATTTTTATTTAATGCTTAATTCTAAAGTTATTGCAAAGGGAATTTTTGTAAATGGCATAAGCATAGGAGGGATGACAAAAGAGGAAGCGGTAAATTTTCTTAAAGATAAGATAAAAATTTCTTCTTTTTCCGTTACAGCTAAGTATCAAGATAAAATTTTTGTTATCACATCAGAAGATATCAATTTATCTTATAACTATCAAGAAATGGTAGAAGAGGCTTACAAAATAGGTAGAGAAGGAAATCCTGTTGAAAGAATAAGAGAAATTTATGTAACAGAAAAAGAAGGAAAATATTTTAGCTTTTATCCCAAGTACGATGAAAATAAATTAAAAGAGTTTGTTAATAGAATTTCTCAAGAGATTGATAAAGAGCCAATTAATGCGAAAATAAAAATTACAAGAGGAGTAAAACAAATTACACCAGATGTAGAGGGTGTAAAAGTTAATAAAGACAAAACTTTAAAAAATTTAAAACAGCTTATGGATGAGTTAATAAAAGGAGAGACAGAGAAGCCAGAAGTAGAGATTGTTGCGGATAAAGTTGAAGCAAAAGTTACAAAATCAATGCTAGAAATGATTAATGGACGAATTTCTACTTTTTCTACTGTATTTAATCTTCAAGATGCAAACCGTTCAGGGAATATAGCAGTGGCGGCAAGAGCTGTAAACGGTACCTTGCTTATGCCAGGTGAGACATTTTCTCTTAATAAAACTTTAGGGCCGAGAATAATACAAAACGGTTACAAAGAAGCCCCCGTGATAATAGGCAATAAACTTGTACCGGATATAGGAGGAGGAGTATGCCAAATTGCTACAACCTTGTATAATGCAATTTTACGGGCAGATATAACAATTACTGAGAGATACCATCACAGTTTTCCAGTAGCTTATGTACCGCCAGGACAAGATGCTACTATTTCGGGAGATGTTTTAGATTTAAAATTTAGAAATTCTACTCAATATCCTATATATATCGAGTCCTACATAGAGGGCAACAAATTAGTAATGAACATATATGGCTATGTGACGAATCCTTCAAAATGGGTAGATATTCAGTCAAAGATTGTTGAAAAATATGAGCCTAAAATAAAATATATAGATGACCCCACACTACCTCAAGGAGAAGAAGTTGTGGAGATAGAGCCCCATACTGGCTATAAAGTCAATACATATCGTTTGATTTATGAAAATAACAAATTAGTTAAAAGAGAATTTTTATATACAGATGTGTATAAGCCAGTAGATGGAGTAATTAAAAGAGGAACTAAAAAAGTAGAAAATTCAAAATCTCAAGAGCCACCTAAAACAGAAAAGGAAAATAATGCTCAAGTTAATCCGGAGCCACCACAGGATAATTCAGAAGAAGATCCTGCTCAGCCATAGCATGAAAGCACCTCCCATTTTTATCAATAAAAATGGGAGGTGCTATTTAATTATTAATATTAAGTTTATGCTGGCAAGCCGGACAATAACCGTAGAAATAGAGTTTTTGTTCTACAAGTTTGTAGTCAGTATGCTGACTAACTTCCTCTAAGACGTCTTTTAGAAGAGATTCATCAAGGTCTTCTACTTTGCCACAACTTATACAAACCACATGGGGATGAGAATTGGTGTTAGCATCGTATCTGAAGCTACCTTCCCCTACATTCAATTCTTGTATTAATCCCATGTTTTTCAAAACTTCTAATGTTTTATATACAGTCGCTAAGCTCATTGTGGGAAAATCAGAGGCAAGCTTTTTGTATATAGTTTCTGCTGTAGGATGTTCTTTTGAATTTCTAAGTAGATTAAGTATTGCTAATCTTTGAGGTGTTACTTTAAGCCCTTTTTGCTTTAAGAGGGCAGCAGCTTCCTCCATTATATCACTCCATTTCATAAAAGATAATATTTTTCTTTTGATATTTTGTGTCTTAATTATATCTCTATTCATTAATAATGTCAATTATTTTTGAACATATCGGCGATATGGCAATTTACAGTGATATAATGTATAATATAATTGAACACAATAAATTAAGGAGTTGAAAGGAATGCAATACAAATTAATTGCCATCGATATGGATGATACTCTTCTAAGACATGATAAAACTATATCTAAAGAGAATATAGAAGCATTACATAAAGCTCGGGAAAAAGGAGTATATGTAGTAATATCTACAGGAAGGGTTTTTGCTTCCGCGTATGCCTACGCAGATATGATTGGTTTTAGAACTTACATAATTGCAAGTAATGGTGCTTTGATAAGAGACCCTGATAATAATACTATTTATGAAAGCCTTCTAAACTATGACAGCATGGAGGAAATTATAAAAGTATGCCAAAAGTACAATACATATTTCCAGCTTATAAGTGACAAAACGGTGTTTTCTCCGGAGATAACAAATAAGTTTCAAAGGTATGCCGAGTGGAATGAGCTATTTAAAACAGAGTTAAAAGTGGATGTCCAGGAGGTAAAGGAACCGTTAAAAGAGTTGGACAAATTAAAAGGTAGTATTTTGAAAATCATAGTTTTTAACGATGATGTTGAAGTATTAAAAAGCATAAGAGAGGAATTGTCAAAGAATACCTCAATACAGATAACCAGTTCTTATATGGACAATATTGAAATTGTCAATAAAGGAGTCAGCAAAGGAAGGGCCCTTAAAATTCTAGGAGGTTATTTGGGAATAGAAAGAGAAGAAATGATAGCAATAGGAGATAGTGAAAATGATATAGAAATGATCAAATTCGCAGGACTGGGTGTGGCGGTTGAAAATGCTATTGATGAGGTCAAAAAAGTGGCAAACTTTATAACGAAATCTAATATGGAGGACGGTGTAAAGTACGTTATTGATAAATTTATATTACAATCATAAGAAAGGAGTATTTCTATGAAAAAAACAGTACATTTGCGTATAACTGGCCATGTGCAAGGGGTGGGGCTGAGGTATTCTGTGTATCAAAAGGCAGTTTCTTTGGGAATTAAAGGTTATGCGGAAAATCTTTATGATGGCAGTGTAGAAGTTGTTGCAGAAGGGGAAGAGGAAAGTATTAAAGAATTGATAAATTTTATTAAAACAGGTTTGAGATGGGCAAGAGTGGAGGATGTGGAAGAAAGATGGTCGGATTATAAAGGGGAGTACAAGGATTTTCGAATTTATTAGTACTCTTCTTTTTTATTCAATAAAACGTTTAAATGTGATATAATAATAAAAAATAGCTTTAATGAGTTAATTTATTAATTGCGATTGAGGGTGCATGAATATGAGGATGGAATTCGAACTGAAACTTCAACAAGCTCAAAAACTTATAATGACTCCTGAACTAAAACAGGCTATTGAGATTTTGCAGTTAAATTCCTTAGAACTTAATGCTCTTATAGAGCAGGAATTAGAGACTAATCCTCTTCTTGAAAAAGAAGAGACATCCGAAGAAGAGAATGCATATGAATATGACTTGTATGAGTTGTCTAAATATATACGAGAAACAGAAGAGAGAATGTATTATGATGATTCCGATGATGAAGAAATAGAAGAAGTCAATTATGAAAACTTTGTGTCCCCAAAGTCTTCTTTGAGTGACCACCTTTTATTTCAACTTCACATAACACCTGTTCCTCCCAAAATCCAGAAAATATGTGAATATATAATATTTAGTCTAAGTCCGAGTGGTTATTTGAGAGAGGATATAAAAGATATTGCAGAGATTCTGGAATGTTCTGAAGAAGAGGTATTAGATGGATTATCTGTAGTTCAATCTTTTGACCCCCCAGGAATTGCAGCACGTAATTTGCAAGAATGTTTAAAACTTCAACTTTTAGCCCAAGATAGTTACAAAGGCATTGTAAAAAAATTGGTAGACTATCATCTTGAGGAAATTGCAGAGGGTAAGTATTCATATTTAGCAAAGTTGTACAATATTTCCCTAAAAGAAGTGCAACAAGCTGTAGATTTTATAAAAAAACTCAATCCTAAACCGGGAAGTAGCTTTTCTTCTACAACAGATGTTGGATATATTATACCAGATGTGGAAGTAATAAAAAGAGAGGGTGAATATTTTGTTATAGTAAACGATTCAGTTACTCCTAAGCTCAAGATTAATAATTACTATCATTCTATTTTAAATAGCCATGATGAAGAAGCTAAAAAATATATAAATTCAAAACTGCAATCAGCCATGTGGCTTATAAAGAGTTTAGAAAGCAGAAAAGAAACTTTGTATAAAGTAGTTAAAGCAATAGTGGAGTTACAAAGGGATTTTCTTGACAAAGGTATCAATTACTTAAAGCCTATGACGCAGAAACAAATTGCTGATATTGTAGGTATCCACGAGTCTACCGTCAGCAGAGCTATAAACGGCAAATATGTTGCAACTCCTCGAGGACTTTTTGAGATAAAATTCTTTTTCCAATCTGGTATTTCCAATAGAAATGGGAATGAATTTTCTGCTGAAACTATTAAAAACCTCATAAAAAAATTGATTGAAGAAGAGGACCCTGCAAATCCTCTAAGTGATCAAAAAATAGCTGATATTTTAAAAGAAAAAAATATTAATATTTCAAGAAGGACAGTGGCAAAATATAGAGAGGAATGCAATATTCCTTCTACTATCAAAAGAAGAAGATATTAAATGGGCATGTAAATGCCCATTTAGGCTATTGAAAAAGCTTTATTAATAGTATAAAATAGTTAGTGTAAATACTTTTTTATGAGATGTGGGACATTTATAGAATAACGGGACTTTAACCGTCCTGAAGAGGGAAATGACATGAAAGATATTATAGCTTTACAACAAAAGATAGTACCAGAGTTAATAGATTTACTTCAAAAGAGATATACTATAATGCGAAACATATATTTTAATCAACCTATAGGACGACGGGCACTTTCGCATCAATTGAATATGGGAGAACGAATAATTAGAACTGAGGTATCTTTTTTGAAGGCTCAAGGTTTGGTGGATATAAATCCCTTAGGTATGACTATCACAAAAGAGGGAGAAGAATTAATTGAGAATTTGAAGGATTTTATACATGAGCTTAAAGGCCTTAACAATATTGAGAGTTTGTTAAAGGACAAGCTGGGGATTGAGAAAGTGATAATCGTACCAGGCGACATAGAACAAGATCCTATGATAAAAAAAGAATTAGGAAAATCAGCAGCGAATTACCTAAAAACTATAATAAATTATGACAGTATTATTGCTTTAACTGGCGGTTCAACTGTGCTGGAAGTGGCTAATGGAATGCCTCAGCTTTATTCCAAATCAAACATAGTAGTTGTACCTGCTCGTGGTGGATTGGGGAGAGAAGTAGAAAAGCAAGCGAATACAATCGCTTCAATTTTAGCTAAAAAACTTGGTGGTACATATAAAATGTTGCACGTGCCGGATAATTTAGGCAAAGAAGCGGTAAAAAGCCTTATCAAAGAGCCGGATATAAAAGATGTGGTAGAAACCTTAAAAAAAGCTGATATTTTAATATTTGGAATAGGTCGCGCAGATGTAATGGCAGAGAGAAGAAATTTACCCCAAGATATTAGAGATTTTTTAGTAAGGAACAATGCTACAGCTGAAGCTTTAGGATATTATTTTGATAAAGAAGGAAAAGTGGTCTATGCAACACCAAGCATTTTCTTGACTTTAGAAGACCTAAAGCTTGTTAAAAATTTAATAGCTGTATCTGGTGGGAAAAATAAAGCAGAAGCGATTGTCTCTACTTGTAGAAGTGGCAATGTACAAGTGCTTGTCACTGATGAAGGAGCTGCATTTGAGATTTTAAAAATTGTTTAAAACACCTTTTCAGGTGTTTATAAAATAAAAAATCAAGGAGGAATACATAATGGGTGTTAAAGTTGCTATCAACGGTTTTGGAAGAATTGGAAGAAATGTATTCAGAGCTGCATTTAAAAAAAATGTTGACCTTGAATTTGTAGCTGTCAACGATTTAACAGATGCAAAAACATTGGCTCATCTATTAAAATACGATTCTACTTTTGGTAAATTTGAAGGAGAAGTATCTTATACGGATGATGCGCTAATTGTAAATGGCAAGGAAATTAAAATTTTCAAAGAAACTGATCCTGCAAAACTTCCATGGAAAGAATTAGGAGTAGACATTGTAATTGAATCCACAGGAAGATTTACAAACAAAGACGATGCGATAAAGCACATACATGCGGGGGCGAAAAAAGTTATAATTTCCGCACCTGCTAAAAATGAGGACATAACAATTGTTATGGGCGTAAATGAGAACATGTATGACCCGGCTAACCATCATGTGATTTCAAATGCTTCTTGTACAACCAACTGTTTAGCACCAATAGCTAAAGTAATTAATGATAAATTCCGTATTAAAAAAGGTATGATGACAACAGTTCACTCTTACACCAATGACCAGAGAATACTTGATTTACCTCACAAGGATTTGAGAAGGGCGAGGTCTGCTGCTATGTCAATAATACCTACTACAACTGGTGCAGCAAAGGCTATTCACTTAGTAATTCCAGAGCTAAAAGGGAAAATGAATGGTTTTGCAATGAGAGTTCCAACTCCAGACGTATCTGTTGTTGATCTTGTAGCAGAAGTTGAAGTACCTGTTACAGTTGAAGAAGTAAATGCAGCGTTGAAAGAAGCTTCTGAAACATATATGAAAGGCATTTTAGGTTATTCTGAAGAGCCATTAGTTTCAATGGACTATAAAGGTGACGATAGGTCTTCTATAGTTGATGCACCACTTACAATGGTAATTGAAGGAACATTAGTAAAAGTTGTTTCTTGGTATGACAATGAATGGGGTTACTCCAACAGAGTTGTAGACCTTGCAAAATATATTGCTGAGAGACTCTAAGTAGTAAAAGGTCCGTGTCCTTTTATGGACCGGACCTTTAAATCCTAGTATAAGGAGGTTTTTGTGATGAAAAAAACTGTGCGGGATATAGATGTGGCGGGAAAAAGAGTGCTGGTAAGGGTAGACTTTAATGTGCCTATGGATGAAAATAAAAATATAACAGATGACACTCGTATAAAAGCAGCACTGCCCACCATTCAATATCTCATAAACAATAACGCAAAAGTAATACTTATATCCCATTTAGGAAGGCCAAAAGGGAAAGTAAATCCAGAATATTCTTTAAAACCTGTTGCAAAGAGGTTATCTGAACTTTTAGGTAAGCAAGTTTCTATGGCAGAGGATGTAATTGGAGAGGATGCAAAAGCGAAAGCAGCCGCATTAAAAGAAGGCGAAGTATTGCTCTTAGAAAATGTGAGATTCCATGCAGAGGAAGAGAAAAATGACCCTCAATTTGCAAAAGAATTAGCTTCTTTAGCAGATATATATGTAAATGACGCTTTTGGTACGGCTCACAGAGCTCATGCTTCAACAGCAGGGGTGGCAGCGTATTTACCAGCAGTATCAGGTTTTTTAATTGAAAAAGAGCTTACAATCATGGGAGAAGCTCTTGAAAACCCAAAAAGACCTTTTGTTGCAATATTGGGAGGAGCTAAAGTTTCTGACAAAATAGGGGTTATAACAAACCTATTAGAAAAAGTAGATAGCCTTTTAATTGGCGGTGGTATGGCTTACACCTTTATAAAAGCAAAAGGATATGAAATTGGTAAGTCGCTTTTAGAAGAGGATAAAATAGAGTTAGCTAAAGAATTAATGGAGAAGGCTAAGCAAAAGGGTGTTAATTTGATGCTTCCTGTTGATACAGTTATTGCTAAAGAATTGAAATCAGGCGTACCTTATGAAGTAGTCGATATAGACAAAATGCCTCAAGACCAAATAGGAGTAGACATTGGACCTAAGACTATTGAAGAATACTCAAAAGTGATAAAACACGCGATGACAGTAGTGTGGAATGGGCCTATGGGAGTTTTTGAAATTCCTGAGTTTGCAAAAGGTACAGAGGCTATTGCGAAAGCTTTGAGTGAATGCAAAGGTATTACTATAGTAGGCGGCGGTGATTCTGCAGCTGCTATAGAGCAATTAGGATATGCGGATAAAGTCACTCATATTTCTACTGGAGGAGGAGCTTCTCTAGAGTTTTTGGAAGGCAAAGTGTTGCCGGGAATTGAAGTTTTAAATGACAAGTAAAGGGGTGTTTGTTTTGAGAAGACCAATAATTGCAGGTAATTGGAAAATGCACATGACCCCTTCTGAAGCGGTGAAATTAGTTGATGAATTGATACCTCAAGTGAAAGACGCAAAAGCAGAAGTGGTAGTCATACCTCCCTTTGTGGATTTGACAGAGGTAAATAAAGTAATTCAAGGTACTAATATTCTTCTCGGAGCACAAGATATGTTTTGGGAAGAAAAGGGCGCATATACGGGGGAAATTTCACCTTTAATGCTTAAAGAGATTGGGGTGAAATATGTTGTAATAGGCCACTCTGAAAGAAGGCAGTATTTTGGTGAGACGGATGAAATGGTCAATAAAAAAGTTTTATCCGCTCTATCTCACGGCTTAAGTCCTATTGTGTGTGTAGGAGAATCTCTTTCTCAAAGAGAAGAAGGAAAAACTTTTGAAGTAGTTTTAAGTCAAACTAAAGAGGCTTTAAAAGGCGTTACCCACGATGATATTGTAAATGTAGTAATAGCTTATGAGCCAATTTGGGCTATAGGTACTGGCAAAACGGCTACAGCTGAAGATGCCAATGAAGTCATAAAAGCTATAAGAAATACTATAGCTTCCCTTTATGGAAAAGAAAAAGCAAGTTTAGTTAGAATACAATATGGGGGGAGTGTAAAGCCCGAGAACATCTCTGAACTCATGGCAGAGAGCGATATAGACGGGGCTTTAGTGGGGGGAGCAAGTCTTGTAGCATCAGATTTTGCAAAGATTGTCAATTATTAAGGAGAGGATTATATGCCTGAAAAATTAACCATGCTAGTTATACTAGATGGGTTTGGACTATCAGTCAAAAAAGAAGGAAATGCAGTATATCAAGCTAATACTCCAAATTTAGATTTTTACTTTAAAAACTATCCCCATACGACTCTTTCCGCCAGTGGCCTTGCAGTAGGACTTCCTGAGGGACAAATGGGAAACTCAGAAGTAGGGCACTTAAATATTGGAGCGGGAAGAATAGTATATCAAGAACTTACAAGAATTAGTAAAGATATAAAAGAAGGTACCTTTTTTAAGAAAAAAGAATTTTTAGATGCGATAGAAAATGTAAAGAAAAACAACTCAAAACTACATCTTTTTGGCCTTTTGTCAGATGGAGGGGTTCACAGCCACATAACTCATTTATTTGCTTTAATGAAATTGGCAAAAGACCAGGGGCTAAAAGAAGTATATATTCATGCTTTCTTAGATGGAAGAGATGTTCCACCCGCTTGTGCAAAGGAATATATAAAGCAGTTTGAAGAAGAGTCGAACAGGATTGGTATAGGAAAAATTGCAACGATTTCTGGAAGATATTATGCAATGGATAGAGACAAAAGATGGGATAGAACTAAAAAGGCTTATGATGCAATAGTTTTGGGAAAAGGTGTTTATGCTCATTCACCAATGGAAGCAATAGACATAGCTTATTCAAAAGACCAAACTGACGAATTTGTAGAACCAACTGTAATTTTGGAAAATGGAAAGCCAGTTGCTACAGTAGATGCTGGGGATTCTATAATATTCTTCAATTTTAGACCTGACCGAGCAAGGCAGCTCACAAGAGCCTTTATTGATGAAGTATTTAACCATTTTGAAAGAGAAAAAGGATATTTGCCTGTATTTTTCGTGTCTATGACTCAATATGATGAAACCTTTGAAAACATACATGTGGCTTATAAACCGGAAAGATTGGATAATACTCTTGGTGAATACTTAAGTAAAAAAGGGATTAAACAGCTTAGAATTGCAGAAACAGAAAAATACGCTCATGTGACTTTCTTTTTCAATGGTGGCGTAGAAGAGCCGAATGAGGGTGAAGAGAGGATTTTAGTTCCTTCGCCTAAAGTAGCTACTTACGACCTAAAGCCAGAAATGAGCGCTTATGAGGTTACAGATACTGTAATACCTAAGATTATGTCAAATCAATATGGTTTTATTCTTTTAAACTTTGCAAATCCTGATATGGTAGGGCATACAGGAGTTTTAAATGCTGCAATAAAAGCGATTGAAGCAATAGATGAGTGCCTTGGAAGAATAGTAAATGCTGTTCAAAGTGTAGGAGGAACAATAATTATAACCGCTGATCACGGCAATGCAGAAGAAATGATTGACCCTGTGACAAAAGAGCCACAGACGGCTCATACTACAAACCCAGTTCCATTTATTGTTATAGGCGAAGGAGATATTGATTTGAGAAAAGATGGAATATTGGCTGATATTGCTCCGACTGTATTAGACATAATGAAATTGCCTATACCTCAAGAGATGACAGGTAAATCTTTAATTATTGGAAGAAAATAAAATTTAAAAAGAAAGGAGAAGTTGTCATGTCATCAATAATTGATATTTTTGCAAGAGAAATACTTGACTCCCGTGGAAATCCCACAGTTGAAGTAGAGGTAGAATTAGATAGCGGTGCGGTAGGAAGAGCTGCTGTGCCTTCAGGGGCTTCTACAGGAGCTTTTGAAGCAGTTGAATTGAGAGATGGAGACAAATCAAGGTATTTGGGAAAAGGAGTGCTAAAAGCTGTTCAAAATGTCAATGACATTATTGCTCCTGAGCTAATTGGCATGGAAGCACAAGACCAAGTAGCAATTGACAAAGCGATGATTGAACTAGATGGAACTCCCAATAAGAGCAAATTAGGAGCAAATGCTATCTTAGGGGTATCTTTGGCAGTGGCAAAGGCAGCAGCTGAGGAATGTGGTTTACCTTTGTATCAATACATTGGTGGAGTAAATGCAAAAACTCTTCCTGTGCCAATGATGAACATATTAAACGGTGGAAAACACGCTGATAACAATGTAGATATACAAGAGTTTATGATAATGCCTGTTGGTGCTCCAAACTTCCGTGAAGCATTAAGAATGTGTTCAGAAGTTTATCATAATTTAAAAAACGTGTTACATTCTAAAGGGTTAAGTACAACAGTTGGTGATGAAGGAGGTTTTGCTCCCAACCTTACCTCAAATGAAGAAGCTATACAAGTCATATTGGAAGCAATAGAAAAAGCAGGATATGTTCCGGGAGAAGATATTGTTTTAGCATTAGACCCTGCGGCTACTGAAATGTACAAAGAAGATGGAAAATATCATTTCGAAGGCGAAGGCATTGTAAGGACCTCGGCTGAAATGGTAGATTTTTGGGAACAACTTGTTAACAAATATCCTATTGTCTCTATTGAAGACGGTCTTGCAGAAGAAGACTGGAACGGATGGAAACTATTGACTGAAAGATTAGGCAAGAAGATACAGCTTGTAGGAGACGACTTATTTGTAACGAATACTCAAAGACTTTCAAAAGGTATAAGCATGGGAGTAGCAAATTCAATCCTTATAAAACTCAATCAAATAGGAACTTTGACAGAAACTCTTGATGCTATTGAAATGGCAAAAAGAGCAGGTTACACAGCTGTTGTGTCTCACCGCTCAGGAGAGACAGAAGATTCTACAATTGCAGACCTTGTAGTTGGAGTAAATGCAGGGCAAATTAAAACTGGAGCACCTGCAAGAACTGACAGAGTCGCAAAATACAATCAGCTTTTAAGAATTGAAGAAGTTTTAGGAAGCACAGCTCAATATCTTGGCAAAAATGCTTTTTACAATATTAAGAAATAAGGGGATCCAAAAAGGATTCCCTTTTTATATAAAAACCTCTTGATCAACATAGCAATTCTTTGTATAATATAAACTGTGGTATTGTGTTTCAAAAATTAGGATAAGGCGGTGTAAATATGCTAAAAACTGTACTCATGGTTATACATGTTTTAGTTAGTCTTTTCTTAATAGCTGTGATACTTTTGCAAAAAGGTAAAAGTGCAGGCATTTCAGGAGTAATAGAAGGAGGAGCAGAAACCTTTTTTGGGAAAAATAAAGCTCGAACCATGGAGGGGACATTAGAAAAGCTCACAACCATAGCGGCAGCGTTGTTTATAATTTTGTCTATGGTGTTGACCGTAATGATGGCTAAATAAAAAAGACGGTATCAAGAAAAGAAATGGAAAAACCCTTTTATGGGTTTTTATTTTTACCACCATAAATAAAAAAGGCTAGGTGGTCAAATGAAAATTAGAGAAATTACAGAGGAATTAGAATATCAACTGCTTTCTCCTTATGCGACAAAAAGCCGTGAAACTCGCGGCAGGGATAGAGAAGAAGAAAAATGCGATATAAGAACAGAGTTTCAAAGGGATAGAGACAGGATTATTCATAGCAAAGCTTTTAGAAGATTGAGCCACAAAACACAAGTCTTTATTTCTCCAGAAGGTGACCATTATAGAACAAGGCTAACTCATACTTTAGAAGTAGCTCAGATTGCAAGAACAATTGCAAGAGCTTTGAGGTTAAACGAAGATTTGACAGAAGCTATTGCTTTAGGTCATGATTTAGGACATACTCCTTTTGGCCATTCTGGTGAGGAAGTTTTAAATAGACTTTTAAAAGATGGCTTTAGACATAATGAACAAAGCATTAGAGTGGTTGAGATTTTGGAAAAGGATGGAAAGGGTCTTAATTTGACTTGGGAAGTTAAGGACGGCATTTGTAACCACTCTACCTCAGGAAATCCCCAGACTTTAGAGGGACAAGTAGTACAAATTTCTGATAAAATAGCTTATATTAACCATGATATTGATGATGCGATAAGGGGAAAAGTTTTAAATCCGGAGGATTTACCAAAAGATTTAATAGCAATTTTGGGTGATAAGCATAGTAAGCGAATAGATACAATGGTAAAAGATGTTATAAATAATAGCTTAGGAAAGCCGAAAGTTTCAATGAGTAAAGAGATTTATGAGGCTACTTATAGCCTGAGGGATTTTTTGTTCAAAAAAGTTTATATTGGGTCAAAAGCTAAAAAAGATGAGGAAAAAGCAAAAAGAATAGTAGAACAATTGTTTTATTACTTTTATGACAATATTGAAAAGATGCCTCAAGAATTTATAAAACTTGCTGAGATTTATGGAAGAGAAAGAGCTGTTGCTGATTATATTGCTGGTATGACAGACAAATATGCTTTTTTAAAATACAAAGAGATTTTTTTGCCCAGTCCTTGGTTTGAGTAAAATATTTTTTGATTTTAATAAAAATTTAATAAAACCAAAGAAGGATTTTTGAATCTTTTGTCGAATATATATTGGTCGTCACTAATAAATTAATTTGGTAAAGAGGAATTTAACAATTTTTGTCGAATAGAATAATTAGGTGATATTGATGGCTTACTCAAAAGAAATGATTGAAAAGGTCATAGAAGCAAATGACATAATAGATGTTATATCAGAGTATGTAGAACTAAAAAAAGCGGGAAAAGAATTTAAAGGTCTATGTCCTTTTCATAGAGAAAAAACCCCATCTTTTATGGTAAGTCAAGAAAAACAGGTTTATCACTGTTTTGGCTGTAATGCCAGTGGAAATGTTGTTACTTTTATAATGGATATTGAAAATTTGACTTTTAAAGAAGCAATTGAATTTTTAGCAGATAGAGTAGGAATAACTCTTGAAGAAACTGTGCTTACAGAAAGGGAGTACCAAAGAAAGAAACTTATTGACGAAATATATAAAGTAAATAAATTAGCAACTATGTATTTTTACAATAAGCTTTTTTCTGAAGAAGGTAGACAGGCTTTAACCTATATAAGAAAAAGAGGTTTGACAGAAGCAACGATAAAGAAGTTTGGAATAGGCTATTCATCACCTCATGGAAATGGACTTTTAAACTTTTTAAAAGAAAAAGGCTATACAGAAAGTTTTCTGGTAAAGGCTGGACTTTTGTCTCAAAAAAATAACCGCTATTACGACAGGTTTAGAAATAGAGTAATGTTTCCTATTATAGATGTAAAGGGTAATGTTATAGGTTTTGGAGGCCGTTCTATTGATGATAGTTTGCCTAAATACTTAAACACTCCGGAGACAGAGGTCTTTAAAAAAGGCAAAACGCTATTTGCAATAAATTTTGCTAAAAAAACTCAACAAGACAAATTTATAATTGTAGAAGGATACATGGACGCTATTTCCTTACATCAAGCCGGAATAGATTGTGCTGTAGCATCTTTAGGAACCGCTTTGACAGAGGACCAAGCAAGACTCATAAAAAGGTATAAAGGAAATGTTGTAATTGCTTATGATGCGGATGAAGCTGGTATTAGTGCCGCATTAAGAGGACTTGACATTCTTGATGAATTGAATTTAAATATAAAAGTACTGACTATTCCTTATGGGAAAGACCCTGATGAGTTTATAAAAAAAGAAGGAGTAAACGCATTTAATCAATTAATAGAAAATGCCGATAGTTTAATTGAGTTTAAAGCAAAGGTATTTAGAAAAAATCTCGACCTTGATAATCCTCAAGATAGAATAATATATGTTAAAAAAATTGCAAAAGATATTGCAAAACTTTCTGATGAAGTGAAAAGGGAAGTCTATATTTCTTCAGCTGCTAAAGTTGCTCAAATACCTGAGAATGCAGTGAGAACAGAGGTTGCGCGTTTTGTCAATAGGGAAATTGAAAAAAATCAAAAAAATATGTATATGGCTGGCAATATAAGGCATAATATATACAGTAGTAGTAAAATATCACCAGAAAAGTACTTAATTGCATTGCTGCTGTATGATAATAATCTTTACAAAAGGGTGAAAGAAACAATTACCGCCGATATGCTAGAGAATGTTAAATTAAAGCCAATTTTTGGAGAAATAATGTCAAGGTTGGAGGATGGGAAAAAAACTCAAATAAATGATATTGTTTATTTATTACAAGAGGAAAATCTCATATCTGATTTTAATGATATTATTAAAGCTTTTTATGAGAGTGAAAATGTTACTGAACAAGCTGTTGATGATATTATAAACAAGATTCTCATTAACAGTTTGGCAGTTAAAAGAGAAAAGATTAAAAGAGCTATCAATGAAGCTCATATGTTGGGGGATATAGAGAAAGAAAGGCAACTTTTAATAGAATTACAAAATTGTGAAAAGGAGATGCTAAAGATAAAAAATGGCTAAAAAGAAAGAAACCCATAGGGAGGGGAAACCTATGAACAACGAAGAATTGTCTAAAGAAGCCATTACAGAACTTATCAATAAAGGAAAAAAAACTGGGATGCTCACCTACAATGAGATAATGGATTCTTTAGAAGATATTGATTTAAATCCTGACCAAATTGAGAAAGTATATGATGCTTTTGAAGACATGGGAATTGAAATTGTTGGGGAAGAACCTCGTCAGGAAGAAATAACTGAAGAAGATTTAGATTTAGACCTTTCTCTTCCTGAAGGAATCAGTATAGATGACCCTGTTAGAATGTATTTGAAGGAGATAGGCAAGATTCCCCTTCTCACTCCTGAAGAAGAGATTGAATTGGCAAAAAGAATCGAACAAGGAGACGAAGAAGCTAAAAAAAGACTTATAGAAGCTAATTTGAGATTGGTTGTAAGCATAGCCAAAAGATACGTAGGAAGAGGAATGCTTTTCTTAGATTTGATACAAGAAGGAAATTTGGGGTTACTCAAAGCAGTTGAAAAATTTGACTATAGAAAAGGCTATAAATTTAGTACTTACGCTACATGGTGGATAAGACAGGCTATTACAAGAGCTATTGCAGATCAAGCAAGAACCATAAGAATCCCTGTACACATGGTAGAAACTATCAATAAATTGATAAGAGTCCAAAGGCAATTGCTGCAGGAATTAGGTCGTGAGCCCACTCCTGAAGAGTTGGCAAAAGAGATGGGGATGCCAGAAGAAAAAGTAAGAGAGATAATGAAAATAGCACAAGAACCTGTATCTTTAGAAACTCCTATTGGGGAAGAGGAAGACAGCCACTTAGGCGATTTTATACCCGATGAAGATGCACCAGCTCCAGCAGAAGCTGCTGCTTTTACAATGCTAAAAGAACAGTTGATGGATGTTCTTGATACCCTAACGCCAAGGGAAGAGAAAGTACTAAGACTTAGGTTTGGCCTAGATGACGGTCGAGCAAGAACTTTAGAGGAAGTAGGAAAAGAGTTTAATGTTACAAGAGAACGCATAAGGCAAATTGAAGCAAAGGCTTTGAGAAAATTGAGGCATCCCAGCAGGAGCAAAAAATTAAAAGATTTCCTTGATTGAATAAGCTTCTTGACAATAGGGCAAAAATCTGTATAATTATTATTGTATTCCTCAGTAGCTCAAGGGTAGAGCAACCGGCTGTTAACCGGTAGGTTGTAGGTTCGAATCCTACCTGAGGAGCCACTTTTTGGGCCTTTAGCTCAGCTGGCAGAGCGGTCGGCTCATAACCGATTGGTCCGGGGTTCAAATCCCTGAAGGCCCACCATTTAGAGAAAAAAAGCATTTAGCTTTAAATGCTTTTTTATTTTTTTATACTTTTAGGAGGATTACATGAAACTTACAGAACGATTAAGGAAAATTGCTGAATACATTCCTCATGGGTCAAAAGTTGCAGATATAGGTACTGACCATGGTTTTATTCCTGTTTACCTTATCAAAAGTAAAATAGCTACCTACGTTGTTGCTTCAGATTTAAATAAAGGTTCATTAAATAAAGCTGTAAAAGAAGTTCAAAAGCGAAATTTGCAATCTTTGATAGACACAAGGTTAGGGAATGGTCTTAATGTTTTATCGCCAGGGGAAGTAGACGTAGTTGTTATTGCAGGTATGGGAGGAATTTTAATTACAAAAATATTAGAAGAAGGAAAAGATATTGCAAAAACTATTAAGAAATTTATACTTCAACCTATGAAAGATTCTGCATATTTGAGGAAATACTTAATAGAAAATGGATATAAAATTTGTGATGAGGAATTAGTTAAAGAAAATCAAAAATATTATGAAATAATAGTAGCAGAACATGGTAGACAAAAAGTCAAAAATGACATATATTATGAAGTAGGGGAAAAACTCATACAAAAAAAGCATCCACTATTAGAAGAATTCTTGCAGTATAAAATCGACAAAATGAAGAAAATCATAAATAAACTTCCCAAGACCAATGAAAAGCGTAAGCAATTAGAGGAAAAAGTAAAGAAATTCGAGGTGTTGATAAATGGGCTTAAAATGCCAAGTAATAGCTTACATAATGGATAAGCTTGCGCCGCGTAAATTCGCTGAAGAATGGGATAACGTAGGATTATTGGTAGGAGATGGTTCTAAAGATGTCTCAAAAATTTTAGTAGCTTTGGATGCCACTTTTGAAGTAGTTAAAGAAGCAATTGACAAAAAAGTAGATATGATTGTAACTCATCATCCGTTAATTTTTAAGCCAATAAAAAATGTCAAAGCTGATAATCCAGTGGGCTCATTGTTAATACAACTTATTAAAAATGATATCTCGCTTTATGCAGCCCATACCTCTTTTGATATAGCTCCAAATGGGATGAATGATATTTTGTGTAACGTCTTAGGAATATATGATAGGGAAGTTTTGGATGTCACTTATTCCGAAGGATATAAAAAAATTGCAGTTTATGTGCCACAAGGGTATGAAGAGATTGTAAAAAATGCTATGTGCAATGCAGGAGCTGGTTTTATTGGAAATTATAGTAATTCTACTTTTCAGACCCAAGGCATTGGAACTTATAAGCCTTTAGAGGGGACGAATCCATTTATTGGTGAAATAGGGAAGATAGAAAAAGTGGAAGAAGTAAAAATAGAAACAGTAGTGCCTCAGAAATATTTAGAAAAAGTAATAAATGCAATGCTAAATGTTCATCCCTATGAAGAGGTTGCCTATGATGTATATCCTTTGGAAAATCTTAAAGAAGAATATGGGCTTGGAAGAATTGGAACTATTTCAGAAACAACTTTAAAAGAATTGGCACTACAAGTAAAAGCAAAACTTAAAATCAATAATTTAAGAGTGGTAGGAGACCCTAATAAAAAGATAAAAAAAGTGGCTGTGTGTGGTGGAAGCGGTGCAAGTCTTATTCACAAAGCTGTTTCTAGAGGAGCAGATGTGTTGATAACGGCAGATATTGGCTATCACGATGCTGTAGAAGCCCAGCACCTCGGATTATCTTTAATTGATGCGGGACATTTTGCTACAGAGAATATTGCAGTTAGGTTTATTGCAGAATATATAATTGATGAAACTCAGAAACAGGGGAACGAAATAGAAGTATTAGTTAGTGAAAGTCAAAAAGATCCTTTTATGTATCTATAATTATGTTGACAAAAACGGATATATATGATAATATATACTCGCCTGATATTAGAAAGATATATAAGAAATAACGTATGTGAGTAAGTCGGATGGCCGCGTGCGATTTTCGCACGAGGAAAGTCCGAGCTCCACAGGGCAGGGTGCCGGGTAACACCCGGTGGAGGCGACTCCAAGGAAAGTGCAACAGAGATATACCGCCTGGCACTCAACTTGCTGAGTGCTGGGTAAGGGTGGAAAGGTGAGGTAAGAGCTCACCAGGGACCAGGCGACTGGTCTGCTCTGCAAACCCCACCCGGAGCAAGGCGAATAGGAGGGAGTAGGTGGCCCGCCGTTTCCCTCGGGTTATGCCGCTGGAGGTGTCAGGCAACTGACCCCCTAGATAGATGGCCATCCTCGACAGAACTCGGCTTACAGACTTGCTCACATGTGTTTAAAAATACCATAATTTTGTGGTATTTTTTATTTTTTTTTATACAAAATTAAAAAAATGTTTGATCCATAAATTTTTGTTTGATTTAAAAGTTGTTTTTTGCTAATATTATATATGGGCAAAACTATTATAGAAGGAGAGATTTAAATGAGCATACATATTGGGGCTAAAGAAAACGAAATCGCTCAAACGGTGTTGTTGCCAGGAGATCCTTTAAGAGCTAAATATATAGCAGAAAATTTTCTTGAAGATGCAAAATGTTACAATGAAGTTAGAGGAATGTATGGTTTTACAGGATATTATAAAGGGAAAAGAGTGTCAGTTCAAGGAACAGGGATGGGAGTACCTTCCTTGTCTATTTATGTAAATGAGCTTATAAACAGTTACAACGTGAAAAATCTTATAAGGATAGGTACTTGTGGCTCTTTACAACCAGATATCAAGCTTAGAGATATAGTAATTGCCATGAGTTCTTCGACAGACTCTGCAATAAATAAAATTAGATTTAATGGTATGGATTATGCTCCTACAGCAAGTTTTAAATTATTAAAAAAAGCCTATGATAAAGCAATGGAGTTAGGGATACAACCTAAAGTAGGGAATATTCTTACAACCGATACTTTTTATAACGATGACCCAGACAGTTGGAAACTATGGGCGAAGTTTGGTGTTTTGGCAGTAGAAATGGAAACGGCAGGACTATATACTTTGGCTGCTAAGTACAATGTAGATGCTCTTACAATATTGACAGTGAGCGATAGCTTGGTTACCGGAGAAGCAACGACAGCTGAAGAAAGGCAAAAGACTTTTATGAACATGGTAAAAATTGCACTAGAAATAGCTGAATAATAATTTTTTAAAAGAGGATAACCTTGTTTATCCTCTTTTAAAATAATCGAAAAAGGAGCTGATAGTTGATGAAACCTTTAAAATTTAAGCCTATTTTTATGGAGAGAATATGGGGAGGTACTGCATTAAGAGATAAATTTGGATTTGATATTCACGAGGGTAAAAAAATTGGAGAATTGTGGACAATATCTGACAATAGAACAGCTGTCAGTGTAATTGAAGGTGGAGAATTTGACGGGCAAAAATTAAGTGATATAACTTACAAATTTTCTGAGGATATATATGGCAAGGGGGTAAATTATCAAAGATTTCCTTTGCTTATCAAAATAATTGATGCGCAAGACAAACTTTCTGTCCAAGTTCATCCAGATGATGAATATGCTTTTAAATACGAAAATGGCGATTCTGGAAAAACAGAGATGTGGTATATAATAGATGCAAAACCAGGGGCTAAACTTGTATGTGGTTTAAAGGAAGGAACTACAAAAGAAGAATTTAAAAGGCTATTGGAGGAAGAAAGATTAGAAGAATGTTTAAAAGAAATAGAAGTAAAGCCAGGAGATGTGGTTTACATACCTTCAGGGATGGTGCATGCTATAGGTGAAGGCATACTTATTTGTGAAATTCAACAAAATTCAGACCTCACCTATAGAGTATATGATTACAATAGAGTAGATGAATTCGGGAGGAAGAGAGAGTTACATATAGAAAAAGCATTAGATGTTATAAATTTTAATTTAAAAACAGATAAAATAATACCTGAATTTAAAGGAATACAAGGCGGACGCATATCTCACGTTGTTAAATCTCCATATTTTCAGGTAAGTATAATTGAAATAAATAAAGAAGTAGATATAGATACAAAGGGAAAATTTAACACTTTAACAGCTGTAGAAGGATATTGTAAAATTGCCTATACTGAAGGCACCACTGAATTAAAAGCAGGAGAGACTGTATTAATACCTGCTTCTATTCCGAGTTATACAATAGAGGGAAATTGCAAGGTGCTCAAAGCTTATATATAGAAAGCGTAAATATTGACAACCTTTTATTAAAATTGTATAATAAAAAAGCAAGAAGTGGGGTTATAGCTCAGCTGGTCAGAGCGCTACGTTGACATCGTAGAGGTCACAGGTTCGATCCCTGTTAACCCCACCAATAATATGAAGGCTTTCCGCATCTATTTAATGTCGGAATTTTTATTTTGGTGCCGTTTTGGTGCCCAAAAATTTTTCTATTTTTTGTATGGCTTCTTTTTTTATTTCAGGAGTTGTAGCTAAAAATTATCCTACAGTAACTGGACCGCTGGGGGATATATACCGGCCTTAGGAAAATGGAGAACTGTGCCGGGTTTTTTGTGGCCTGCGACCTGCTCTTTCTGAACGCAGAGCTCATAAAAGAATTGCTCAACGGCTTCGAGAGCTTCAATGTGGTGTGCTCCCGATACCGGGACTGCTGGAGCCTCTTCACGCCGTTTACAACAAAAACTGCATTGATGCCATCGAGGTCCTTCCATCGAGGTTATTATTGAAAAGAGTGGTCCCGTTCGGATCAGGGACCTTTTTGTTCTGGTCAGAACCCGCCTCAAATTTTTTGCATTAATACCAGTGAAGACTATGAAAGAGCGCTGTTGTTGGAAAAGGATTCGATTCCGGTAAACCGATTTTTAAGGAGGGTTCACTCGTGACCTTACTGGAACTTGCCATAATACTGGGAATATCCAGGATCGGCGGTTATCTGGCGGCAAGGTTCAACCAGATGAATGTACTGGGCCAGATCATCGCCGGCCTTCTCATAGGACCTTCGGTCTTCGGCTTGGTCCACTCCGATTATGTGCTGGAGTTCATGGCCGAAATAGGTGTGGTCCTGCTAATGTTCCTGGCAGGCCTCGAGACCGACACGTCGGAACTTATAGCGTCAGGATTTTCGTCTACGGCCATCGCCGCCGGAGGGGTTATAGTGCCCTTCGCTGCAGGTGCTTGGGGCGGACTGGCTGCGGGTGTTACCCTGCCCGAGGCCCTGTTCCTGGGGACCATGTTGACAGCCACCTCTGTCAGTATAACAGTGCAGGCACTGAGGGAAATGGGAAAGCTGAATTCAAAAGAGGGTATTGCCATTATGGCTGCTGCGGTAATCGACGACGTGATAGGTATAATCGTCCTCACCTTTGTGACCGGCTATATCTCCGGTGGAACCAGGATCCTGCCGCTGATGGAGAAAATAGGAGTATTTGCGGTCGCAGTGGTAGTTATTACAGTCGTGCTTCGGAGATACGGTGAACGCATAATGGAATTAATGAGACCGGGAACCAGGATCATAACCTTCGCCTTGGTACTATGCTTTAGCGTGGCTTACTTCGCCGAAAAGGCGGACATTGCCGCCATCACCGGTGCTTACATAGCGGGCTTGATTCTTTCAAACTACAGTACAAAAGAAAAAATTGTCCGCGGCATAGAAGAAATAGCCTACCTTTTCTTCACGCCCATATTTTTCATCAGCATCGGACTGAAGACTGATGTAAGGGCTGTGCTAGGCGATATCGGCTTCAGTCTTATCATAATAGCCATTGCTGTGCTCGGCAAGATCATCGGCTGCGGGCTGACGGCAAGGCTCGTGGGATTCAACTGGAGTGAGGGCTTTACAGTAGGCGCGGGCATGGTGCCCAGGGGAGAAGTGGTCCTGATCATCGCCAACCTGGGCTTGAAAAAGGGTATTGTTTCCCAGAGGATTTTCGCTGTTTCGGTGCTGATGGTTCTTGTAACTACTCTTATTGCCCCGCCGCTTTTAAAGCTGTTTTTCCATAGGGCAGAAAATACAGAAAACGGGGAGTGAAGGCAATGTACCTGATCGTTATCATCCTTAACCGGCCAGAACTTTTAAAAAAGCTCCTGACGGTAATGAAAAGGAACGGGGCCAAGGGGGCCACGGTGCTGGACTCCATGGGTCAGGGCGTTATTATGAAAAGTTTTGAAGAAGACAGGTCAATGATCGCCAGCATTAAAAAATTGAAAGAAGAGGGACTTTTCGTGAATAAGACCATCCTTTCGGTTATAGAAGACAAGCAAAAGCTCCAGAACATAGCCGATGCCGTAGAAAGAGAGATAGGTAGTTTCGCCGAAGACAGCGAAATGGGTATAATGTTTTCTGTGCCCCTCAACATGGTTAAGGGCGGTAAGCTCGGCCGTTACGATGGGCCATTCGAATAAGAAAAGACTCTTAGAGTTGTGCTCATGAAAGGAACAGGATCAGTAAGGACCGTAGCCTGCACAGTAGCTATAAAAGCAAGAGACTTTAAATTGCATATAAAAAGGTTTGCAACAAAATAAGAGGTGCAAAAATCGCACCTCTTATTTTGTATATTCTTCAATGTATTTTTTAATTTCATCTTTTGTTGCAACTCTGCCTGCAACTTTGACTTCTTCATTAATCACGAGAGCAGGTGTAATCATTACGTATTCTATAATTTTATTTAAATCCTGAACTTTT
>LDZP01000113.1_pt1 | contig 26179 bp, 23 predicted proteins | sample 615351 | NCBI WGS metagenome assembly LDZP01 (sample SAMN03408296, study PRJNA278302) | terrestrial metagenome | isolation source: oil reservoir sample I1 | place: USA: Alaska, North Slope, Ivishak formation | collected 2013
TTCGATGTGTGTCATGCTGATTCCTCCTGGTGTTTATGAGGAAATCAGTGTGGGCAATTTCAGGGCGTGGCTGTAGGTGCCGATTTATGGGCGCTTACGTATCTACTGTCGGGCTCACGGACTGCCATTCCCCTTGCGTAACATGACCCATGACAGTGTTGATAGCGCTAACCAGGTTCTGCGCGTAAGCCGCGGACAACTCACCATCAGCTACCCTGACTGCGAGCGCCTGACCATAACTGGCTGCTAAATGAGCAGTGACATACTCCAGGCGCTTTACGCCCTCTGCTTTGGCATACGACGCAAACGACTGCCAGCGCTGCCCCACTGTGGCCGCTGTGGCATACCCCATCTTCCCCTCTCGGGCCAAGGCGTTGACGGCGAACCTACCTGCCTTGCCAATATCCCGTGTCCGTAATCCATAGTTGTTTGCCTTAGCCATGCTCTTTCCTCGATGTGTTCCTGGTATCCTCCGCTGCCCCATGTATTGGCGGTAAGTGATACGCGCATCTGAGGTGTGCGCAGACCGTGGAGGAGGCGTTTTTTTCTCGCAGACGTTTCCTTACTGCGGACTGGATCGCTTTTGATATGACGGTGACTCATACGGGTGCTATGGCGTGGGGCTCACGCACGCCGGCAACAAATGCTGCCAGCTCCGGCTTAGGTCAATGCCCAGCCCTAGCGAGGGGCTGCCCGAGTCGCTGTCATGTACCGACGCCCAGGGCGTCGTTTCGAGGAACGGCATTGCGCCGTGGTAGAGCATTCGTCGGTTTTCGTCCGACGAGGAATGGCCATAAAACCACGTGACTGAGCGGCTGTATGACCAGTGGGACCCCGCGTCTCCTCGGAGCGAGGAGACGCGGGCGGGATACCATTGCATGCGTTGGAAAGCATAGACTAAGCACAAAAGTGCCCGACATGGCGGTGAACTGCCGGTGACTTGCCGGAAGCGCAAAAGCACCCAGGCATGCGGAGCAACGCACACAATGGCATCGGATTATCGCCGTGAGGCGGGGATAGTTTTATTCGCCAAAGGCGGAGAGGATAAATGCTCCAGTTTGTGGCCACTAAGTGGGCACAAATGTTGGGCATAGTGCTGTCGCACGCTCAAAGTCAGCGGACGGCAGTCAGGTCATCCGCGATCCTGAGAAGGAAAATACGGATTCGGCACGGTGGCCGGTTCAGAATGGCACAAAGGCCGTCAAATGCTGTTTTGTATTTCGAGGCCAGCTACCTCGCCGCTAAGCGGAACTGCAAGGACCACATTGATAACGGGGCTGGTATCCCCGCCGCATTTAAGCGGGTTACTTGAATAAATTAGCATTGCGGAAGTTGAAAAGCAACGCACGAACGATTGAGCCAATGACCATGGATGAACCTGCCACCATCAAGATGGAGAGCCATAACATGGCATTAATACTGATAAAACGCTTTTTTTAATTTCGTGTCGTGTCGCAATTTTTATCACGAGGTTGCCAGGTAGTTAACGACGCCGTTTCCCAGGACACAACTTGTGTCTCAACGCTTTGTGTCTTGCCTTATCTCACTTTGTGTCTCTGAAAAATAACAAATACAAATCAATTAGTTAATGAACCACAGGACACAAATACACAATAGACACAACCGAAACCCAGCGACCCGTTTTAGCCATGCCCACGCCCTGCAAAAGCAACCGCTAAGTAGCGCCGATCTACGCCCCGAAACGCTTGCTTTACCACCATGGTTCAGGAGCTTTGAAACTCTCCAAAGGTAATAGGTATATAGGGTGCATGGGTGCCATTGTTCGCAGCTAGCAAATCTCTAGGTTCTTCTGGAGGGTATAAACCGTATACGGGGGACAACAGCCCCGGAATTCGTGCAGCTAAGAAATGCCTTGGGCTTCCTTACTTTTTGGTGGGGAGGGTAGTCCTATGGTCTGTTCTATACCCACCATAGACCCAACAAAAAAGGCCACCTTTTCAGGTGGCCTTTCGAATTCTCTAACGCTTTGCTTTATAACCACTTTTAGTGGTGCCGACACCAGGAGTCGAACCCGGGACCTACTGATTACAAGTCAGTTGCTCTACCAACTGAGCTATGTCGGCGCTTCACGCTTTCTTGAGAATATGATTGCTTTGCCATTAAGCGTTACAATCAACAAGAAATCTTGTTGGCAATGGCTGGGGTACCAGGATTCGAACCTGGGAATGCCGATACCAAAAACCGGTGCCTTACCACTTGGCGATACCCCAGCAGCTTGGTGGCCAGAGACGGAATCGAACCGCCGACACGGGGATTTTCAATCCCCTGCTCTACCAACTGAGCTATCTGGCCGCTGCCAACGGTGCGTATTAAACTAAAAACGCCGCTTTTCGTCAACACCTTTGTGAAACTTTCTTTTCGTACCGATGCTTAGAGGCTTTCTCCCCTGCGCTCATAACCGCTAATGAACAACGTTTACTCCACTCACCACGCTACCAGCCACTTCAAAAAAATACTTAAAAAGCAAAATCTTATATAGCATTCAGGCCAACATGAGCTATTTACAAGGCTCACCTAGGAGCATGTCTTACCTCCTCTTTAGGCCTTGTTCTAGGGGTGACAGGCTTAATCATTGACATGGGTCAATGAGCTGAAGGCTTATCAAAATGTCACTTGCCTGTTTCTCGCTGGCGGTACTAGTCTTTAGTTTTATTAAAGCTTCGTTAAATACCCGTTAGACAGAGCTGTCGCAGATCAGATGAGGAAAATGCGATGTTAAATAAATTGATCAAGGCCTCGACTTCCACACTGTTGCTGGCTGGGTTGGCTTTTTCTGGTTTGGCGAGTGCTGCTGGCGATGCAGAGGCAGGGGCTCAGAAAATTGCTGTTTGCGCGGCCTGCCACGGCATGGACGGCAAGGCCACTGCCGATATTTATCCAAGCCTGGATGGCCAATCAACTACTTATCTGGAAATGGCGCTCAAGGCCTACCGCGCAGGTGAACGTGGTGGCGGCATGTCGGCAGTTATGACCCCCCAAGCAACCAATCTTAGTGACCAGGATATTGCAGATATTGCGGCTTATTACAGTCAGCAATAATCCATCGGCGAGTTGCAATCGGCTCCTGCAATCGGCTACTGCAATCGGCTACTGCAATCGCTCAGCGAATGCCGCCGGCGGAAGCCCATAGTAAGGAGTAGAGTTATGGGTATGTGGAAGGTAAAGCGGCGTGATTTTCTTAAGGGGCTGGGGTTGACGGGTGCCGGCGCCATGATCAGCGGCAATGCCTGGGCACTTAATCGTCTGGAGCCAATCGGCGACACTCTGGCAAGCGAGTACCCCTACCGCAGCTGGGAAGACCTCTATCGCAATGAGTGGACGTGGGACAGCGTCGGCCACGCTGCACACTGCATCAACTGCATGGGTAACTGCGCGTGGAACGTCTACGTGAAGGACGGCATCGTCATTCGCGAAGAACAGATTGCCAAGTACCCGCAAGTAAACCCTAATGTGCCCGACGCCAACCCCCGTGGCTGCCAGAAGGGAGCTATCCACTCCACCGCCATGTATGAAGCTGACCGCCTGCGCTACCCGCTCAAGCGTGCTGGCGAACGCGGCGAAGGCAAATGGCAGCGCATTTCCTGGGACCAAGCGACTGAAGAAATCGCTGACAAAGTCATCGATATCTTTGAGAAATACGGCCCAGGAAAGCTCAAGACCCACCAGGGGTCAGGCAACCAGACCATGGTACGCCAAGCGGGCGGACAGCGTTTCGCTTCGCTAGTGGGCGGCATTCAGCTGGATGGGTTTACCGTGGTCGGTGACCTGCTCACCGGCGCTCATCTGACCTACGGCACGCCGCTGGAAAGCTTCACCTCGGATGCCTGGTTCGATGCTGATTACATCCTGCTCGGCATGATCAACCCCAATGCCACCCGCATCCCCGATGCGCATTACGTCTGGGAAGCCAAGTACAACGGTGCGCGCATTACTAGCACGGCACCGGACTATAACCCCAGCGCGATTCATACCGACCTGTGGATGCCGATCAACCAGGGCACCGACCCCTTCTTCGCCATGTCGCTGGTCAATGTCATCATCGAAGAGCAGCTCTATCAGCCGGCGTTCATGAAGGAGCAATCCGACCTGCCGATGCTGGTACGTCTGGACAACGGCAAACTGCTGCGTGAGGCCGACCTTGTCGAAGGCGGCAGCGATGAAGTTTTCTACCACTGGGACTTGAATAGCAGCCAGGCGGTCAAGGCGCATGGCTCCATGGGGAGTGACGAGAAGACCATCAAGCTCAATGGCATCGACCCTGCGCTGGAAGGCGAGTTCACCGTCGAAGGCATCAAGGTCACCACGGTGTTCGAGCAAGTTAAGCGTGAGGCGGCCAAATTCACGCCTGAAGCCACCTTCGAGACCACCAACATCCACCCGGATGTGGTGCGCCAGGAAGCCCGCCACCTGGCCAAGGCAAAAAAAGCCATCGTCATGCTGGGCTACATTACCTCCAGCTACTCCAACTGCCTGTATACCTGCTGGAGCTATGCGCTGGCGTTGGCGCTGACCGGCCACGGCGGCCGCACCGGTGGCCTGGATACCTCGTGGATCTCCTGGAACCACCCGCGCTGGACTGAGCTTGCCACTTTTGAGGGCAAGAAATCCGCTCGCTACGAGCCCGGCGGCCTGGGCGAGTTCCTGCGTGGCGGCATGATGGAAGGCGCACGCCAGCATTTCGATAATGCCAAGCTCAAGGCTCGCGTCGGCTTCGACCTGGATGAGATGGAAGAGATGATCCAGGAGTCGCTGGACAAGGGCTGGATGCCCTACTACGGCGAAATCAAGGGTATGATCTCCATCGCCGATAACACCTTCCGCCGCAATAAGTTTGCCGACAAATACCGCGAGGAACACCTGCGTCAGGCCAGTGAGCTCTATGCCTGTATTAACGTGCGCATGGATTCCACCGCCGAGTGGGCCGACTACGTGCTGCCCGCTGCCAGCCATTATGAAGCCTGGGACCTGCGTACCCAGGGCTACCACCGTTTCTGTAACGTCTTCACCCGCTCGGTGGACCCAGTCGGCGACTCCAAGCCGGATTGGGAAATCCTGGTGCTGCTGACCAAGAAGATCCAAGAGCGCGCCATCGCCCGTGGCATCGGACCGATCGAAGACGGCGACGACACCCGTGACCTGCATACCATTCACGATGACTTCACCCGCGACGGCAAGTTCATGACCGACGAGGATGTCTGCCGTTACATCGTGGAAAACTCCCCAGAGTTCGGCGACATCACCCTGGAAGAAGCCGGCGAGCGCGGCTTTATCGTGATGAACGAGCATGCAGGCGTAAACCAGCCGCTGCTGAAAAACGAGCCCTACAACCCCTTTGTCGCGCAGACAGAAGACAAGAAACCCTATGACACCCTGACCGGGCGCCTGACCTTCTATGTCGACCATCCGCGCTTCATGAAGCTCAACTCCACGGTGCCTACCGCACGCCTGTATGGCGGCCCCGAGGCCTCCAACTATCCGCTGCACTTCTATTCGCCGCACACCCGCTGGGGTATCCACTCCAACTGGCGCAGCAACAAGTACATGCTGCGCCTGCAACGCGGTGAGCCGAATATCTATATCAACCCGAAACTGGCCGCCGAGCGCGGTATCAAAGACGGCGATACGGTTCGGCTGTTCAACTCCACCGGCGAGTTTTTTGCCCAGGCCAAGTTCTATCCGAGCATCCCGGTGCATTCGATCATGATGGAGCACGGCTGGGAGCCGCATCAGTACATTCACCGCAAGCCGATGAATAACTCCATGGCGACCTTCCTGCAGCCACTGGAACTGGTCGGCGGTTGGGGCCACCTGACCTACAAGTACGCCATGTGGAACGCCAACCAGCTGCTGCATGAATCGAGCTTCGACATCGAGCTGGCCAAACCTGAAGATATCGCCGACCCGCGGCTGGCTTAAGAGGAGATTGCCATGGCTGTCAAACGCCAACTGAGCATGGTGCTGGACCTGAACAAGTGCATCGGCTGCCATACCTGCTCAACCGCCTGCAAGCTGATGTGGACCAACCGCAACGGCCGTGAATTCATGTACTGGAACAACGTAGAGAGCCAGCCGGGGCTTGGCTATCCGCGTGATTATCAGCAAATGGGTGGCGGCTTCGATGCCGAGGGCGCGCTGCGCCTGGGCCGCCAGCCCAGCCAAGACGACTACGGCATTCCGTGGGAGTACAACTACCAGGAAGCCCTGATGACGGGTACCGACCCCTGGCTGCGCCCCAACGTGAAACCCACATGGGGTGCCAACTGGGATGAAGACCAGGGTGAGGGTGATTACCCCAACAGCTACTACTTCTACCTGCCACGCCTGTGCAACCACTGCGACAACCCGGCCTGTCTGGCCGCCTGTTCGCGCAACGCCATCTACAAGCGCCAGGAAGACGGTATCGTGCTAGTGGACCAGGAGCGCTGCCGCGGCTATCGCTACTGTGTGAATGCCTGCCCGTATAAGAAAGTCTATTTCAACGAGCAGATTTCAAAATCGGAAAAGTGCATCTTCTGTTACCCGCGCATCGAAAAGGGCCTGCCCACCGCCTGTGCCCAGCAGTGTGTTGGCCGGATTCGCTGGATCGGCTACCGAGACGACGAGGAAGGCCCCATCCACCTGCTGGTAGAAAAGTACAAGGTGGCACTGCCGCTGCACGCAGAATGGGGCACCCAGCCCAACGTGTTCTATGTACCGCCGACCTCGCCGTCAAAATACGCCTCTGACGGCAGAACGTTAGACGAACAGCGCATTCCTCTTGACTACCTGGAAAGCCTTTTCGGCCCACGTACTGGTGAAGCGCTGGACACCCTCGCCAAAGAACGACAGGCCAAGGCCGAAGGCCGCGAGAGCGAGCTGATGGATACCCTGATCGGCTTCAAACACGCTGAGATGTTCAAACTGAGTTGATCAGCTCGGTTGATCAGCTCGGTTGATCAAAGAGTCGTTGATCGGAGAAATGTTATGACTATCACCGCAGCTCACCTGCCTACGTCTGCTGACGTGGAGCAGCTCGACGCGAAGGAGACGATCTACCGCTTGGCCGCCGCGCTGTTTGGCTACCCGCTGGCTGAAACCCAGCAGGCGCTGGAAGATGGGCGGCTGCTGGCTGCGCTTTCCCCGGCCTGGCAAACGCTGACCGGGAAACCCTGGCCGACGCTTGCACCCAGCGCTGATCTTACTGCGCTACAGGTGGGGTACACCGCAACCTTCCTGCAAGGGCAGCGCAAGCCACGTGTGCCGCTCGTAGCCAGTGCTCATGGAGAGCTGCTCGGGGGTGAAACCCCGGGTAATTATCTGCTCAACGTGCTGGCCTTCTATCGCCATTTTGGCCTGCAGACCGCCCAGGGCGATGAAGGCCACGCCGAGGAGCCTGATCACCTGGTGGCCATGCTTGAATTCTGCTCGCTGCTTTGTCACCTAGAGCGCCAGGCGCTGATCAACGGGCGCGATACGCGACCCTATCAGCGCGCCCAGCGGGATTTCATCGCCCGCTATCTGGCACCGCTGTTGGCCGCCATCAAGGCACGCTTCGCCAACGCCCGTGAATACGGCCTCGACCTAACACTGGCGCAGCTCATCGAGGTACTGCCTGACTGGGTGGCTGGCCAGCAAGCGGCGCTTGCCTCCCAAGTGGGGCCAAGCCCTCTTCCCGGCGCTGCCAATACCCATTCCACTGCCGATTCGCGCCCACTGTGGGATTAACCCGTGGCGCCACCGGGGGAACCGACACCCCGTAAGGAGATTTGCTATGACACTGCGATCCATGCTGCGAAGCTCTCTGGCTCTGGCGCTGTCCTTTACCGCGACGACGGCTCTGGCCGAACACCCGGAAGCCAACCCCAACGTGCTGGAAATCAAGCCGGGTGACACCATCAAGGTGGCGCGCCTGCCCGAGCAGATTTACCTGCGCAGCCAGAATGATCCGGATGACCTGATTTGGCAGCGCATACCGACCTACCGCACTCATGTACTCCCGGCACCACCGGTACACCCATCGGTAGGCCTACGCTTTGACGAAGGTGCCATGCGCGGCAAGCACCTGTACTTTCAAGTGGCACGCACCAGCGAGCGCTTCTATGTACGCCTGCACTGGAAGGATGAAAGTGAGGATCGCGCGAGTACCGTTGATCAATTTAGTGACGGAGTCGCGATTCAATATGCGCTGAACGGCACCGACACCTCGTACATGATGGGCAGTGGGCCGGAAAAACCGGTCAACATCTGGTACTGGCGCGCCGACAAGAACCAGCCGGAAAACCTCGCCGCCGGTGGCTTCGGCAGCACGACACTGCTGCCCGAGCAGAGCGTGACCGGAGACAGCCTGTATGTTTCCGAGCAGATTGCGCTGGATAACGAATGGCAGGTGGTCATGTCGCGCCCACTAGAAGCCGCCAGCGAACATGAGGTAAGTTTCGAGGGCGGCATAGTGCCCGTTTCCTTCGCCACCTGGCAAGGCAACGACAACGAGCGCGACGGCAACAAACGCGTTACCCATACCTGGATTCTGCTGGATACCGGCGAGATCGCCAGCGGCGATTGATACCGCGCATAGCAGAGGAGTTAACAACGAATGTCGGTTTCCCACTTTCCCCCTAGCGACCCCCGCCCCCCGCATGACCCATTGGCGCTGGCGCCTGAAGACTGCGGGCGCGGCCACGCCTGCCAGTTCTGCCCCGAGGAGCCAGATTGCCGCCTGGAGAAAGGGCATCACGAAAAGCGCTTGCTTGAGTCACGCTTAGCGCAGGTCGGGCAAATCATTATGGTGATGGCCAATAAGGGCGGCGTGGGCAAGAGCACGGTATCGGCCAACCTGGCTGCCGGGCTGGCTGCCCAAGGCTATCGAACGGGGGTAGCCGATGCGGATATTCACGGCCCGAACCAGAGCCGCTTCTTCGGTTTCGTTGGCGAGCGCGTACGCATTAGCAAGCGCGGCCTGACACCCCAGGCGTTCACCGCACCCGGGCTTGCGCAGCCGATTCAGGTCGGCTCGCTGGCGTTCATGATGGAAAGCGACGACACCCCCATCGTCTGGCGCGATGCCTACAAGCATGACTTTATGCATCACTTGATCGGCTCCTTCGATTGGGGGCCGCTGGATTTCCTGGTGATTGACATGCCGCCAGGAACCGGCAACGAGCTGATTACGCTGGCCGATCTGCTTGAAGGGCATGATGTGGCGGTAATGCTGGTGACCACGCCTCAGGAAGTGGCGCTGATGGACAGCCTTAAGGCCATTCGTTTCTGTCAGGAACGCGGCCTGCCCTTACTGGGTGTCGTGGAAAATATGGCGGGGGTGACTTGCCCCCACTGTGGTGGCGATTTCCACCTTTTCCCCCGCGCGCATCTGGCCGAGGCGTTGGCTAAAGCAGGCGTCAGTTCACTGGCCCAGATTCCGCTTTCACCCGCCCTGGCCAGCGGCTCTGACGCTGGGCGTCCAATCGTACTCGACGCACCCAACGGCATTGAGGCCAGCGCCTTCATGCCGGCGGTCAATGCCTGTATCACTCAGGCCAAGGCGAACTTTTCCGCGGCAGCGGCAGACTCACTGAAAGCCATGAACCAACAAGCCCAGCAGGCACCGGAACTGGAACAGGCGCTGGCAGCAGTACCCGCCGAGCAGCGCGAGGCCCTGCGCAGCGAACTGGCCGCCCTGCTAGGCAACCCACCAGCTGAGGACGCTACACCATGACCCAGGCCAACACTGCTGACCGTCGTCAATTCTTCCGTCAGCTGCTCGGCAACACCGCCTCCCAAGCAGCACAGCGCGCGCCCTGGCGCCGGGTGCCAGAGGTGGGTGCCGGTGATGGTGACGTGCTGTGGTCGGGCTGGGCCGGCGACGGCAACGTGCTGGTGGTAGGCGATGAGGGCATGATCCTGCGTTACCATGCCACCGCTGATGACACTAGCGCTCAGTGGCAGCGCATGAAGGTACCGACTAACCTGCCGCTACACAGCCTCTGGGGCCCTGATGTTGACCAATTGATCGCCGTTGGCTGGATGGGCAGCGTTCTGCATTTCGATGGCACCGAGTGGCAGCAGCGCCGCGGCGGCGTAGTGGATGACAACGGCCGCTTCGCTGCCTGTGCCGAAAACACGCCGCTGTTCGCGATTGATGGCAACGCCAACGGCCAGGCCTGGGCCGTTGGCGATGACGGTATGATCCTGCACTTCGACGGCAGCGAGTGGGCCATAGAACCTGCCCCCACGCAGATCAACCTACGCGCCGTGGTGTGCTCCCCCAAGGGCACCGTGTACGCCGCCGGTGGTGAGGGCACGGTGCTGCAGCGTGGGCTCGATGGCCATTGGGTCGCACTCGATTGCCCGCTGGGTTCCGGCTTTCAGGCCATGCTATTGATGGACGATGACGAACTGCTGCTGGCCGGCGGGCGTTACTTCGTTGACGCGGCTGGCTTTCGCGGTGAGCTGGTGCGCTACCGGGAAGGCCGCTTTCAGGCGCTAACGTTCAACACGCCAATGCCGCGGCTGCGCTCACTCAAGGCCTACAAAGGCGGTGTGCTCATCGTGGGTGATCAGGGCCACCTCTATTACTTGAAGGACCACCGCCTGGACCGCCTTGAAAGCAACAGTAACCATGACCTGATGGATATCGTGACGCTACCCACCGGTGAGGCCCTCGCCGTTGGTGATTTTGGCACCATCATGACCGCCGCTGTTGATTTTACGGCGGCCCTGGCCGCGCCCCCCAGTGCGCCGGCGCGCAGCCCCTGGGTTGCCATGGAATCCCCTACCGACCGCCAATTATGGGGCATCCATGAAGCGGCCGACGGCACCTGCTACGTTTGCGGCGAGGCGGGCACCGTATTGGTTCTTGAAGGCGAACGCTGGCGAGCGCTGCCAGCGCCCAGTGAGCTGTCCGTCCATTGCCTCTGCGACACAGGAAACGGGCTGTTTGCCGCCGGCCAGCTCGGGCGCATCTATCGCTTCGACGGCAGCCAGTGGCAGCTGCACTTTGATCTGCATCTTGACGTGACGATTCTGGCCATGTGGGGCAACGCCCCCGATTCGATCTTTGCGGTGGGCGACGAGGGTTTGATCTTGCACTTCGACGGCCTTGGCTGGAAACGCATGCCCAGCGGCACCCAATCGGCGCTCTATGGCCTGTGGGGCTGGGGCAGCGACCGCTTACTGGCGGTGGGGGATTTTGGCCTGGTACTGCGCTACAACGGCAAGGAATGGGCGTCGTTCAACGTGGGCACCGAAAACTTTCTTTATGATGTCTGGGGGCCTGCGCTGGATGACATTTACACCGTCGGCCTTTCGGGAACCCTGGCACACTTTAACGGCAGCCGCTGGCAGCTCCAGCCGACCCGCATACGTGATGACCTGCTGAGTGTTTCAGGCACTTCTGCCAACAACGCTTACGCCGTGGGTACTCGTGGCTGCATTCTCCGCCTGGAGGAGGGCCAGTGGATGGCCGAGCCTAGCGGTAGCGATGATGGCCTGCGGGCGGTCTGTGCGACTCAAAGCGGTGCGGTTTATGCGGTGGGCGACCGTGGTGCTATTTTGCGGCGGGAACAGGCCTGAGGGTAAGGCCTGTTCCGTTACGCGGCGAAACGCTTACGCCTGCGTAGGCGGCACATAACCTTCCGCCTGGTCGGTCTCTTGGTTATCGAGAAAGCGCTGCATCTGCTCCATTAAATAGGCGCGAGATTCAGGGTCAAGCATGTTGAGGTGCTTCTCGTTGATCAGGCGGGTTTGCAGCGACTGCCAGGCTTCCCAGGCGGGCTTGGAAACCGTGGCCTGAATCTCCTGGCCCTGCTTACCCGGCAAGGGCGGGAATGGCAGCGCTTCTAGCTCTTTTTGGTACTTGCGGCAAAAAACCGTATTGCTCATAACGTGCTCCTGGTTCTACGACTTCATTTAATGAATGCATCCAATCCACTCGGCCAATCCACTCACCCATGCTTACGCGTGGCCTGGGGTTGGATTAAGGCTAAAGGGCACTAGCTGGCTGAGCAGCGCTTTAACCGGGGCTGCTAAGCCCAATGCGGGCGGGTGGTTGATGTCATACCATACGCCGCTTTCGCGAACACCGCTCAGCCTATCGCAGCTCACCGGCTGCGGGGTAATCGCTAAGCGAAAATGGCTAAAGGTATGGTAAAAGCTGGGCGAGGCCGTATCCCACGCTGGATTAACGGCGTTGGCTTCAAGCCAACGGTTGAGCTCACTGGCCTGCTCAAACTGCGGCAGGCTCCATAGCCCGCCCCACAGGCCGCTCGGCGGGCGTTGCTCTAGCCATACCCGGCCTTGTGGGTCGCGCAGCATCAGCATGATGGTGTGGCGCGTGGGCAGCGCTTTTTTCGGCTTGGATTCCGGGTAGCGCTTTGGCTCGCCCTGGGCGTAAGCCAAACAGACATCGTTAAACGGGCAGCTGGGGCAGTCGGGCTTGCTGCGCTTACACAGGGTTGCGCCAAAATCCATCATCGCCTGAGTGTAATCGGCTAAGCGCTCAGCCGGGGTGTAATACTCGGCCAATGCCCATAGCTTACGCTCTACCGCGGGTTTACCCGGCCAGCCAGGCAGCGCATGCAGGCGAGTGAGCGAGCGCTTTACATTGCCATCTAAAATCGCTGCGCGCTGCCCGGTGCTTTGCGCAATGATGGCACCGGCGGTCGAGCGGCCAATACCGGGTAGCGCCACTAAAGCGTCGATACTCTCCGTTGGTAACTCTCCATTGTGCTCTGCCACCGCCACTTGGGCGGCTTTATGCAAGTTACGCGCGCGGGCGTAGTAGCCAAGCCCGGTCCATAAGTGCAGCACCTCGTCTTGCGGCGCATTAGCGAGCGTTTCCAGAGTAGGAAAATGGCTCATAAAGCGCTCAAAATAAGGAATAACGGTCGTGACTTGGGTTTGCTGCAGCATGATTTCAGACACCCATACACGGTAGGCGCTGCGCGGCGACTGCCACGGCAAATCGTGGCGGCCGTGGCGGTTAAACCAGGCCAGCAGGCGCTGTTGGAATTCGCTGGCGGCCAGCCGCGGCGGGGGCATATCTGCCATGCATGCTCCTAAAACAGAGAGAATGATCATCGAGTCAATAAAAAGCGCCAGCGGTTAGGCCGGCGCATCGCACTTATGGTGGGCAAGCAGCGCGTTGCTGGATGCTCAGTTAAACAGACTGCGCAGTCCGTCGCGCAGCTGCTGACCGGCACCTTCGCCTAAACGCTCATCTAATTTGTCCAACGAGTCGCCCAAACGTTCCTCCAGCTCTTCACTGACACGATCCCCAGCTTCACTACGCAGCAGGTCGGCCACTGCTGTCTGGAATGCCGCACGGTCAAAGTGGCACCACTCGCTGCGTTCATCGCTAAGGTTGCCTTCACAGCGCACCGGTAGCGGCAGCTGTGCCAGGCGCGGATTAACGGCGCAGGCCGCATCTGCCGTATTCACCAAGCGGGCATTAGCGTGAGTATCAAAGTTCAGGCTGGTGAGATTGAGCTCGCCTTCCCCCTGCACATCGATACCTGGCAAAGTGATTAACAAATCGTCGCTTTTCAGCAAGCCATTATTAATTTGGAAGGTGGCATCAAACCGTTCAAAGCGGGTATCGGAATGCCAATCGCGCAGCGTGCCCTCGCCCTCTAACTGCGCGACCAGTTCACACATTTGCTGAGAAATATTGGTTTCTAAAATAGCACCGTCGTTTAGGCGCGCCGTTAGCTGACCATTTAGATTGCTGGTCAGCGATTCCCGCGTGTTGCCTAGGCTGGTGAGGTCTCCCGATAAATCAAAACGCCCGCGCAGCGGTGATGTCTCGTCACTAATGGCTTCAATCAGCGGCGCTACTTGAACGTTGCTAATCGTGGGCGATAGCATCCACTCAAGCACTGCGTCGGTGGCATCGACCTGGCCGATGGCGCTGAGCTGCCCCTCGTAGAAACCTGATTCAAACGCCGTTAAGCGGTGGACACCGTCATCACCGCGCAGCTGCAAACGGGGGTTATTGAACACCAAGCCCGCAAAGACGAGATTATCAACACGCAAATCGCCTTCCAGCGCTAACCCACCGAGCACGGCCTGCGGCAGCAGCGATTCACTGTTTTGCGCAAAGGCTTTACGCAGCAAGCCGTGGCTGGCCTGTTTCGCCGTGGCGGTGCCGGGTAAATAGTGGTCGAGCGTTAACTGGTCGCCTTCTAAATCAAATCTCAGCCGTGAGCCGTCAAGCGCCGCCGATAGCTCACCAGTAAAGGTGCTGTCGTCTACCACCAGCGAAAGGCTGGGCAACGATAGCTGCTCGGCATCACCTTCAATCGGGCTGGTCATGGCGACATCACTCAACGCCGCCTCGCTCGATGTGGTGAGCGTAACGCCAGCGCGTGCAAGCCAGGGGCGTAGCGTAAACGGCGCCGCAGTGAGCTGGCCGCGATAGCGAGGCGCATCGCGCAGTTGTTCAACATTAAGATGCCCACTGACCCTGAGGCCATCTGGCCCGGTAAGCTGCAGTTCTTTCAGCTGCGCCGTTTGAGCCTGCCAGTCACTCTCTAGGCCAAAGGCAAGCGCCAGCGCCAAGCTGCCCTGCCAGTTGTCGGCATTGCGCAGGCCAGCTGAAAGCACCCCTTCTTTAATAGAAAGCTGCTGTTCACCCATGCGGGCGATGATTTCGGCAGCTTTTAAACTCAGCTGCTGGGGCTCGCTATTAGCGCCGGCATGGGTGCGGGTGATCAGCGCGGTATTTTCCATGACGAATAGCTCATCTGCCAGGCCGAGCCGCATCCGCGTTTCAAGATTAATATCGCTGGACAGGTCTGGCGCACGTTCCAGCACCTCGGCATCAAGCCGATTATGTTTGGTGAGCGTGAACATGGCCTTCAGGGGAAAGGCACGCAGCGGATTAACGTTACTGCCTGAGATATTCAGCTGCTGCATGCGCCATAGCGCTTCAGTTTGCGCATCGCGGAAGCGAATATCGGCATTTTTCACCTCAACGCTGGCGATACTTAACACCACGGCCAAACTGCCGGCATCGGCATTAGGGCCTGCGCTAGCGGGTGCCAGCACCGTTTCCGCGGCACTCTCATTATGTTCAGAAAGGCGCTCTAGCAGTGGCTCCCAGTTGCCTTCCCCTTCAGCGTTGCGCTCTAAATTAAGGCGCATACCGTCGAGCGTCAGGCCATCAACGGCAATTTCCCCACGCAGCAGCGGGGCAAAAGCCACGCTAACTTCCGCGCGGTTAATCGCAGCAAAGGCCGCGCTCTCTTCCGCTTGCTCGGGTAACCAGGCGCGAGCCTGTTCTACGCTGACCCCAATACGCGGGTAAAATGACCAGGTAATCGGGCCGTCCAGCGCCAAGTTGAGCCCGGTTTGCTCTTCCACCACGGCCGTTAAGCGGGGCTTGAAGTCTTCTGGATCAAGAAAGGTGGTCACGTAGACCACGGCAGCGACGGCGACGATGGCGAGAATGCCCACTGCCGCTAGCAAAATACGTAGTAACTGTTTCATTTACCCTTTCCCTTGTGGGTCTAACTCAACAAAATCGCTGGTGGCGGGCATGCCTGGCCCGGGTGCTTCTGGATTAGCCATGGCTCGGTAGCCCATTTTAGACAGCAGCACGCGGTCGGCCAGTGGTAGAGTCGACGTTTCGATCCGCAGTACGCGCCCTTCTTGTTTGGCTTGCTCACCGAGCAGCGCCATTAAGCGCGAACCAACGCCACGGCGGCGTGTTGTCTTGCGTACACAAAGCTCGGAAAGCCACCACGCGCGGTCTTCGCCCTCTTTCACGGCGACCGCCCCCAGCAGCCGGTCGTTGAAATGTGCGCAGGCAAAAAAGTGCTGGCCTTTAAAATGCTGCTCGATAAACGGCTCAACCGTTGGGGTGGGCATACGTTCTTGAGGCGCATCTTGATAAATGCGCACGAGATCAAGGCGGACCTGCTCATCGGCTTCCCAACGGGCTTGGTCGACGTGGTGCAGTGTCACCGGCATGGTGAAATCCTCTTCGCCAAAGCAGCCTGGCTGCTATTTCTGCCGCGAATGATTGCGGCTACATTTCGCGCATTGTAGCGGATGAGGGCGCCGATTCACTATAATGGTTGTTTTGCCTTAGGCTGATCCAAGGGTGGCACGTTAAATAGCGCCACCGCTCATTACTCAGAATCATTCCTAGGGGCTATTCCTCAGAGTGCGCGTTAGCGCAGGAGATGCAACATGTCAGCGCGTATTGCCACGGTTAGCCGTGACACCAACGAAACGCAGATCAAGGTCAGCGTTAATCTCGACGGTGAAGGCCGCCTTAGCTGCCAAACCGGCGTTCCGTTTCTGGATCATATGCTTGATCAAGTTGCCCGCCACGGGATGGTTGATCTCGACATCCACGCCACTGGCGACCTGCATATTGACGACCACCATACCGTCGAAGACCTGGGCATTACGCTAGGCCAAGCGTTTTTTAAAGCGATTGGCGATAAGCGCGGCATTTACCGTTATGGGCACGCCTATGTACCCCTTGATGAAGCGCTCTCGCGCGTGGTGATCGACTTTTCCGGGCGGCCGGGGCTGTTTATGAACGTTGAGTTTACCCGCGATACCATTGGCAGCTTGGACACCCAGCTGTTCTGGGAGTTTTTCCAGGGTTTTGTCAATCATGCCCGGGTAACGCTGCATATCGACAACATCAAAGGCTTTAATGCTCACCACCAGGCGGAAACGATTTTTAAAGCGTTCGGACGCGCCCTGCGCATGGCCGTGGCGGAAGACCCGCGCATGGCAGGCCAAATGCCCTCCACCAAAGGGAGTTTGTAATGCCGCGCCATGTTATGTGCGATGCTAGCCATTATCCGCCCACCCCCACAAGGAGCGCTTCATGACCATTGCTGTGATCGACTACGGAATGGGCAACCTTCATTCTGTGGCCAAAGCGCTGGAGCATGTGACGCATGAGAACGTGGTCATTACGCGCGACCCACGCCGTATTCTTGGCGCGACTCGCTTAGTGCTGCCCGGCCAAGGGGCTATCCGGGACTGCGTTGGCGAACTTGAACGCACTGAGCTACGTGGGTTAGTGGACGATATTTTGTCCCGCCAAGCCAAGCCTCTGCTGGGAATCTGCGTGGGCCAACAGATGCTACTGGAGCGCAGCGAAGAGAACGGTGGCGTAGAGTGCCTGGGCTTCTTTAAAGGCAGTGTGGATCGTTTTCCTGGTGATATGCGCGACACCCACGAGCAGCGACTGAAAGTGCCGCACATGGGCTGGAACGTGGTCGAGCAGCACCATGAGCACCCCCTGTGGGCAGGTATTGATAATCGCGAACACTTTTACTTTGTGCATAGCTACTACGTGAATGCCGATGAAGATGCCCAGGTGTTTGGCACCACCCAGTACGGTAAGGTGAGCGCCCATGTGGCGATTGGCCGTGACTCAACCTTCGCGGTGCAGTTCCACCCAGAAAAGAGCTCCCGCGCAGGCCTTCGCCTGCTTGAAAATTTTGTTACCTGGACGCCCTGAGAGGATTTTGTATGTTGGTAATTCCCGCTATTGATCTCAAAGACGGCCAGTGTGTCCGGTTAAAGCAGGGCCGCATGGAAGACGCGACCTCTTACGGCGATGACCCGGTAGCGATGGCTGCTCGCTGGGTAGAAGCCGGCGCTCGGCGCCTTCATTTAGTCGATTTGAACGGTGCCTTTGAGGGCAAGCCGGTCAATGGCGATGCCGTTACCGCTATCGCCCGCGCCTACCCCAACCTGCCGATTCAAATTGGCGGCGGCATTCGCAGCGCAGAAACTATCGAGCACTATTTAAGTGCTGGTGTCTCTTATGTGATTATCGGCACTAAAGCGGTGAAAGAGCCGGCGTTTGTGGGTGAAATGTGCCGCGCCTTCCCTGGCCATGTGATTGTCGGGCTCGATGCCAAAGATGGCTATGTGGCTACCGACGGCTGGGCTGAAGTCTCTACGGTTAAAGCCACCGAATTAGCCAAGCGCTTCGCTAACGATGGTGTTTCCAGCATCGTCTATACCGACATTGCCCGCGACGGCATGATGCAGGGCGTCAACGTGGAAGCCACCGCACAACTGGCTCGTGAAGGCGGCTTGCCCGTCATCGCCTCGGGTGGTGTAACCAACCTGGACGATATCAAAGCCCTCTGTGAGGTGGCTGATAGCGGCATCTTAGGCGCTATTACCGGCCGGGCAATTTATGAAGGCAGCCTGGATGTGGCTGAAGCCCAGCGATTGAGCGACCAACTCACGGGAGACGGCTCATGAGCCTTACCAAACGGATTATCCCCTGCCTGGACGTAGACGCTGGCCGCGTGGTTAAGGGCGTCAATTTCGTGGGTATTCGCGATGCAGGCGACCCGGTGGAGATTGCCCAGCGCTATAACCAGCAGGGTGCCGACGAAATCACCTTCCTCGATATTACTGCCAGCCACGAAGACCGGGACACCACGGTAGAGATGGTCGAACGTATTGCCGGTGAAGTGTTTATCCCACTGACCGTTGGCGGCGGCATTCGCAGCTGCGACGACATTCGTACCATGCTCAACGCCGGGGCGGATAAAGTATCGATCAATACCGCAGCAGTCACTAACCCAGAGTTTGTGCGCGAAGCTGCCGAACGCTTCGGTAGCCAGTGCATTGTGGTGGCCATTGACGCCAAACGGGTCTCTGAAGAAGGCGAAACGCCCCGCTGGGAAATTTTCACCCACGGCGGACGTCGTCCAACGGGCCTGGATGCAGTTGAGTGGGCAAAGAAAATGGTTGAGTTCGGTGCTGGTGAGCTACTACTTACCAGTATGGACAGGGACGGCACCAAGATTGGTTTCGACCTGGGCGTCACCCACGCTATTTCCGAAGCGGTGAGCGTACCCGTCATTGCTTCAGGCGGTGTCGGCAACCTGGATCATTTAGTGGATGGCGTGCTGAAAGGAGGCGCCGATGCGGTATTGGCTGCCAGCATCTTCCACTTTGGTGAATACACCATTCCTGAAGCGAAGCGCTATATGGCAGAACGCGGCATCGAAATGCGCTTATAAGCTTTTGAGAACGTAGAGTTTTAAGCGCGCAGACCTACCGGGGCGTTAAGCCTCGGTATCTTCAAGCGACAAGCCAAGGTTACTGATTCCACCATTGCGCCCTAATTCGCGCACCGCTTTTAGCGCCGGTTTATCCAGCGGCTCACTCACGGCTTCGAGTACCGCGTCCTGGAAGTCGTTTTCGTCGGCCATCAGCGGGTGGTCGCGAATGATTAGCGCTAGTGCCTGGGCGTCTTCCTCACCTTCTGTCAGCTCGATAAAGGCGCGCACCCCAGCGCGGGATGTGCGGCTAACATCCAGCACCGCTTCTGGGGAGTCGCCTTGCAGGGTGTCCAGCAGCGCTGAAACCGACACTACCGCGTCCAGGGCGCGCCGGGCACCAAAGCTTTCGTCCTCTTCAGGCGGCTCGCACTCGGCAAGTTTTGCCGCCTGGCGGGCAAAATCGATGCTGGCGTTAGGCACATTAAGCCGCTCCCAGACCAAACTCAGCACAGTGCGTAGCGTGTGGCTATCGCCCTGGCCGGTAGTTTGCTCATAGAGCACGTAGTTAGGCAGCAAGCGCTCACATAGCGCCGCCATAAATGCCTGCTGGGCAAATAACGGAAGTTCTTGCAGGCGTTGGTAAAAGCCCTGGGGTTTGGACACCATACTGATTTCCTGGATCACTTAACGTGGAATATTGGTGAAACGTAATTGGTGAAACGTAGCGGGTACGTTATCGTCTCTATGCGCTTGGGGCGACCCCCTGACGCTTTGATGATGATACGGCCGGCGAGGAGATTACCATGCATATTCATCTGCTACAGCACGGCCCTGACCACGGACCCGCGCGATTAACCGAGTGGCTGACCAGTATGGGTCATAGTTACACCGTTTTTCATCTTTATGCAGGCGAGCTAACGCCGCGCCCAAACGAAGCGGATGCGCTGATTGTGCTGGATGGGCCCGAAGGGTTCATTAGCCAATCACCGGCGTGGTTTAAAGCGGAAGATAAACTCATCAACCGCTACCTGGATGGCCAAAAACCGCTGCTGGGCGTTGGCATTGGCGCCCACTGGATTGCCCAGGCGCTTGGCGCAGTAGTGGCACCTGGGACGTATACCGAAACAGGCTGGCATACGGTCACCCTGGCACCGCAAAGCTCGCTGGATTTACCCGAAACATTCACCGCGTTTATGTGGCATCGCTATGTGTTCAGCCTACCCGAAGATGCGCTTCCCTTAGGCGGTAGCGAAGCAGCGCCACTGCAAGGGTTTGCCTGGGATCGCGGCCGCGTCATCGGCCTGCTGTGCCATTTAGAAGCCACCGCGGCGAGTGTGGAGCAGCTGTTGGGCGCTAGCGAGCGACCCAGCGCGTCACCGCCTTACGCCACCCGCTATATTCAGGATGATGCGCAGATACTCGAAGACCCCAACCGCTTTATTCACTTAGCGCCACTCCTTGATCGCGTGATGACCCAGTGGCTTAAAGCGGGTTCTACTACCAGTGCGGTGAGCTAGTTAGCGGTTCCACTGCCTGGCGGCTGCCAGGCAGCTATCCCAATCGCCTACATGGATTTCTGGCGGGGCCGTATCCCGCTGTTTGTCTAAATGGTAGCGGTAAAGTGGGTCATAGTATTCAGTGAGCAGTGGCGCAAGCCAAGCTTCGTGGGCCTGGGGGTTGCCTTGAGCATGTTCCCTGAATGCCAGCGTCTGAAGCCGCTGCAACCGCTGCAGGCGCGCGTTACCCAGGCGTTTACCTAAACGAACCAGCGCGCTGCTTAGCTGCTTCTGCATTAGCGCCCACCCTTGCTCACCGCCATAGCGGGCTATGTAGGCTTGCTCTAGGTCGATGATGTAGTCCTGCTGAATTTGAGCGAGACGCCAATCCAGCGGCATTTCGATACGCACCCTTGGCGCTTGCTGTAGCGCTCGCCAGAAACTTAAGGGAATATTGGCGTTACCAATCTGGCGGGATTCATCTTCAATAACCAACCCTTCCGGCAGCCGGATTAGCCGTTTGGCCAGCGCGTGCTCGAAATTGATTTGGGTAGCGGGTTCTTCGGGCCTGCGCCCAAACGCAGAGCCTTTATGGTGCGCATAGGCCTCTAGGTCAACGCCGTTGTCGAGCTGATTAATCAGCGTGGTTTTAGCACAGCCGGTTAGCCCCGCCACCACCAGCATCGGCTGACGCGCGGCCGACTCAATACGCGCGCAGAGCGCTTGGCGCATGGCTTTCCAGCCGCCCTCCAGGCGCGGCCTTGATACACCCGCTTCTTCCAGCCACTGCTGAGCAATTTGCGAGCGCAGCCCGCCACGAAAGCAGTAAATGAGCGCGTCGGGATGCTCATCTAAATACGCCTGCCATCCGGCAACGCGGGCTTGCTTGGTCTCACCGCTGACTAAGCGCTCACCCAGCGCAATCGCTGCCGCTTGCCCTTGCTGCTTATAAGCGATGCCAACCTGATGGCGCTCGTCATCGTTCATTAAGGGAAGGTTGACCGCCCCCGGCAGCGCGCCCTGGGCAAATTCGACGGGTGCGCGCACGTCGATTAGCGGGCGCTCTTCACTGATCACACTTAGTGCGGAAGGCGTGGTTGTTAACATCGTGGCTAACGTCACCCGACCACCTCAATGGAGACATTGCCTTGACGCGCTTTCATTACGCCAAATGAACGTAATGAAAGGCCGAATTCGCGGCCAATGCGCTCAACGTCATCTTCCCAGGCGGGGTCAACGCTGAGCAGCAGGCCGCCTGAGGTTTGCGGATCGCACAGCCACTGCCAGTGGGCTTCATCCATAGCAGGCAAACTTTCACCCAGGGCATCACGATTGCGCAGCGTACCGCCGGGCACAGCCCCTTGACGGCGATAGGATTCTGCCTCAGCTAAGCGTGGCAGCTTACGGAAGTCAATTTGCGCCATGACATTACTGGCTTGGCACATTTCCGATAGGTGACCAGCCAAACCGAAACCGGTGACATCGGTCATCGCGTTAACGCCTTTCACATCGGCAAGTTTCACGCCAATGCGGTTGGGCTTGAGCATGGTTTCGCGAGCAAGGCCATGATGCCCTGCTTCCAGCAAACCGCGTTTCTCGGCAGTGGTTAACAACCCGACGCCTAACGGCTTGGTTAGGAACAGCAGATCACCAGGCTTGGCGGTGCTGTTAAGCTTGAGCTTGCTTAGATCGACCAAGCCATTCACGGCGAGGCCGAAAATTGGCTCAGGCGCATCAATGGAGTGACCGCCCGCTAAGGCAACGCCTAACTCACGACACACCGCTTGCGCCCCGGCCATCACATCGCCCGCGACTTCGGCGCTGAGCTTGTCCAGCGGCCAACCCAAAATACCTAACGCCATCACCGGCGTGCCGCCCATGGCGTATACGTCGCTAATGGCATTAGTTGCCGCGATACGCCCGAAATCAAAAGGGTCATCCACTATCGGCATAAAAAAATCGGTGGTGGCAATCATGCCACGGCCATCGCCCAGGTCGTATACCGCTGCGTCTTCACGCCCTTGATTGCCGACAATGAGCTGCCTATGACCCGCCGCTGGCCCAGCCTTGGCGAGAATGCCATCAAGTACATCGGGGGCAATTTTACAGCCACAGCCAGCACCGTGGCTGTATTGGGTCAAACGAATCGAACTCATTGTGTCTCTCCTTGGCACTTAAGATTATCAAATACGTTAAACATAGCGCACGCGACACGCGTCTTATGTTTTAAAGCGCGTCTTATATTAAAGCGCGTCTTATATTAAAGCGCGTCTAGGGCATCGCTCAGTTTATCAACGGCAATCACTTCCATTCCCTTAGGTGCCTGCTTGGGCGCATTTCCACGGGGCACTATCGCTCGCAAAAAGCCGTGTTTAGACGCCTCGGCAATACGCTCTTGGCCGCTGGGTACCGGGCGTATTTCACCAGAAAGACCCACTTCACCAAACACCACTAATTCTTTAGGCAGTGCGCGGTTTTGCAGGCTCGACACCACCGCTAGCAACACCGCAAGGTCAGCGCTGGTTTCAAGCACTTTGACACCGCCTACGACGTTCAGGAACACGTCCTGGTCGCCGGTAAACAGGCCGCCATGACGATTGAGCACCGCGAGCAGCATGGCTAAGCGGTTTTGATCCACGCCGACCGCTACCCGACGCGGGTTGCCCAACGCGGATTCATCTACCAGCGCTTGCACCTCGACGAGAATCGGCCGGGTGCCTTCCCACACCACCATCACCAGGCTGCCTGGTGCCTGCACTTCTTGGCGAGAAAGAAAGATCGCGCTGGGGTTTTTGACTTCTTTTAGGCCTTGCTCAAGCATGGCAAAAACCCCTAGCTCATTGACGGCACCAAAGCGGTTTTTCTGCCCCCGCAGGGTACGAAAGCGTGAGTCCGCACCGCCTTCTAACAACAGCGAGGCGTCAATCATGTGCTCCAACACTTTAGGGCCCGCCAGTGAACCGTCTTTGGTCACGTGCCCCACTAATAACAGCACCGTATTGGTCTTTTTGGCAAAGCGCGTTAACGCGGCGGCCGACTCGCGCACCTGGGCAACGCCACCCGGTGCCGAGCTAATATCTTCCAAATGCATGGTTTGGATCGAGTCGATCACCAGAATTTCGGGCTTTTCCCGCTCGGCCACCGCAAGAATGGTTTCCACGCTGGTTTCTGCCAGCATTTTCAAGCCATTGGTAGGCAGCTGCAGGCGATGGGCGCGCATGGCTACTTGGGAGAGCGACTCTTCACCCGTCACATAAAGAATACGCCGCTGCTGAGCCAGCTTGCAGGCCGTTTGCAGCAGCAGCGTGGATTTACCCGCCCCTGGGTTGCCACCCAATAGCACTGCCGAGCCGGGCACAAGCCCACCGCCAAGTACACGATCAAACTCAGCAAACGTGGAGCTCATACGCGGCACTTCGCTGAGATCCACATTACCCAGATCGATCACTTCGCGTGAAAGATCGCCCGCATAACCCGAACGCCCAGAGGCTGTACCGCCACCGGGGCGCGCGCTCGCCAAGTGTACTTCACTCAGTGTGTTCCACTCTTGGCAGCTGCTGCATTGCCCCTGCCATTTGCGATATTCAGCACCGCATTCGGTACAGACAAAGGCGCTTTTGGCTTTGGCCACTGCGTTGGTGCTCCTATCATTTTATGACTGAGTTGCTAGCGCTGAACAATGTTTCACTGGCGTTATTCAGCACCGTTTATATACATAAAAGGCGGCCGATGGCCGCCTTTTTGCACTACGTGCTGTGTGTTACTGACGCATGAGCTGCAGCATTTCGCCATTCTCAAAACGGCGACGCTCTGGGTCAATCAACTCCAGCGTGCGCTCATCAATGCGCATGAAGTAGTAGATTTGGCCTTCGCCATCGGGTGTTAACTCATAAACAGTGGCATCGGGGTCAGACGGGGTACCCATCAGCACTTCCCAATTACCCGCATAGTTTTCGTCCGGGGGAGTTTGGGGGTGATTGCGGTAGCTTGCATTCAGAGTAAAGGTGCGCTCTTCAGCGGCGCTCATTTCTTCACCCACCATGGTGACATCCAAATCGATCCCATCACAGTTACGGCAGGGTAATGAACCTCGGTAATTTTCCTTTGCGATAGCTGCCTCTTCTTGCTGCTGTTCCATCGGGCCGCTCGCACAGCCAGCTAGCAGTGCCAACATAGCCGAACCGGCTAGCAAACTCTTAAGTTGCATAGAGTATCTCCTTAAATTTTGTGTTGGTCATCGCATTTAGCATCGTATTCAATAACGCGCAGTTGTGACAGCATAACTGCTCCAAGGTGCAACGCACACCCCTAGCGTTGCGAATGCTTGCGCTTAGCCAGTCATCAAGCGACCATGTGTCACTACCTTGCTAGGATAATCAGGTTACCCTCATGAGCCAATACTGGAGCCCAGCCGTTCGCAGGCTTACCCCTTATGTACCCGGCGAGCAGCCACGCGAGCGTGTTATTAAGCTTAATACCAATGAAAACCCTTACCCGCCTGCACCAGGCGTTGGTAAGGCGCTACGCGAGTATGCGACCGACCACCTGCGCCTTTACCCTGACCCGAGTTCTACAGCATTGCGTGAAGCATTGGCGAAGACGCTTCAGGTAGAAAGTAGCCAGGTTTTTGTGGGCAACGGCTCTGATGAGGTGCTAGCGTTCGCTTTTCAGGCGTTTTTCTGCCACGGCGCGCCCTTAGACGTACCCGCCATCACTTATAGCTTCTACCCGGTTTACGCGAATCTTTACGGCGTGGAACTGCGTAAACATCCACTCAATGCTCATTGGGAAGTCGATATAGAAGCCCTTGCTGCCAGCACTGAGCGCAGCGGTGTTATTTTTGCTAACCCGAATGCACCCACTGGCCATGCACATTCGCTGGAGACGATTGAGGCGCTGCTTAAGCGCGTCACCGATCGGGTGGTATTGGTAGATGAGGCTTATGTGGATTTTGGCGCTGAGAGCGCCGTGGCGCTGGTTGATCGCTACCCGAACCTGCTAGTCACCGGCACGTTTTCAAAATCACGCAGCTTGGCAGGCTTACGCTTGGGCTATGCAGTGGGTTCAGAAGAGCTGATTGATGGCCTGCTGCGGGTTAAAGACTCTTTTAACTCTTACCCAGTAGACAGCTTAGCAAGCGTAGTAGGCATTGCTGCTTTAAACGATCCCGAACACTTCGAGGCCTGCCGCGAGTACGTCATTACTACTCGTGAGCGTACTCGTCAGCGTCTTGAGGCACTAGGCTTTGAAGTATTGCCTTCGAAGGCCAACTTTGTGCTTGCCCAACACCCAAACTACGAAGGCGCTCAGCTATTTGCAGGCCTACGCGAACGCGGTATTTTGGTGCGCCATTTTAATACGTCAGCACTCAACAATTTCCTGCGCATTACTATCGGCACCGATGATGAGATGGATAGCCTGATAGAGGCGCTAGAGGCGATCTGCGGATAGCCTTAGTGTGAGGTGTGAGGTGTGAGGTGTGAGGTGTATCATTTCTACTCACGATTTACCCCTTACGCCTCATCATTCACTCTTATTCACCCTTTACGCAAAAAAAAATCCCCCAAGGCGTAAGCCCTGGGGGTTTTTGGTATAAGTGCCTGACGATGACCTACTCTCGCATGGGGAGACCCCACACTACCATCGGCGCTAAGCGGTTTCACTACTGAGTTCGGCAAGGGATCAGGT
>LDZP01000185.1_pt1 | contig 25916 bp, 23 predicted proteins | sample 615351 | NCBI WGS metagenome assembly LDZP01 (sample SAMN03408296, study PRJNA278302) | terrestrial metagenome | isolation source: oil reservoir sample I1 | place: USA: Alaska, North Slope, Ivishak formation | collected 2013
AAAAAATTTTTTTGCTGTATAAGCTCTGCCAATTTTTGGGGATAAACTTGATAGTTTTTCAAATCCTTAAGGTCAATCCATTTTACCTCTTTTAAAATCTGTTTCTCTTTAGGAAATTCAGGGTCACTCCCTAAGGTCAAATTTCCCCCAATAATAGAAGAATAAAAATACGTCACATAGTAAATATCATATTCCTGAATATAACAGACACCTTTAAGTTTAATGTCATAGCCTGTCTCTTCTTTACATTCTCTTATAGCAGCTGCTGCTACTGACTCATTTTCTTCTACTCTGCCTCCAGGAAAAACCCATGCTATTTCCTCCCCATCTTGATGTTTTACTAAGAGAACTTTTCCTTCTTCAACAATGACCACTCTCGCAACTAAAAAGCTCGCTCTAAATTTTAACATTTTTTCTTCCCTCATTCCAAGATTGGTAAGTTATTTAGGATATTTATATTAAAATTATACCACAAAAAATTTTATAAAAATAAAAAAAACAGTCTAAAAGTAATTTTAGACTGCCAGACTGTAGACAAACCTTTTTTCATATAAAAGAGGCATTTTGCATTTGTGAAGCGACTTGTTACAAAGCAACAACTAAACTTAGCGAGACCGAGGAACGGAGGCAGGGCCGAAGCCAAGGAGGGCGAAGGCGGGCACTAAGGCAAGGACGCCGAATGTGCCCGACGCTACGGAGTCCGAGGGGAAGCTTATGTTTAGTCGCTTTGTAACTCTGGAGCGAATAATGCAAAATGCCTCCTTCAGAGAAAATGATTTTGTCGACAAACTGTAGTCTAAAAGTAATTGTAGACTGAAATTAGGTTTATACAAACTTCATCTAATAATACACTGAAATTATTTATTTTCTCCTTTCAGTTTATAAAGGAGATCTTTGTATAGCATTTGCCCTTCTAGGATACTTTGTAGGGCAATTGTCTATTTTTTTAATAATCACCAAATGATGAACTATATCACTATAAGGAAGTTTAATTTCCTTTACTTCCTCGATTTCCCCCTTTAATTCCTTCAAAGCTCTTTGACTATTTTCTATTTCCTCTTCAATCTCTCTTCCTTTTAAAGCAATAAAATAACCATCTACTTTTACAAAAGGAAGAGTGTACTCCAACAAAATATTTAAAGGTGCAACAGCTCTTGCCATGGATAAATCAAATTGTTCTCTATATTTTATGTCTTTTCCTATATCTTCTGCTCTTCCGTGAATTAATTCTATTTCATTTATACCCAATTTATTTATAACCTCTTCTAAAAAAGTAATTCTTTTTTTAGAAGAGTCTAAAAGAGTAGCTTTTAATTTAGGGAACACAATTTTTAAAGGAATACAAGGAAAACCAGCACCTGTACCAACATCTATAATTTTTTCTTCCTCTTTTATTTTTCCACTCTTAACCACAGATAAGCTATCTAAGAAATGCTTAATCACAACTTCACTTTCTTCTGTAATTGCCGTTAAATTCATCTTCTGATTCCATTCCAATAAAAGAGCATAATATTTTTGGAAATGTTCCACATGGAACATTTCCAAAAATATACCCCACTCTTTAGCGCCCTCAATTAGCATTTCAACCGATTTGTTCTTCATCTTCTTTATTTCTCCTTAACTGCTGCATGTAAATTAAAAGCACAGAAATATCAGCAGGCGAAACTCCTGAAATACGAGAAGCCTGTCCAATTGAAGTAGGTCTTATTTTTGTCAATTTTTCTTTTGCTTCATTGCTTAAACCATGAATTTGATAATAATCAATATCTTCTGGAATCTTTTTGTTTTCTAATGCTTTAAAGTGTTCAACTTGCCTTAGTTGTTTCATTATATATCCTTCATATTTAATATTTATGTCTATTTGTTCAGCAACACTGTCTAAAATATCATCGGGCCTGTTTTTATCCAAAAATTTAGTAGACTTATAATCAATTTCAGGTCGCTTTAGCAAAGTATAAAGGTCAACTCCTGTAACTAAAGGAGTACTTCCTTTAGATATGAGAAAATTGTTGACTTCCTCAGAAGGTTTTATCATAACGCCAAGAAGTCTTCGCATTTCTTTTTCTAACTGGATCTTCTTCTTTAAAAATTTTTGATATCTTTCTTCTGTTACAAGGCCGATTTTATACCCTAGTTCTGTCAATCTAAAATCTGCATTATCTTGTCTTAATAAAAGTCTATATTCAGCTCTCGAAGTAAGCATCCTATAAGGCTCATTTGTACCTTTTGTAACTAAATCATCAATCAACACTCCTATATAAGCTTGAGACCTATCCAAAATCACAGAAGGTTTGTTTAAAAGCTTCATAGCAGCATTTATTCCCGCCATCAAACCTTGAGCAGCCGCTTCTTCATATCCAGATGTACCATTGACTTGTCCTGCAAAGTACAACCCTTCAATTTTTTTAGATTCTAAAGTAGCTTTTAATTGCGTTGGGTCTATACAGTCATATTCAATAGCATAAGCTGGCCTCATCACTCTTACATTTTCAAGGCCAGGAACAGTCCTCAAAAATTCCAGTTGCACATCTTCAGGCAAACTAGAAGACATACCTTGTACATACATTTCATAAGTATTTAATCCTTCTGGTTCAATAAAAATTTGATGTCTTTCTTTGTGAGGAAACTTTACAACTTTATCTTCAATAGAAGGACAGTATCTTACTCCTACCCCTGTTATTTCACCACTAAAAAGAGGAGAACGGTGAATATTTGCCATTATTATTTCATGAGTTCTTTTATTCGTATAAGTGAGCCAACAGGGCAACTGTTCTATTTCGATTTTATCATGCATATAGGAAAAAGGAGTAATGACTTCATCCCCCGGCTGTATTTCCATTTTGGAAAAATCAATACTTCTTTTATCAACTCTCGCAGGAGTACCTGTTTTAAATCTCATCAATTTAAAACCTAATCTTTCCAAAGTCTCAGAAAGCTGATTAGCTGGAAAAAGTCCGCTAGGTCCACTGTCAAAACTTACATCACCAATTATAACTCTTCCTTTTAAGAAGGTACCTGTAGTAATAATACAAGCTTTACATTTATATATCGCACCTAATTTTGTTACAACCCCTGTAACTTTGTTGTCTTCTACCAAAATGTCTACAATTTCCGCCTGTTTTATATCAAGGTTTTCTTGTCTTTCTAAAGTGTACTTCATGTTCATCTGGTAAAGTTTTTTGTCAACTTGTGCTCTCAAAGACCTTACAGCAGGGCCTTTACTGGTATTCAAAGTACGAATTTGTAATAAAGATTTGTCTGTATTTATAGCCATTTCCCCACCTAAAGCGTCAATCTCTCTCACCAACTGAGCCTTGGCAGGGCCTCCAATAGAAGGATTGCAAGCCATCAAAGCAATAGAATCTAAGTTGACAGCAAAACCCACTGTTTTAAGTCCCAACCTTGCACAAGCGAGAGCAGCCTCACTGCCCGCATGTCCCAACCCAACAACTGCAACATCGTATTCACCAGCAATAAAATTCATACTTTCACCTACTTTCCCACACAAAATCTCTCAAAAATTTCATTTATTAAATCCTCAGTTGCCGTCTCTCCAGTAATTTTACCTAATTGGTCAAGAGCCGCATTTAAATCAATTGTAATTAGGTCTTCACTATACCCCCCTTCAATAGCTTCAACACAGCTTTCCATATACTTTTTAGCATTAATGAGCGCTTCTTTGTGCCGCGAATTTATGACTATTTCATCTTCCCTCAAACTTATGTCTCCTCTAAACACCAAATTATAAATAGTGTTTTCTAATTCTTCTAATCCAATTTTTTCAACAGTCGAAACCTCTATTATTATACCATCTTTGGTAAGATCTTTTAATTCTTTTTCATCAATTTTTTTAGGTAGATCTATCTTATTCAACACAAATATGATGTTTTTACCTGTTAAAATGTCAAAAATTTCGTAGTCTTCTTTAGTCAACTCTCTTGAGGCATCCAGCACAAACAATATTAAATCTGCTTCAGCCAGAACTTCTTTGCTTTTAGTAACCCCTATTTTTTCCACCAATTCATCTGTATCTCTAATTCCTGCTGTATCAATAAGCTTTATTGGAATACCTTTTACATTAACATATTCTTCAATAATGTCTCTGGTAGTTCCTGGTATATCTGTGACAATGGCTCTATTTTCTTTTAATAAGGCATTTAAAAGAGAAGATTTACCCACATTTGGTTTACCAATTATGGCAGTTTTAAGTCCTTCTCTTATAATCCTTCCACTTTCAGAAGATGCAATGAGTTTATCGATATCTTCTACTATTTCCTTAGCAGTTTCTAATATTTCTTTTCTCTCAAGTTCTTCCACATCTTCTTCAGGAAAATCTATTAAAGCTAAAAGATGGACTAATAGACCCATGATTTTATCTTTCATTTCCTTTATTTTACTTCCAACATATCCAACCAACTGTTTCTGAGCATATCTATTAGCAAGCATAGTTTTTGCCCTTATTATATCTATGACCGCTTCTGCCTGAGACAAATCAATTCTTCCGTTTAAGAAAGCCCTCTTTGTAAATTCTCCTGGCTCCGCTAGTCTCGCTCCTTGCTTTAATACTAGTTCAAGAATTTTGGAAGTAACTACTATACCTCCATGACAATTTATTTCAACTATATCTTCCCTCGTATAAGTATTAGGTTTTTTCATAATAGATACCAGAACTTCATCATAAACTTCTTCTGTTTCAGGGTCTACTATATGTCCATAATGTAAAGTATGACTTTTCACTTTTTTTATATCTTTAGACTTATAGGGTTTAAAAATTTTTGAAATTATTTCTAAAGCATCATCTCCACTTAATCTAACTATTCCAATTCCTGCTTCCCCTGGAAAAGTGGAAATAGCTGCAATTGTATCAAAAACCATTTTCATCACCAACCAAAAAATTGTCTTATAAAATAATATACCAATGTTTTCACTTTTTCAATCAGAAATATAAAAAAACCCTTGACAGGGTATTATTTTAAAGCTATTATGACTCTTCTATTAGGCTCCTCTCCTTCACTATAAGTCTCTACATATGGATGGTCCTGCAAAGCCATGTGAATTATTCGCCTTTCATTAGGACTCATAGGCTCTAATTCAACGCTTTCTTTTGTCTCCATTACTTGTTTGGCTAATTTTTTCGCAAGCCTAATTAGAGTCTCTTCCCTTCTTTTTCTATAATTTTCTGCATCTAATATAATTCTTCTATATCTATCATATTCTCTATACTTGCTGGCAACAACATTTACAAGATATTGCAATGAATCTAATGTCTCACCCCTATGACCTATCAACAACCCCACATTTTTTCCATATAAATTAAACTTTATAGTATCCTCATCTTCTTCTATATCAAACTTAACATCTAATTTCATCGCCTCAATTACTTGCTGTAAAAAATTTTTAGCGCTCTCCTTTATTACATCTTTTAAAATTACTTTGACTATCGCCTGCTTGCTTATAAGACCTAGAAAACCTTTACCCCCTTCATCCAACACTTCCACTTGTACCATTTCCCTCGGTACGCCAAATTCCTGTAAGGCAAGATTTACAGCTTCTTCCACCGTCTTGCCTGTCCTTATAAGCTCTTTCAACTTATGATTCCCCCTTAGCAGTATTTGTCTCTCTCATAAAAATATACTGCTGCACTATCTGAAATATATTGCTTGTAACCCAATATATTCCTACTCCTGCCGGCAGAGAAACAGTTATCCACCCCATAAAGATTGACATCATTATATTCATAGAATTTTGACTTTTGTCCGTTGCTATCATGGCAGAAGATATATAAGTAGTTACAGCAGCTAAAATAGGAATTATATAATAAGGGTCCTTTTGCGCAAGACTATGCATCCATAAAAAAGAAGCAGTTGAAAAAGCCGGATAAGTTCTAAGCATTGTAAAAAGCGGCCACAATATTATCAAAGGCAAAAGCATAGGTAAACATCCACCAAAGGGATTTACTTTCTTCTCTTGATACAATTTCATTGTTTCCATATTTAATTTTTGAGGATCTTTAGCATACTTCTTCTGAAGCTCCTGCACAAGAGGCTGTATTTCTTTCATCTTTTTCATCGTACTCATTTGCTGTATATAAAAAGGCAAAAGAAGTATCCTTATTAAAATAGTAAAAATAATTATAGCAATACCATAATTTCCTACATAATGATGTATAAATTCTAACAACTGTCCTAAATACACAGCAATTGTTGTCATAATAATACCTCCAAAAATTTATTTTACAGGGTCATATCCCCCGGGATTAAAGGGATTGCACCTTAAAATCCGCCAAATTGACATAATTCCGCCCTTTAAAAGTCCATACTTTGATATTGCTTCTATAGAATATTGAGAACAAGTTGGGTAAAATCTACAGCTCCTTGGCTTCATAGGCGAAATATATCTTTGATACAACTTAATTAAAAAAATAACAACATTTTTCATTTTTCATTCCCCGCATAAAGAGGTGTTTTCATAATTAATTTTCTCATGGAATTTTTTAAAGTGTGAAAATCAGCCTCTACAATTTTTCCTCTTGCGACAAAAATTATATCAAAACCTGTTTTTATCTCAATATCTAAAAGTCTAAAACTTTCATGTAAAAGCCTTCTAACTCTATTTCTTACCACACTTTTACCTATTTTTTTACTCACTGAATAGCCAACTCTATTAAAACCTAAATTATTTTCCATATAATACATTACAACAAACTGATTAGCAACAGATTTTCCATTTGAATAAACCTTTTTAAATTCATAACTTTTTTTAATTTTTACAATCTTTCTCCTCATTTATACCTCCGGATTGTAAAAAAGGCCCTAAAGGCCTCACGCTGTCAATCTATGTCTACCTTTTTGTCTTCTTCTTTTTAAAACATTGCGACCGCTTTTGGTAGACATTCTCTTTCTAAAACCGTGCACTTTTTTTCTATGTCTTTTTTTGGGTTGATAAGTGCGAAGCATTGCCACACCTCCTAAAACCTAAAAAATGCTATAAAAATTATAACGTTAATTAAGGAGGATGTCAACAAGACTTTTTAAAATAAGAAAATTATCAACAACTTAAGAATCATCTACACACACCTGTAGACAAAATTATTTTTCTTATTGATAATCTGTTGATAATTTGCTATTATAAAATTAAACTGTTGATAACTTGAGTAAATTGTAGCCACAGAAATAACAACTTATTCACAAGTTGTTGATAAGTTTGTGGATAAGTTGTTATTTCAATGTTAGTTTCCTTATTCATCATATTTATAATCAAGGTATTTTAATTTTTTTATCAGTTTTTTTATCAAAATATTTTTTATCAACAATATCTGCACATGTGTTTTTGCAAAAGTTATCAAATTAAAAAATTCACAAAACTAAATTTAACTTATTAACAACTAAATTATACCGATAATATATTATGCCACCCTTTTAAATAAATTATCCACATTTTATTGATGGGCTTAGGAGGTCATATAATGTATGGAGATCATCGTCAAATATGGGAGAGGATAGTGGAGGTCATAAAAAGCGAGCTTACCCCCACCAGCTACAACACCTGGCTAGTTCACATAAAACCCTTAGCAATTATTGATGATGTGTTATTTTTAAGCACTCCTAATACTTTTACAAAAAATATAATAAATGGAAGATATATAAATATTATCTACGACGCTGCTTCAAAAGCTACAAATAAATTATACGAGATAAAAATATTATCAGAAGACGAAGAAGAATATAGAGAAATCAAAGAATCTATTGAAAAAGAAAACCTAACTGAATCCACTACTCTTTCCACTCTAAATCCAAAATATACTTTTGATACTTTTGTAGTTGGAAACAGCAATAAACTTGCTCACGCTGCATGTCTTGCAGTAGCTCAGGCTCCAGCAAAAGCCTATAATCCTTTATTTATCTATGGAGGAGTAGGTTTAGGCAAAACCCATTTAATGCATGCAATAGGGCACTTTATCAATAAACATCAAAGTGGCTACAAAATAATGTACGTTACGTCAGAAACGTTTACAAACGAGTTAGTTAACTCCATAAAAGACGACAAAAATGAAGAATTTAGAAACAAGTACAGAAATATTGATGTTCTTCTAATAGATGATATTCAATTTATAGCCAAAAAAGAACGAACTCAAGAAGAATTTTTCCATACTTTTAACACCCTTTACGAAGCCAACAAGCAAATAGTTATTTCCAGTGACAGACCACCAAAAGAAATTCCAACTTTAGAAGAAAGGCTAAGGTCAAGGTTTGAGTGGGGTTTAATCGCGGATATACAGCCACCAGATTATGAGACAAGAATTGCAATACTTAAGAAAAAGGCTCAAACAGAAAATCTAAATATACCCGACGAAGTTTTAGCTTATGTGGCAGAAAAAATTCAATCAAATATAAGAGAGTTAGAAGGAGCATTAATAAGAATCGTAGCTTTTTCAAATCTTACAAAAGCCAATATAGACTTAGAATTAGCTAAGCATGCCTTAAAGGAAATTGTATCTAATAAAACGAGAGAAATAACTGTAAAACTCATACAGGAAGAAGTTTGCAAGTACTATAACATAAAACTAGAAGATTTCAGGTCCCGCAAGAGAACAAAAAACATAGCTTATCCGCGACAAATCGCCATGTACTTAGCAAGAGAACTGACAGATTTATCTCTTCCAAAAATAGGAGAAGAATTTGGAAAAGACCATACTACTGTAATACATGCTTATGAAAAAATTTCTAATGAAATAAAACAAGATGAACTTCTCTCAAGGCAGATTGAGGAACTTAAAAAGAGGATAAAAGGTTATTGACATATAAACAGGGATAACCCTGTTTATATGTTTTAAAATTTTTTGTCTGTGAATATTGTTAATAAATTTAACTGTTTACTCAGAAATTATTCACAGACAATTATCGACTTTTTCTCCGCTTCACAAACTATTACTAACAAACTAACATCTTCTATTACTATGACTACTAAATGCTTATCTTATCTATTATATGATTTGACTCAAAAAAATATTCTCAAAAACAGGAGTGAAAAAAATGAAATTTGTGTGTGATAAAAATTCATTATTTGAAGGAGTAAATATTGCAATAAGGGGGGTATCTTCCCGCACTACTCTTCCTATTCTTCAAGGTATAAAAATTTCGGCTTTGAAAGGTCAAGTCAAATTTTCAGGAACTGATCTGGACATAGGAATAGAGTGTCAAATTCCTGCAGTGATAGAAGAAGAGGGAGAAATAGTAGTACCTGCAAAAATTTTCTCAGAATTAGTTCGTAAATTGCCTGAGGGAGATGTAAAAATAGAAAGTGATTCTCAAAACACGGTAAATGTAGTTTGCGATAGTATAAATTTCACTATTGCAGGAAGTGACGCTGTAGAGTTTCCTGAAATCCCTCTAGTATCTAAAGAAAATTCTTTTAAGTTGACGCAAAATATTCTAAAAGACTTAATAAGAAAAACAGTCTTTTGTATTGCCCAGGAGCAAACAAGACCTATTTTGACAGGTGTTCTATTTGAAGTGTTTCAAACTGAAGTTAAAGCAGTAGCTTTAGATGGATTTAGAATGGCTATATATTCTTATCAGAGTGAGGAAAAATTCTTTGACGAGGATATAGAAAAATATTCTATAGTAATTCCAGGTAAAACTTTAGAAGAGATATACAGAATCTTAAAAGATGAGGAAACAGAGATAGAGATATACCACACTGCTAATCAAGTGTTATTCCAAATTGAAAATACAAAGGTAATATCGAGGCTTTTAGAAGGAAGCTTTATAAACTACAATGCTGTTTTACCAAAGGATTATAAGACTGAAGTGGTAGTCAAAAGAGAAGTTTTAACTGAAAGTATTGAAAGAGCTTCACTAATTGCAGAAAGCAAAAATAATTTGATTAAGTTTGAGATTGGTGATAAATTTATTACTGTCTCTTCTAATTCTGAAAAGGGCAAGATGATAGAAAAAATAGAAGTTGATGTAAAAGGAATGTTTCTTGAGATCGCTTTTAACTCAAGATATTTATTAGATTCTTTAAGAGCCATCGATGAAGAAGAAATAACGCTTTATTTCATAAATAGTATAAATCCGTTAATAATAAAACCTATAGGAAGTAAAGATTATCTTTATATGATACTTCCTGTAAAGCTCAATTGAAAATAAGAGGTGTTTTTTAAATGATAGAAGTGCCTATAGAGACGGAATATATTACCTTAGGGCAATTTTTAAAGTATATGAAAATATGTCAAACTGGAGGACAAGCAAAGCAATTTATTTTAGAAGGAAAAGTTAAAGTAAATGGCGCAATAGAATTAAAAAGAGGTAAAAAACTTCACAAAAATGATATAATTGAGGTAGATGGTAAAACTTATATCATAAAGTGAGGAATTTAACTTGTATGTGAAGGAGCTATTTGTCGACAATTTTAGAAATTTACAAAAGCAAAAAATAGAATTTTGCGAAGGAATAAATATATTTTATGGTTTAAATGCACAAGGAAAAAGCAATTTATTAGAAAGTATTAGGCTTTTAAGTATGGGAAGGTCTTTTAGAGGGAGCAAAACGACAGAACTAATAAAATTTGGAGAAGATTATTTTTATGTAAAAGCAATAATTTGTCAAGAAAATAACGATAAAAAAATAGAATTTGGATACAAGAAAAATGAAAATAAAGTCATTAAAGTAAATGGCAATAAAATAAAGTCGACTTCCGAACTTTTAGGTCAACTTTTGACAGTCATTTTTTCTCCTGAAGATTTAAACATAATAAAAGAAGGACCTTCCCATCGCAGAAAATATCTGGATTCTTGTATATCTGTTGTTGAAAAGAATTATCTTTATAACCTCATGCAATATAACAAAATACTAATGAATAGAAATAAACTATTAAAGAGCATAAAAGAAGGGAAAAGTAAAAGTATACTAGAAATTTTTGATGACCAATTAGTAGAATACGGGGCAAAAATAATTGTGATGAGACAAAATTATTTAAAAAACGTAGAAATTAATATAAAAAAATTTTTACTTGAAATTTCCAATGAGACAGCAGAAATTGTCTACCTAAATAGTGTAGGACTTAAAGATGCTTCAGATGAAGAAATAGTTAAAAAAAGATTAAAAGAAAAACTATCAAAGAATATAGATGTGGATTTAAGGTATTTTACAACACAAGTTGGGCCTCATAGGGAAGATTTTAAAATTATTATAAACGGCTATGATTCAAGAGTATATTCTTCTCAAGGTCAACAGCGAACAGCGGCTTTATGCCTTAAATTATCAGAGTTTGAAATTTTAAAAAAGGAGACTAGTGAAAAACCAGTACTGCTTTTAGATGACGTAATGTCAGAATTAGATGAAAATAGAAAAAAATATGTCCTAGAAAGATTAAAAGGTTTTCAGACTTTTATAACCCATACTACAAAAAGAGATTTAAAAGGAGATTGTTATTTTAAGATATCTAATGGGGTTGTTATTAAAGAATAGGGGGTCAAAAAATGTATATCCATTTAGGCGGCAACGTGGTAGTTCCTGACAAAGACATTATAGCTATTTTTGACATGAGTGTTGTAACTACTTCGGAGGCTACTGTGCAATTTTTAAAAATAGCGGAAGAAGAAGGATTTGTGGTCAGAATTTCTGACGAAAAGCCAAAGTCTTTTATAATCACAGAAAGGGATAAGAGGAGTATTATTTATTTATCACCAATTTCTGCTTTTACCCTTATAAGAAGGACACAAAAAATAGAGGATTAGGGAGGTATTAAATTGTATCAAAAAACATCAGAAGGAATTGTTGTGAGAAATGAAGGAAAGAAGTTAGAGCTTAGAGTATTAGGTGATAAAATTATTAACGTTTTTGTAAGTGATAAAGAGGAAAAAAGAAAGGATACAATTGCGATAGAAAGGAAAGAATACGATATTCCTGAGTTCAGTGTAAGAAAAGAATTAGAAAGTATATTAATTGAAACTGATTCTTTAAAAGTAAAAATAAATAAAAATGACCTTTCTGTGAGTTTCTTAGATAAAAATGAAAATATAATTAATGAGGATTACAATGGAGGAGTAAAATTTAGTGAAACAGATGTTAGATGCTATAAAAAGTTAAGAGAAGACCATTTTTACGGTTTTGGAGAAAAAGCAGGATATCTCGACAAAAAAGGCGAAAGGTTAGAGATGTGGAATACAGATGAATTTATGACTCACAACCAGACTACAAAACTTTTATATGAGTCTTACCCTTTTTTCATAGGAATGAACGATTATCACACTTATGGAATATTTTTAGACAATAGCTTTAGGTCTTTTTTTGATATGGGACAGGAATGCCAAGAATACTATTATTTTGGGGCCTATGGAGGTCAAATGAATTATTACTTTATTTATGGAGAAGACATAAAAGAGGTTGTAGAGAATTATACATATCTCACTGGAAGGATAAATCTTCCACCTTTATGGGCATTGGGAAATCAGCAGAGCAGGTACAGCTATACTCCACAAGAGAGAGTACTGGAGATTGCAAAAACTTTTAGAGAAAAAGATATTCCTTGTGACGTGATATATCTCGATATAGATTACATGGAAGGATATAGAGTTTTCACATGGAATAAAGATACATTTAAAAATTATAAGGAAATGCTAAAGCAGCTTAAAGAAATGGGATTTAAAGTAGTGACGATTGTAGATCCAGGAGTTAAGAGGGATTACGACTACCATGTTTACAGAGAAGGAATTGAGGAGGATTATTTTGTAAAGGATAAGTATGGTATAACCTATGTTGGAAAAGTATGGCCAGGGGAAGCTTGTTTTCCTGACTTTTTACAAGAAGAAGTGAGATATTGGTGGGGAGAAAAGCACAGAGAATTTATAAAGGATGGAATTGATGGTATATGGAATGATATGAATGAGCCAGCTGTGTTTGAAACTCCTACTAAAACTATGCCAGAGGATAATATTCATATTTTAGATGGAGAAAAGGTACTTCACAAAGAAGCCCATAACGTTTATGCTAATTATATGGCTATGGCCACAAGAGATGGTTTACTAAGGATAAGACCTAATGAAAGGCCTTTTGTGTTGACAAGAGCTGCTTTTTCAGGAATACAAAGGTATGCAGCAATGTGGACAGGAGACAACAGAAGCTTGTACGAACACCTTCTTATGATGATGCCTATGTTGATAAATATTGGGCTTTCTGGACAACCGTTTGCAGGAGCAGATGTTGGAGGATTTGAAGGAGATTGCCATGAAGAACTTTTTATAAGGTGGATAGAGGCTGCGGTATTTACTCCGTTTTTAAGAGTTCATTCTGCAATAGGAACAAAAGACCAAGAGCCATGGTCTTTTGGTAAAAGAGCAGAAGATATTTCTCGAAAATATATAAAAATGAGATATGAACTTTTGCCTTACTTATATGATTTGTTTTACATTGCATCTCAAAAAGGCTATCCTATTCTGAGGCCTTTGGTTTTTGAATATCAAAAAGATGAAAATACTCATAAGATATATGATGAATTTATGTTTGGAGAAGGTCTCTTAGTTGCTCCTGTATATCTTCCTTCAAAAGAAAGAAGAGAAGTTTATTTACCTGAAGGAATCTGGTATGATTACTGGACGGGAAAAGAATTCAAAGGAAAAAACTATTACCTTGTGGATGCTCCTATAGATATAATACCTCTTTTTGTAAAAGAAGGAGGAATATTATTAAAGCGTGAGCCTCAGTCCTTTGTAGAAGAAAAGGAAATAAAAGAGATAATAGTGGAAATTTATAGAGGAGAAGAAGGGCATTATCTCCATTATGAAGACGATGGAAAGTCCTTTGATTATACTAAAGGGGTTTATAACCTCTTCGATATAAGTTTTTGTTATAAAGAAGGAAGGATGGATATAAAATTTGATAAAATTCACTTTGGCTATGACAAAGGAGTTAAAAAGTATAAATTTATATTTAAAAATTTTGGTGATATTAAAGAGATTAAGATAAATGGTGAAAAAGTTGGGAAGGAAAATTGTGAAATTGAATTATAAAATAGAGGCAAAAGCCTCTATTTTTTTACAAATCTTTCTATTAAAGATTGTTTAGCTTGTTGTTCTAAGGAGTCATCCAAAGGAGTTAATTCTACTTTTCCATATTTTCTCTTTAAAGCAGTTTCAATTAAAATATCTGCAAATTCAGGATTTTTAGGAAGTACTGGACCGTGGAGATATGTTCCATACACATTTTTATAAATACATCCTTCTGTTTTATCTTCTCCATTATTTCCACTTCCAATTATTATTTTCCCTAAAGGATTAGATTTTCCGAGATAGGTTTTTCCAGAATGATTTTCAAAGCCCACCATTTTAAAGTTTTTTTCATTTATATTTGCTTCAATTACCACATTTCCTATCATCCTTTTGGTACCCGCGACAGTCCACACGTCTAATACACCAACGCCTTTTAGTTTATCACCTTTTGAGGTTTGATAATAATTTCCTAAAAGTTGGTATCCGCCGCATATACCTAATACTGTCAAACCGTCTTCAATAGCTGCTTTGAGATTTTTACCCTTTTTAATTGTCAAGTCATCGCTTACAATTTTTTGTTCCCTATCAGATCCGCCTCCTAAAAAAAGTATATCTATATCAGCAAAATTCGTGTTGGAATCTACTGTAATTGGTTTTACTTTGGTTTCAATGTTTCGCCATTCACATCTTCTTTTTAATGTCAAAATATTTCCTAAGTCCCCGTATAAATTTAATAAGTCTGGATACATATGGCCAATGACAAGTTTCATTTTTTGTCCTCCTGTGAGTTTAAGTATTTATTTACATCATAAAGGGAAGTGTAATTTGGAAGTACTGCTATTAATTCTTCCTTAGTTAGTTCAGATATTGTATCAAGAGCTTTATCTATAGAGTTTATGACTTTTATTTTATTAATATCAAAGTTTGCATATTTCAGTCTTACTGCCATGTCCTCAGCTCTTAAACCAGAAGTTATTATATAATTTACCTTTGTTTTTGATAAAAAGTCTTCTAAGTTTACGTCCCACAACCAAGATACATCTCTTCCATCTGCGTAGTTATCATTTATAGAGATTAAAAGGTTTAGAGGTTTATTAAATTGAGATAGCATATTTAAAGTGCTTTCAAAACCGATGGGGTTTTTAATTAAATTTATTATCGCTTTTTTGTTTTTTATTTTAGTTTTTTGTAATCTTCCTTCTATTGGCCAATAGCTTTCTGTTGCTTTTAATATAGTGTTAAAGTCTATGTTCAACAAAATGCCAGCAGATATAGCTGCTAATAAATTATACACATTGTATAAGCCTATTAATCTACTTTTAACTGTAAAAATTTTATCTTTATAGTATAGATTAAAATTTATTCCATCTTCATTTAAAAATATATTAGTAGCTTTAAAATGAGAATTTGGACGTTTTTTGCCACAATTGGGGCAGTAATAGTCTCCCAGTTGCCCGTAATATATTCTTCTATATTCATATTTGTGGCCACAAATTGGACAGTATTTTTGTTCAAAAGAAGAGGAGTTAATTCCTTCAATGTTGTCTTCAATTCCATAGTAAAAGACTTTCGATTTTATCTCATCTCCTATTGAAGCTGTAAAAGGTTCATCAGCGTTTAGTAATACTATAGATTCTTGTGGCAGTTTTAATAGAGCTTTTTTTACTTTTTCTACTGTTGTATCTAATTCTCCATATCTGTCTAATTGGTCTCTAAAAAAGTTAGTTATTATTACTATATTAGGTTTTATATCTTCTATTACAATTGGCATGTTTGCTTCATCTATTTCAAAAACGGCTGCATCTTTTATTAAATTTCCTAAAAAATTGCTGTTTTTTATCAAAGTAGTCGCAATTCCAGTTTTCATATTTGCTCCTTCTTTGTTGTGTACAACACTTTTCCCAGAAGTGGTCAAAATATGGGCTATTAATCCGGAAGTTGTAGTTTTGCCATTTGTACCTGTTATTATTACTTTATTATCTTTTATAGGCTCAATTAACTTTTTTATTAATTTAGAATCAGATTTAAGAGCTATTTTTCCAGGTAAAGATGTTCCATCTTTTCCCGTTATTTTACAAGATATATTCACAAGTTTACCTAAGTTGACACTTAAAAATTTCACTCTTTACCACCTTCTAGTAAATTTTATTTCCTATTTTTATTTCTCTTTCTGGTTGAAGCAATACTACATTTCCTTCTTCATCATCTACCCCTAATATTAAAACTTCAGATACGAAGTCTGCAATTTGTTTGGGTGGCAAATTTACTTTTTTAAAAAATCTTCATAAGTAGCCATTGAATTCACCCCAATTTAAGTATATTATATTATAGGTATATTATATTATAGGTATAATTTGTTAAATACATTATACTTCTCGATTTCCCGGGAAATTTTTCAGGAAATAATTATATCCTGTAAATTTTATTTTGAATTGAGCAAATTTCAAAATAATGATAAAATAAAACTGTTGGATAAATTTGCGGAGGTTGTGAATATGGCAAAGGATGAAACTTATACTGCGAGTCAAATACAAATATTAGAGGGTTTAGAAGCAGTAAGAAAAAGGCCAGGAATGTATATAGGTTCTACTGGTAGCAGAGGACTGCATCATTTAGTATACGAGGTAGTCGATAATAGTATAGATGAAGCATTGGCCGGTTATTGCAAAAATATAGTAGTTACTATACACAAAGATAATTCTATAACGGTTGAAGACGACGGAAGGGGTATTCCTACAGATATTCACCCAAAAGTTAGAAAACCAGCTGTAGAAGTAGCTTTAACAATGTTACATGCAGGTGGAAAATTTAATAATGATGCTTACAAAGTTTCTGGAGGATTGCACGGAGTAGGTGTTTCTGTTGTAAATGCATTATCTGAAAAATTAGAAGTTATTGTAAAACAACATGGGAAAATTTATAGGCAAAGATATGAAAGAGGAGTGCCAAAAACTGATTTAGAGGTTATTGGAGAGACAGAAGAGACAGGTACAACTATTACTTTTAAGCCGGATAAGGAAATTTTTGAAGAAACTGTATTCGACTATGATGTATTAGCTCAAAGATTGAGAGAATTAGCATTTTTAAATAAAGGTATAAATATCAAGCTTATAGACGAAAGAGACGGAAAAGAAGAGGTCTTTAATTACGAAGGTGGAATTATATCTTTTGTAAAGTATTTAAATAGAAATAAAGAAGTCCTCCATGAAGAGCCAATATACATGGAAGCGAAAAATAGCGACTATGAAGTAGAGGTTTGCATGCAGTATAATGACAGTTATACTGAAAATATCTTTAGTTTTGCTAATAATATTGATACTAGAGAAGGTGGTACTCATCTAGTAGGCTTTAAAGCAGCTTTGACTAAAGTCATTAATGATTACGCAAGAAAATACGGGATTATAAAAGATAACGAGAAAAATTTACAGGGTGAAGATGTAAGAGAAGGACTTACAGCTATTGTAAGTGTAAAATTAAAAAATCCACAGTTTGAAGGACAGACTAAAACAAAATTAGGAAATTCTGAAATGAGGTCTATTGTAGAAAATGTAGTAACAGAAAAACTCTCGGCTTTTTTAGAAGAAAATCCCTCAGTTGCAAAAGTTATAGTAGAAAAAGCTACTCAAGCAGCAAGGGCAAGGGAAGCTGCGAGAAAAGCCAGAGAGCTTACCAGAAGAAAGTCTGCTCTTGAGAATACTACTTTGCCAGGTAAACTTGCCGACTGCTCGGAGAAAGACCCTTCTAAATGTGAGCTTTTCTTGGTAGAGGGTGACTCTGCAGGAGGTTCTGCTAAATCAGGTAGAAACAGTAGATTCCAAGCGATACTTCCACTCCGAGGAAAAATTTTAAATGTGGAGAAGGCAAGACTTGACAAGATATTGTCTAATGAAGAGATAAGAGCAATGATAACTGCTTTAGGTACTGGCATAGGAGATGAATTTGATATAAGTAAGTTAAGGTACCACAAAGTAGTCATAATGACAGATGCGGACGTAGATGGAAGTCATATTAGGACACTGCTTTTAACATTTTTCTATAGGTTTATGAGACCTTTAATTGAAAATGGAAATGTGTACATTGCTCAACCGCCTTTATATAAAATTACAAAAGGCAAAAAGGTGTATTATGCTTACTCGGATAGAGAATTAGACAGGATTTTAAATGAAATTGGAAGGGAAAATTATACTGTTCAAAGGTATAAAGGTCTTGGAGAAATGAATGCTGACCAGTTATGGGATACAACTATGGATCCAGAGAAGAGGACGATGCTTAAAGTTACATTAGAGGATGCGATAGCTGCAGATGAAATTTTCACCATTTTAATGGGGGACAAAGTCGAACCAAGAAGGGAATTTATAGAAAAGCACGCAAAAACAGTTAGAAATTTAGACATATAAAAGAGGTGAAATAGATGAGTGAAGAAAAAGAGAAGGTAATCCCAGTAGGCATTGAAGATGAAATGAAAAAATCTTATATAGATTATGCGATGAGTGTAATTGTTGGAAGGGCACTGCCAGATGTGAGAGATGGTTTAAAACCAGTTCATAGAAGGATTCTCTATGCTATGAATGAGTTGGGATTAACTCCTGACAAGCCATATAAAAAGAGCGTTGCAGTTGTTGGTGAAGTTTTAGGGAAATACCATCCTCACGGTGATGCGGCTGTTTATGATACTTTAGTGAGACTAGCACAGGATTTTTCAATGAGAGAAACTTTGATAGATGGGCATGGAAATTTTGGAAGCATAGATGGAGACCCTCCAGCTGCCATGAGGTATACGGAAGTGAGGCTTTCAAAAATTGCCCTTGAAATGCTTACAGATATAAATAAAGAAACAGTAGATTTTGTGCCAAACTTTGACGAGACTTTAAAAGAACCAGTTGTGCTTCCTTCTCGATTTCCTAATCTTTTAGTCAACGGTTCTCAAGGCATTGCTGTAGGTATGGCTACCAACATTCCTCCTCACAATTTAGGAGAAGTCATAGATGGAATTGTCGCTTATATAGACAATCCTTATATTTCAGTAGATGAACTGATGAAATATATAAAGGGACCTGACTTTCCTACAGGAGGAATAATTCTAGGAAGAGACGGTATAAAAGAGACTTATGAGACAGGAAGAGGCAAAATTGTCGTTAGGGCAAAGGCAGAAATTGAAGAACACCACGGTAAGACGAGAATCGTAATTACTGAGATTCCTTATATGGTTTTAAAAGCTAAGTTAATTGAAAAAATAGCTGAGTTAGTCCGTGACAAGCACATAGAAGGAATTTCTGATTTGAGAGATGAATCTGATAGAAATGGAATGAAAGTTGTAATAGAACTAAAAAAAGATGTCAATCCAAAGGTGATACTTAATAAACTTTACATGCACACGCAAATGCAGCAGACCTTTGGAGCTATAATGTTGGCTCTTGTAGACGGGGAGCCTAAGATATTAAACCTCAAGCAAATTATAGAAAAGTATGTAGATCATCAAGCGGATGTTGTAACGAGAAGGACTAAGTTTGACTTAAGAAAAGCGGAAGAAAGAGCACATATTTTAGAAGGGCTAAAAATTGCTCTTGACCACATTGATGAAGTTATAAACATAATAAGAAGTTCAAAGACAGAAGCAATTGCTAAGCAAAATTTAATGGACAAGTTTGGATTGAGCGAAAAACAAGCACAAGCGATAGTTGATATGAGATTAGGAAGACTGACGGGGCTTGAAAGGCAAAAAGTAGAAGATGAGCTTAAAGAGTTAATGGAAAAGATAAAAGAATTAAAAGGAATTTTGGCAGATGAAAGAAAAGTGCTGGAAATAATCAAAAAAGAACTTTTGGAAATAAAAGATAAATATGCTACTCCGAGAAAGACAAGCATTGTGGCAAAAGAAGAAGAGCTAGATTTAGAGGATTTAGTTCAATTGGAAGATGTAGTTGTGACAATGACTCACTATGGATATATAAAGAGAATGCCTCTTGATACTTATAAGGCGCAAAAACGTGGGGGAAAGGGCATATTAGGTATATCAACAAGAGAAGATGACTTTGTACGGGATATTTTTATTACTACAACTCATGACAGATTGTTGTTCTTTACAAACAAAGGGAAGGTATATAGTTTAAGAACTATAGATATTCCTGAAACAGGAAGGCAGGCAAAAGGCACAGCTATTGTCAATCTCATACAGATAGGTCAAGGAGAAAAAGTCACAGCGGTTATTCCTCTTAAAAAGTCTCAAGATATTAAATATGTTGTTATGTGTACTAAAAAAGGCATAATAAAAAAGACTTCTATAGAAGAATTCAAGTCGATTAAAAGGAATGGTATAATAGCTATTACATTGGAGGAGAATGACGAGCTTATAAATACAAAATTGACAAATGGAGAAAGAGAAATAATTATAGGAACTGCTAAAGGCTATGCTATAAGGTTCAATGAAAAAGACATAAGGCCTATGGGAAGGGTGGCAAAGGGTGTAATAGCTATTTCCTTGAGAGAAGATGATGAAGTGGTAGAAATGGACCTTGTTCACCCGGGTAGCGAAATTTTGGTAGTTACAGAAAAAGGATTTGGAAAAAGAACTGATTTAGAGGAATACAGGCTTCAAACAAGAGCGGGAAAAGGAATAATTGCAATAAGACTTAGTGAAAAAACCGGTAAATTAGTATCTATAAGGTCGGTAAATCCGGAAGATGAGTTTATGATAATTTCTGCAAATGGAATTCTTATAAGAATGAAGGTGTCTGAAATATCTAAGATGCACAGAGACACGAGAGGTGTAACTCTTATGAAGCTGGATGATGGTGACAGGGTTGTTTCTACTGCAAGAATAGAAAATGAAGAGTAAATTGAAGCCCTCAGTTTTGAGGGCTTATCTAAGTTGAATGAAAAATATTTTGTGTATTTTTAGATTAATATTTCATACTTTTTCTTGGCAAAGATTAAAAATATAAACCACAGAAGAAAGAAGTTTCTAAAAATATTACTTTTAACACAATTGAGAAGTTTCATTAGCGAAAACAATATTCAACTATCCCAGATCTTTATGCATCATTAAAAGAGAAAAAATTTCTTCTATTAACTTGTTGCAGTCGATAACTTCGTTTATATCCATCTTCAGATAAAACAACAGTATACAGGCCTTTGGTATAAGAGGTTTATTCTTGGTTTATGGGTACTTGCCAAGGGCGTCATTTATGATATGTTTGATGAAAGCAAACATATTCTTACGGAAATACCGGAATGCGAAAGATATTGGGTAGCTGTTGACTACGGTACGAATAATCCAACGGTGTTTTTATTGCAAGGGAAAAAGGGTAATACTTATTATAATTTGAAAGAATATTATTACGACAGTAGCAAAGGAGGGCGACAAAAAACAGTCGCTGAATATTCACGAGACTTGAAAGAGTTTATCGGTGACAAACATATAACAAACATAGTAGTTGATCCGTCGGCAGCGAGCTTTATAGCTTCAGCTTCGCAAAGACGGATTTTTTAATGTTAGAAAAGCAGATAACGAAGTGCTTGACGGTATTAGGTAGGTATCAACATTGCTTAGCAACAACAGATATTTCATTCATGAAAGCTGCAAGAACTTGATAAAAGAAAAAGCTTCTTATGTTTGGGATACAAAAGCACAACAAAAAGGAGAAGATAAGCCACTCAAACAAAATGACCATGCAAGTGATGCCGAATGTTATGGTTTATATACAATGAGGCATAGTATGAAGGTTATAGATAAGCCAGTGGGTTGGTAATTAGGCGAAAGTTTAGTTTCGTATAATAAAGAAGGTGATGGAATGATAACGGATTTAAATTATCTTAGTGTGGGACAGAAATGGCCTCCGGATGATGAGATGGAAAGACTACAACGGTATGACGCAAATCGTAAATTATTTGAAGGCAGACATGAACTTGTTTTTAAAGACTGGATTAGGTTGTTAAGGGATGATAAAAAAGCGACTCTAGAGATTATTTTAAATTGGCCTAAACGCTTATCGACGTTATGGGCAGATTTGTTATTAGGAGAACCACCTAGAATAACAGCAGGAGAAACAGGAAGTAAAGAGCAAGAACAGTTAGATAAAATTATCAAAAATAATAACTTTTTAAACACGGCTTACGAAGTAGCAATAGATTTAAGTAGATATGGCGATGGCATATTTAAAACAAGATATAATAAAAAAGCAATTATAGAAGCAATACCACCAGCTTTATGGTTTCCTGTTGTTAATGCGGACAATATCAAAGACGTACAGGCTCATATCATAGCTTGGACGTTTGATATACCGACACCAACACTACTGAACAAGGACAAAAAGACAACTTATCTTAGACTTGAAATACACGAAAGAGGTAAAATCACAAATAGACTTTTTGAATTGCAAGATGGAATTATAAAAAACGAAATTGATATAAAAACTTTTTACCCGGATTTAGAACCGGAAATATATACGGGAATTGATGATTTCTTAGTGGTACCAGTTCATAATATGCAGACAAGCGACAGAATATACGGCTTGGATGACTATAGCGACCTTGACAGTATAATTCAAGAAATAGAAGTCAGAATTGCACAGATAAGTAGAATCCTTGATAAGCACGCTGACCCTAACATGTATGGGCCTGCTACAGCACTTGAACAAAACGAGCTCGGTGAGTGGGTTGTCAGAGGAGGAGGAAAATATTTTCCTGTAGAACAAGGCGAACAACCACCGGGTTATGTGGTGTGGGATGGGAAGCTTGATGCTGCATTTAGAGAAATAGACCTGTTAATGGAGCAATTTTATGCACTATCAGAAACAAGTGCCGCTACTTTTGGGCAGTTAAAACAAGGCCTTGCGGAGTCAGGTAGTGCATTAAGACGCTTAATGATGGCGCCTCTCGCAAAAGTAAACCGAATACGCATGAGGTTTGACCCTGCTATAAAGAAAATTTTACGGCTTGCAAGTAAATTAGATGCTTTATATGGCAATGGGATAGAACTGGAGACAATTAATATCGCTTGGAACGACGGATTACCAGATGATGAAAAAGAGCAGGCAGAAATCTATTCAATGCTTGTTCAAAACGGGCTTATAAGCAGAGAAACAGCTTTAAAACATTTATTTGAATTTGATACAGAGACTTTAAAACAAGAACTAGCAAAGATAGCGGTTGAGACAGCACAAGAAGCTCCAGCATTATTTACAACAACATTACAAACAGAACAGAATCAGCAACAACAAAGTGAGTGATAAATAATGCCTAACTTTGACGAAGAAAAACTCATACAAAGCCTTGTCGAACTCTATCGGCAGGGTTTTTTGAATGTTCTTAAAGTAATATTGGAAAAAGAAGCAAAGAAACAAGATACAATTTATTTCAAAGATATTCTCAAACAAATAATGCAGATATTGGAACAGTTAGACAAAAACGCTGCAAAGTGGATTGAAAAAAATGTGCCAAAGATATATCAGCAGAACTATATTGAAGTAATGGCATTTATTAAGCAGTTAAAAGGCGAAGTAATCCAAAATCCAAGTTTTAGTCAAATACATCAGAGGGCAGTGGATGTATTAGCACAAAACCTTTATGACAATCTTAGAAATGCAACTCAGTTTGTGGGACGTAAATTTGATGATTATTTCAGGCGAGCAAGTTTAGAAAGTGCAGGAAAGAAATATGTCAGCGGCGAAACATGGCAGCAGATGAAAAAAGATTTGATGGAGAAACTGCTTAGCAAAGGGTTGACAGGGTTTAAAGATAGGTTGGGCAGGGAGTGGCGATTGGATAGTTACGCTGAAATGGTAGCAAGGACATTGACAAGGGAAGCGGCGACAGTAGCGACAATCAATGCTTGCAAGGAATTCGATATTGACTTGGTGAGGATTTCTACGCACTATCCAACATGTCATTTATGTGCACCAATTCAGGGTAAAGTATACAGCCTTTCAGGTAAAGATGGGAGATATCCAAAGTACGGAGAAGATGGTGTAGTTATTCCCCGCCATCCAAACTGTAGACATGTATTAATGCCATATATCCGAGAACTTGATCCTAATGCCGAAGAGACAGAAAAGTATAGCAATACATCGTTAACTGAGGATCCAAGAAGTGAGAAAGAAAAGGTGGCGTATAAAGAAGCACAGGAAAAACGGAAACAGCAATTTTACAATAAAGTGGAAAGAGAATATCTTAAAAATAAAAAGTTGTATGATGAGCAAGCAAGAGTTATAATAGAAAGTGAAAAAGATTATTCAGTTTTAATTAAAAAGTTGGCTGAGCTAAGGCAAATTGAGTGGGATAACACGCATTGGCTTATTAAAAAGGAACTAATATTAGAGGCAAGAAAAGAAAAGGAGTTGTATCGTGAAAAATATCACGTTGCAAAACATGGGTATACATTTGATGAGACGATACCAAGAAATCAAAAAGAAATTACAGAAGAACATATAACAAAATATAAAAAATTCTTGTTACAAACCAAGAAAAATGCTGATGAGATATACACATTTAGAGACCCACAACGTGGAGATATTTGCTGGGCATTTATAAAATATGAAAAACGCAAGGTGAATTTAGCTTTGTTTAATGAGCATATGAATAAGGATGCAAGTGGTTGGGCATTCGAGGATAAAGAAGATTGGGCAAAGTATTTGGAAAAACAGCCATATATCCGAGTTTTGTGAGGTGAGAATATGGGAATACTTGAACAAGCTAAAATGGAAGCTGAAAGTCTTGATATTTTTGAAGAGGAAGAACCTGATTATTTTGCGGTAAGTTATTTATTGAACATCCTTGATATTCTTCAAGAAAAACAGCTAATCAAGACACCCGAAGGCAAAGAATTACAAAAAAAAGTTTTAAAATACGCTGATAAACTTGCGCCTTTTGTAAAAGGCCCACCAAATGGTGAAACAGGTTGGTGGTGGCATATGGATAAAGTTGCAAAAGGCGAGTTAAAACCACAAATTTAACCACCTAACCGAGCAGGGTTGAGGTGGTATTTTTATGCCTTCTTGTAAGGAGGTGAGTATCAAATGGAGAAGGTTTCTAATAAGCCATGGAGCAGTTTTAGTGAAAGTGACTATGATAAAGAACAATGGTGGAATGCTTGCTTAATACATCTTGTGCCGAAAAGCGAATATACAAGTAAGGAACAGTGCAAACTTCCTGTAAAGGAACCAGATGGCACTTATAACCGCAATGGTATTCACGCAGCGGCTGCGGCACTTGCAGGAGCACGAGGTGGAGTAGATGCACCAATGGAAGAAAAACGCAAAGCAGCTAAAAAACTTGTTAGCTTATACCGCAATGTTTTAAACGAAGAACCACCTGAAAGCATACTCAAGCTTGCAGGCATGAAACCAAAAGGAAATAGCGAGTAGGCACTCAACAAAGAGTGCTTTTATTATGCCTTGAGAAAGCAGGAAAACAATGGAAATAGGGTATAATGTGGAAATAATTAAAAGCAATAGGTACTGAAGTGTATATCGATGGCATGAAAGTACGTGGATTGCTCAGAGTAGAGTTTTGTGATGCTTAGGATGAATTCCCTTACGTTGATATTAAGCTTGTTCCTGCCACCATTAATGCAGAAAAAGAAAAGGCAGAGGAGAAGAGATTAAGTTTTGTATTATGGGCAGAGCATAGCACAATGTTCTACAGAAGCACTTGATAAGTAAAGGAGTGAGGAAACTTTATATCCCTTATAGTTCAGATAAAACATGTAACTGTAAATAATAAAATTAAGAATGTACGAAAAGTGGAAAATAAAAATGTACAGATTTGTACATAAATTTGGTATCCTTCTGTTTGTAGGAGGGATACCAAAAATGAAAAATCTATTAGGTCAAAGCTACGACATTCTTTTTATGGACATCTAATCCGCAAACGTGAGAGTAAACTAAATCCATGAAAGAGCCAACTCCTTTTTTAAAATTTGAACGATAGC
>LDZP01000186.1_pt1 | contig 24879 bp, 24 predicted proteins | sample 615351 | NCBI WGS metagenome assembly LDZP01 (sample SAMN03408296, study PRJNA278302) | terrestrial metagenome | isolation source: oil reservoir sample I1 | place: USA: Alaska, North Slope, Ivishak formation | collected 2013
TTAATCAGGCTGTGATAATTTGAGAAAAAATACTTTTATGCACTTAAAAAATGCCATTATAATTTGAAAATCTTTGGAGATTTAATTTGAGAATTGACAGTTAATATTGCTATGTTTGGATTGATATTAGGGTGGATTGGCATAATGGGAGAGTATATAGGAAGGATTATGGATGAAAGTAGGGGCAGGCCCCTATATATAATTGAAAGTATATTAAATTACAAGGAGATACCAGAGGAATATGGAAAGAATATCTGAACTGATAGATTACATTTATAATGGAAAATTAAAACATATAAGCCGCTTTGGAACAGTAGGAATAACCAATACTTTAATAGATTTTTTCGTGTTTACCGTATTCTACAAAATAATTGGAGTGAATTACGTTTTTAGTCAAGCTATAGGATATAGTTGTGGAGTGATAAACAGCTTTGTATTAAATAGAAAGTGGACTTTTGAAGTAAAAAATGCTAATAGTAAGATATTTTGGGAATTTGTAAAGTTTCTAGTATCGAATTTAATTTCTCTTGTGATTACAATGTTAACTATTGATTATTTAGTCAAAAATCTGCAATTAAATGTGTATATATCTAAAATAATTGTTACCCTTATAGCCCAAGTGATAAACTTTCTTTTATATAAGTTATGGGTATTTAGTTAGGAGGAATTACTGGTGAGGAAGATAAAAATTTCGAAGGAGATGTGTACATTATTACTAATTTTAACTTTGTCGACAGTATTAAATTTTACTAATTTAAGTATAGAAGGATATGGAAACAAGTATTATGCTGCTGCTGTAAAAAGCATGACCATGAGCTTAAAAAATTTTTTCTTTGTGTCTTTTGATCCGGCTGGGTTTGTATCAGTTGACAAACCGCCGTTAGGTTTTTGGATTCAGGCAATTTCTGCCAAAATATTTGGTTTCAGGGGATGGAGCTTAATTTTTCCTCAAGCCTTTGCCGGGGTTATTTCAGTAGCCTTGATATATGTTATCGTAAAAAAAAGTTTTGGCGGCACAGCAGGGCTCATTGCGGCTTTATCCCTCGCAGTAACGCCTGTTTTTGTAGCAGATAGCAGAAATAATACGATAGATAACTTGCTTGTTTTAACCTTGCTTTTAGCTTCTTTGTTTTTGCTTAAAGCCGCGGAAAAAGGTAAGTTGAGATATCTTCTTTTAAGCTTTGCCTTAGTCGGCATTGGCTTTAATATAAAAATGTTGCAGGCATATATGATCATTCCAGCTTTGTATTTTACGTATATTATTTCTTCTGCAGTACCTATTAAAAAAAGGATGTCCCAGTTGGCTATTGCTACAGTCGTTTTACTTTTAATTTCTTTGTCGTGGGCGATAATTGTGGACCTAGTACCTAAAGAGGATAGACCTTACGTAGGAAGCAGCACCAACAATACAGTAATGGAACTCATAATAGGCCATAACGGCCTTGAAAGGCTAGGAATTGGAAATAGCGGTTTTCCAAGCGGTGCGAACCGCATAAGAATTTCTGATAGGCAGGGTCAGCCTCCAATTAATGATAGAGATAGCAATTTTGCTCCTATTCCTCAAATACCAAACCAATATGGGCAAGATATGTTTGGCAAACAATTTGACGGATACAATCCGCCGCAGAATAATTTCGGCCTGGATGGTCAAAACAACATGATGCCACCAGCCAATAAGGGAAGAAATATACAGCAACGTGCAGGAGGAATGGGCGGAACTTTTGGAGGCCAAGAAAAAGCTAGCATAACCAGGCTATTTTCCAACAATAGCCTTTCTGATCAGATAATATGGCTATTCCCTATTGCAATATTTGGATTTATATCAGCCTCTATAAACACAAAATTAAAAAGGCCTTTTGATAATAAAGAAAAATTATCATTGATATTTTGGATTTCATGGCTATTGCCGGTTTTCCTGTATTTTAGCTATTCAACAGGTTTATTCCATCCATATTATTTAACCATGCTTGCACCACCAATTGTAGCACTTGTTGGCATTGGTCTTGTGTCAATGTGGCAATCTTATAAAACAGGTGGATGGACTTCATGGATTTTACCTGTTGCCCTCATTATAAACGGCTTAGTTCAGATTTTAATATTGTCGTATCATTATAATATGTCGAATATTCCTAAGATAATAATGATAGTATTGTCTGTTTTATGCTTTGCCTCAGCAGCTATACTTATTATTTTAAATTTAGTAAAAAGTAAAAACATGAAGCTAAGGAAGGTGCTGGTTGTTGCTGCTTTTGCAGGCCTTTTAGTAGCTCCTACAATTTGGTCAGCGACTACCATATTTTATCCAATGTCAGGGACTTTCCCATCAGCCGGTTTAGACCTTGCCTACAATAGAGAGGGTAGAAATCTTGACTCTACTACTGTTGATAATTCTAATGAGAAATTAATAAGTTTCTTACAAAAGAACAAAGGAAATGCAAAATATTTGCTTGTTGTTGCTTCAGCGCAGGATGCAGAAGACATAATAATTAAAACTGGTGAACCTGTAATGGCACTGGGAGGCTTTTCTGGTACTGACAATATACTGACTTTAGACCAATTTAAGCAGTTAGTCAAAAAAGGTGAAGTAAGATATGTACTAGTAAATGGAAGAGGAAATGGTTCAAACAGTGAAATAATGAATTGGGTTCAACAAAATGGCAAGGTTGTTTCGAAAAGTGAGTGGAGTGATACCAATACGACGTATAATCAGCAAAATCAAGTAGAAAATAATGTAAATTCAAATTTAGGCAATCCTAATATTGGCGGTTTTAATGATAGAAGTTTTGGGCAACTGTACGATCTAAAGGGGGTTAACATTAACGATTGATATATTCTGAAATGGCTATAATAATGTAGCCATTTCAGACTGCAGACAAAGCCCAAGGAATTCCGTATAATAAAAGGGATTCCTTGATTTAATGAAACAATTCCAACGCCAACGGCTTCCAGAAAAAATAAAAGTTCCTGAAAGTGCTTTTTATGTGATATAATATGAAGAAAAGATTTAATAGGAGGAGCACTTAAAAAGTGACAAGAGTAGATTTATCTCTTAAAAGAAATGGTCATAAAAAAGCTGTGGCTTTTTACACTTTAGGCTGTAAGGTAAATCAATATGAGACAGAAGTCATGGCTGAGCTTTTTAAAAAAGCTGGTTATGAAGTAGTTGATTTTGACGAAAAAGCGGATGTTTATGTAATAAACACTTGTACTGTAACAAATAGAAGTGATATGAAGTCAAGGCAGGAGATACGAAAAGCTAGAAAGAAAAATCCTAATGCGGTGGTAGTAGCTGTTGGCTGCTATGTACAAGTAAGTCCAAAAGACGTTTTTTCTCTTCCGGAAGTGGATATAGCGATTGGTACCAAAAATAAAGACAAAATAGTGGAATTAGTAGAAGAATTTACACAAAAACATCAAAAGTTGAGTGTGGTAAATAATATAATGACTCAAAAAGAATATGAGGAATTTGGAGTAACAGCTTATACAGAAAGGACAAGGGCATATATAAAGATTCAAGACGGCTGCAATCAATACTGTACTTACTGCATAATCCCTTACGCCAGGGGACCTGTGAGAAGTAGAGACCCCAAAAAAGTACTAGATGAAGTAAAAAGGTTTGCTGATTCAGGGTATAAAGAAATTGTTCTCACAGGTATACACATAGCTTCCTATGGCAAAGATTTAAAAAATATTGGGCTTTTGGACATTATAAAGATGATTCATGAAATAGATGGCATAAAAAGGATAAGACTTAGTTCTATTGAGCCTACTTTTTTAACTGAAGAGTTTGTGAAAGAAATAGCTAACTTGCCTAAGATGTGCAGGCATTATCATGTATCCCTTCAAAGTGGGTGTGATGAAACCTTAAAAAGAATGGGAAGAAGATATACTACAAAGGAGTACAAAAGTGTAATTGATAGGTTAAGAGAATACATCAAGGATGTGGCGATAACTACAGATGTTATGGTGGGATTTCCTGGTGAAACGGAAGAGGAGTTTCTCAAGACTTACAAATTTGTGGAAGAGATTTGTTTTAGCAAAATGCATGTTTTTAAATATTCAAGGAGAAAAGGTACAAGAGCATACAACTTTCCAAATCAAGTTGCAAATCATATAAAAGAAGATAGGAGTAAAAAGCTCATAGAATTGTCTAATAGGTGTGAATATAAATTTATGGAGAGTTTTATAGGGAAAACTTTGGAAGTCCTCTTTGAACAACCAGTAAAGAATATGGAGGGTTATGTAGAAGGCTTGACTGATAATTATTTAAGTATAGCTGTTAAAGGGGATATAAAGTTACTTAGAAATGAGATTTTTCCAGTGAAAATAAAAGAAATAAAAGATAATTTCTTAATTGGAGAAATTGAAGGAATTTAACCTGATGTGTAGAATATAAAAAGAGGAGGTGAAAGGATGTCAGATTGCATTTTTTGTAAAATTATAAATAAAGAAGTACCTTCCAATATAGTCTATGAAGATGATTTAGTAGTAGCATTTAGAGATATTAACCCCCAAGCACCTGTGCATATCCTCATTGTGCCAAAAGAACATATACCGACATTGTTAGATTTAAATGAGGATAACAAACATATAGTATCTCATGCTTATATGGTGGCAAAAGAATTGGCAAAAAAAGAGGGCATTGACGAAAAAGGTTATAGAATTGTATCAAACTGTGGAAATGACGGGGGACAAACGGTATATCACATACATTTTCATCTTTTAGGGGGTAGATTTATGACTTGGCCACCAGGTTAATCATTGACACATTATGGTTTTAGGAGTATAATAAAATGAGAATTTTCAGCAAGACATCGCAGCAGAATACGCAGCTTAGCTTGAGCAGTTTATCTGGAGGGAGGGAGAGTAGTGGCTGAAGTAAGAGTCGGCGAAAACGAATCATTGGACAATGCTCTGAGAAGATTTAGGCGCCAATGTTCCAAAGCAGGCGTTTTATCAGAGGTTCGCAAAAGAGAGCATTACGAAAGTCCCAGTGTAAAACGTAAGAAAAAATCCGAAGCAGCAAGAAAAAGAAAATATAAATATAATAAATAAAGGAAGTGCTTGCCATGCCCCTAAAAGAGCGAATATACAAAGATATGGTAGAAGCTATGAAAAACAAAGATAATTTCAAAAAGAATATTTTAAGTATGGTAAGAGCAGCTATTCTCCAAGTTGAAAAAGATACTCAAAAAGAATTAGACGATGAAGGGGTCATCAATGTAATTTCTAAGGAGATAAAGCAAAGAAAAGAAGTGTTGCCGGATTACGAGAAAAGTGGAAGGCAAGACTTAGTGGATAAAGCCAAAAAAGAAATTGAGATTATGCTTTCTTATTTACCGAAGCAGCTATCCGAAGAGGAAATAGAGGAAATAGTGAAAAAAGTTATAGAAGAAACGGATGCTAAAACCAAAAGCGATATAGGAAAAGTAATGGGAAAAGTAATGCCAATGGTAAAAGGGAGAGCAGATGGCAACCTCGTAAAAGAGATAGTAAATAAATATTTACAGTAAACAAAGGACTTGATACCATCAGGTGTCAAGTCCTTTAGTAATTTTATCCTCCATACCAGAGAACTGTCGCCTATTAAAAAGGGAGAGAATTTTTTTAATTTATTTCTCATAAAATTTTAAAAGAAGGGAGGCTACGCTATGAGAGATGGGATAAAAAACGAACTTGTAAATGCAATAGACTTTCCAAAAGAGGTACTGCTTAATCTCCCTAAAGTAACTTTGATAGGTAAAAACCATATTACTATAGAAAACCACAAGGGAATTATTGAGTATATTCCTGAAAGGATTAGGGTGAATACGACAATTGGAGTCATTAGGATATTAGGTAAAAAAATGATAGTGAATTCTATAATGACAGAGGTCATAACTATTAGCGGGGAAATAACAAATATAGAAATATTGGTATAGGAGGAGTATTTTTGATTGCAATAAAATTATGGAATTTTATAAAAGGATATGTTATTATTAAAATTGAAGGTTTGTCAATTGAAAAATTTTTAAATCTTATAATGGTAAATGATGTCTATATTTGGGATATTGAGCGGAAAAATTATACAACTGTAGTTGCAAAAGTAAGTTTAAAAGGCTTTAAGGAAATAGTGTCTTTTGCGAAAAAAACTAATTGTCGTGTTTCAGTGATTTCTAAAAAAGGATTGCCTTTTGTGATTTCTCGATTAAAAAGAAGGAAATTGTTGGTTTTAGGGGCAATAGTTTCTCTTATACTTATTTATGCATTTTCTACTTTTATATGGGAAATTAATATAGAGACCGTCAACAATGTAAATGAAAAAGTAGTTTTAGAAAAGCTTTCATACTTAGGATTAAAGCCAGGAGTTTCTAAATTTGCTATAGATGTTAATAAAATAGAGACAGAATTTTTATTACAAAATAATGATATATCGTGGATAGGAATAAATATAAAGGGTACTAATGCTTTTGTAAAAGTTGTAGGTAAAACAAAACCTCAAGAGGTATTGTCAAAAGATGAACCATGCAATATAATAGCTAAAAAAGATGGTATAATTTATAAGATGACGGTTTTAGAAGGGGAAGCGGTAAAAAAAGTTGGAGATACAGTAAAAGCGGGAGATATAATTGTTACAGGGATAATTGAAAAGCCAGGACTAGAGACAAGATTTGTACATGCTGATGGCCAAATTATTGGGAGGACATGGTATGAAGTTTATGCTGACGCCGAACTCAAAAAAGAAGTCTTTGAGAGGACAAACAACAAAATAACTGTTACAAAAATAATCTTTGGTAACAATACTATAACTATATCCCCTAAAAAAGTAGACTTTAAGAATTTTGAAAAAGAGGAAAAAGAGATAATATCAAAAAACTTTCCAGTTAGAATAATAAAAGAAGTATACTATGAAACCAAACCTAAAACTATTGTTTTATCTAAAGAGGAAGCAAAAAATATTGCTTTTGAAAAAGCACTAAAGGAGTTGGAGAAGGTTTTAGGCCCTCAAAGTAAGATAGTAAATAAAAAAGAAAGTTATGTGATTATACAAGATAAAATATTAAGAGCCAATATTACTGCAGAGGTTTTAGAGGAAATAGGAATGAAAGAAAAAATTTCTTATATAGGAGGGGAACATTGATTAAGGAGTTAGCTATTAATATTGAGGATATGGAGCAAGCTGCCAATTTGTTTGGCAACTTTGATGAAAATATTAAGTTAATAGAAGAGGGATTAGATGTCAAGATAGTGTTAAGAGGAGGAACTATTAAGATAACGGGGGAAGAAAAAAACGTGGAATCTGCTGATAAACTTTTTAACAAATTGATGGGAATGATTGAAAAGGGAGATGTGATTACTACTCAAAATGTTTTGTATACTATGAATATGATTGAGGCAGGAGAAGAAGAAAAACTAAAGTCTTTAATGTCTGATATTGTTTGTATAACAGCTAGAGGCAAACAGATAAGGTGCAAAACTTATGGGCAAATGAGGTATGTAGAAGCTATAAGAAAAAATCAGATTGTATTTGGAATAGGACCTGCCGGTACGGGCAAGACCTATTTGGCTATGGCAATGGCTATTACCGCAATGAAAAATAAGGAAGTAGGTCGTATAATTTTAACAAGGCCGGCTGTTGAAGCAGGAGAAAAGTTAGGTTTTCTGCCAGGAGATTTGCAAGAAAAAGTTGACCCTTATTTAAGACCTTTATATGATGCGCTTTACGACATTTTAGGAGCAGAAGTTTTCCAAAAATACATGGAGAAAGGCTTAATTGAGGTTGCACCACTAGCTTATATGAGAGGTAGAACTTTAGACGATTCTTTTATAATACTCGATGAAGCTCAAAACACCACTCCTGAGCAGATGAAAATGTTTTTAACCCGTATAGGTTTTGGTTCTAAAGCAGTTATAACTGGTGACGTTACTCAAATAGATTTGCCAAGAGGTAAAAAATCCGGGCTAAAAGAGGTTATGGAGATATTAAAAGGAATAGAAGGTATAGAGTTTGTAATGCTTTCTGAAGAAGATGTGATAAGGCATCCTCTTGTAGCTAAAATCATAAAAGCTTATGAAATTTATGAGAAGAACATGGGGGAAAACAAATCAGAAATCCCGGAGTGAGGGGAATAATATTATGAAAAAACTGGACAAACATATAAAAAATATAATTAAAAATGAGCAATTGATAATCATTTTTTTTGTTGTTTTTTATTTTGTTTCTTCCTATGCCTTAGTTTATACTAGTGTAACGCCTCCCAAATTTGACCTTAAGGTAGGGGATGTAGCTACTCAAGATATAAAGGCACCTAAAGACGTAGTGGACACAATAGCTACTCAAAAGAAGATACAAGAAGCAGTAAATGCGGTAAATCCTAAATATGATTATAATGAAAATATTGCAAAAGAATCTTATCTTAAGCTAGTTGATTTTTTTAATAAATTAAGAGAGGTGCGCAAATCCTCAGAAGCAGAAGAAAAGAAATTGAAAGACTTTAAAGCTGTAAGTCCCATAGGTTTAGAAGATAATGACGTGGCTTTGCTTTTAAAAATAGATGATAATACCCTTATAAACATGGAATCGGTTGTGTTGTCGACTGAAAAAGCGATTATGGCAAGGCAGATTACGGAAGATGCTTTGCCTACTGTTTTAAACGATGCCAAGAGTGTTGTAGAAAGTTCTGATATTTCTGAAGAAGTAAAACCAGTAGCTGTTAAGATTTTATCTTCTGTCATTGTTCCTAATATGATATATAATGCCTATGAGACAAACCTTGCTAAAAAAGAAGCAGAGGAAAGAGTACAGCCGGTTATGTATAAAAAAGGACAAAATATCGTAGTCAGTGGAGAAGTGGTGACACAACAACAAATTGAGGTTTTGAAATCTTTAGGTCTCTTAAAAGGTAGCAGTAAGATTGACTATGGAATGATAATAGGCTTATTTTTGATTTTAGGCTTGTCACTTTTTTTATCAGTGTATTATATTATAAAATTGGACAAAAAGATTACTACAAAAAAAATGTACATTGAATTGTTGTGCTTAACAGGTATTTTTTATCTTTTATTAGCTGTTGCCTTTAAAGAGATTGAACCGCTTTTAATTCCTGCTGCTACTTTGCCTATGCTAATTTCTGTTTTAATAGATCCTTATATTGCTATTATGATTGACATAATTTATTCTCTTTTAGTAGGCTTAATGGTTGGTTTTAACCAAGAATTTATTTTTATGTCATTGCTAGGGGGATTGATTGGTGCAGTAAAACTTTCTCATTCTAAGCAACGTTTAGATTTTGTAAAAGCGGGTCTTTACGTCAGTGGGGTAAATCTTGTAAGTATTGTAGGAATAGGGCTTTTAAATAGCAATGATATAATTTCTGTATTAAAAAGTAGTTTATGGGGAATTGTCAGTGGAACTTTTAGTATAATTTTGGTTATTGGTACTTTGCCTTTTTGGGAAGCGGCTTTTGATATCTTAACTCCTTTAAAACTTTTAGAGCTATCAAATCCCAATAATCCGCTTCTTAAAAAACTTATGATGGATGCTCCTGGTACTTATCACCACAGCATAGTAGTAGCAAATCTCGCAGAAGCTGCTTCTGATGCTATTGGAGCAAACAGTTTGTTAGTTAGAGTGGGGGCTTATTACCATGATATAGGTAAAATTAAAAGACCTTATTTTTTCAAAGAGAACCAGCTTTCAGGAGAAAATTTGCATGACAAAATTTCTCCTGATTTAAGTACATTAGTAATAATTTCCCATGTAAAAGATGGTATAGAATTAGCTAAAAAGTATAAACTTCCTCAACAAGTCATCGATTTGATAAAAGAACACCATGGTACTTCCTTAGTGAAATACTTTTATACTAAGGCTTTACAGAATGAAGAGGAATCTTGCGAAGAAGAATCTTTCAGATATCCAGGTCCAAAGCCTTCTACCAAAGAGTCTGCCATTTTGATGTTGGCAGATTCTGTAGAAGCAGCTGTGAGGTCTATTCCTGAACCTACTGAGGAAAATATAAAAAATATGATTGATAAAATCGTCGCAGATAGATTAAATGATGGTCAGTTGGAAGATAGCGATTTAACTTTAAAAGATATTAAAACTATAAAAAATTCTTTTTTGACTGCTTTAACTGGTATGTTTCATAAAAGAATTGAGTATCCTGATATTGAACCAAATCAAAATAAAGAGGTGTTAGAATGAACATTTTGATAGACAACAGACAAGATAAAGTTGATGCAATAAATTTGGAAGAATTGGTGGAAAAAGTTATAAAAACAGTATTAGAGGTAGAAGAGGTTATTGATAATGTTGAAGTAAGTGTGTCTTTTGTGGATAATGAGGAAATTAGAAAATTAAATAAATATTATAGAGGTATAGATAAGCCGACGGATGTTTTGTCATTTCCTTTAGCAGAGTTTGAAGATACTTATGGGGAAGTTGAGGAAATAGAGGAAGATTCAGAAGAGGTACAGCCAATAGGAGATATAGTTATTTCTTTAGAAAAAGCTTTAGAGCAGTCAATGGAATATGGACATTCCTTTGAAAGAGAAGTAGCTTATTTAACAGCTCACAGCATGCTGCATCTTTTGGGTTATGACCATGAAACTGAAGAAGAAAGAAAAATTATGAGGGAAAAAGAAGAGGAAGTTATGGCAAGGCTTAATATTGGGCGGTGATTTTGTGAAATCGAGAAATTTAATTGACAGCTTTAATTATGCGATAGAGGGCATTTTACATGCTTTTAAGACCCAAAGAAACATGAAGGTTCACTTTGCCATAGCGATATTGGTATTATTCTTTTGCCTTTTTTTTGACCTTTCAAGAGTAGAATTTGTGGTAATTTTATTTACAATTTCTTTAGTTTTAATTTCTGAAATGATAAATACGGCTATTGAAACCACAATTGACATGATGGTTAAAAATTATAATCCTTTGGCTAAGGTCGCGAAAAATGTAGCTGCAGGGGCAGTTCTTATATCCGCAATAAATGCCATTCTTGTAGCTTATTTAATATTTTTTGATAGGGTAAATCCTTGGACAAAAATAATTTTATTAAAGCTTAGAGAGTCACCCATTCATATCACAGTTATAAATCTTTTAGTTGTAGTGTTTTTGACTGTAATTTTAAAGGTACATTTTGAAGAAGGAACTCCTATGAGGGGAGGAATGCCCAGCGCTCATAGTGCTATTGCTTTTGCTACTGCGACAGCTATAACTTTTATGACAGCAAATGCTTTTATTGCCACTTTAGGTTTTTTACTTGCTCTTATGGTGGCTGAAAGCAGAGTAGAAGGTAAAATCCACTCTTTTTCTCAGGTATTTTTTGGAGGTTTATTTGGGATATTGATTACAGTGTTGATTTTTCAAATAATCAAATAAGGAGTGATGATATGGGCCATAAAGCTGGTTTTGTAGCATTAGTTGGTAGAACTAATGTAGGTAAATCTACTCTTTTAAATGCAATTTTACAAGAGAAGATTGCTATTACTTCTCCCAAACCCCAAACTACTCGAAATACCATTCGTGGGATTTTGACAACAGATGAATACCAGGTTATTTTTGTTGACACTCCTGGCATTCATAAACCTAAATCTAAATTAAGCGAATTTATGATTGAGGTAGCTAAAAGAACATTGAAGGAAGTTGACCTTATTTTGTATATGATAGAACCAGATACGGAAGTAGGACCTGGAGATAGATACATAATCGAACATTTAAAAGAAGTAGATACACCTGTCATACTTGTAGTCAACAAAATAGATTTGGTGCCTGAGAAAAGAGTAGAAGAGACTATAAAAATTTTTAAAGAGCAATATGAGTTTAAAGATGTAGTAGCTATTTCTGCTATTGAAAATAAAAATATAGATTTGTTAAAAGAAAAAATTGTATCACTTTTGCCAGAAGGCCCCAAATATTATTTGGATGATTATATAACAGATCAGCCCGAAAAATTAATAGTGGCAGAAATAATTCGAGAGAAGATGTTACACTTTTTAGAGGAAGAAGTACCTCACGGTGTTTATGTGGAAGTAGAATCTATTAAAGAGAGGGAAGATAAAGATATAATAGACATTGAAGCATATATTTATTGTGAGAAAGAGTCTCACAAAGGAATTATTATAGGCAAAAATGGGCAAATGCTAAAAAAGATAGGTCAAAGTGCGCGACTGGATTTAGAAGAATTTTATGGAAAACAGGTTTTTCTTGACTTATGGGTAAAGACGAGGAAGGGGTGGAGAGACAATACAACGTTACTTAAAAAATTAGGATATGCCATTGACAAGAAAACTTACGAATAGTAAAGTATTTAGTGAAAACAAAAGGAGGTTATGTCATGAACATAGCAAAAATGATTGACCACACTCTACTGAAGCCAAATGCGACAAAAAGTGAAATAGAAAAACTTTGTAATGAGGCAAAAGAGTATGGATTTGCTTCTGTCTGCATAAACCCCTGCTTTGTAGACCTTGCCTATAGTATGTTGAAAGATACAGATGTGAAAGTTTGCACAGTGATAGGTTTTCCATTAGGGGCAAATACTATTGAAAGTAAAGTTTTTGAGGCGGTAGATGCAGTAAAAAGAGGTGCTACAGAAGTAGATATGGTGTTGAATGTAAGTATGTTAAAGAGTGGAGATTATGATTATGTGAAAAAAGAAATTGAAGAAGTTGTAAAAGCGGTAAAATCCTATGGAGATATAGTTGTAAAAGTAATTTTAGAAACCTGTTATCTCACTGTTGAAGAAAAAGTAAAAGCATGTCAGCTCACAAAAGAAGCAGGTGCTGATTTTGTTAAGACTTCTACTGGTTTTGGGCCAGGTGGAGCGACGGTAGAGGATGTAAAATTAATGAGACAGGCAGTTGGTGAAAACTTTGGTGTTAAAGCTTCTGGCGGTGTAAGAACTGCTGAAGATGCTAAGGCGATGATTGAAGCAGGAGCTAATCGTATTGGGGCAAGTGCAGGCGTTAAGATTGCAGAGGAATGGAATAAACTAAAAATGAGTTGATAAAAAATGGGCTTGTTAAAGACAGAAGCAATAGTATTAAAAAACAATTTAATAGGTGAAACAGACAAAATTGCCACTCTTTTTACTAAAAGCTATGGCAAACTCCAGGCAGTGGCAAAGGGGGCAAGGCGCTCAAAGAGCCGCTTTGTGAATGCAATAAGGCCTTTTATTGTTGCCAATTATGCTATTTTTGAGGGGAAAAATTATTACTATATTGACCAATGGGAGTTAATCGAAGCGCATAGAAATATAGAAAAAGACTTAGTCAAATTTTCTGTAGCTTCGTATATTGCCGAAACTATAAACAAAATTTTAGAGGAAAATCAAAAAAGCGAGAGGCTGTATCTGTTTTTAAAACATTCTTTAAAAGCAGTTGACGAGCTACAAATAGACCCTTTAATTTTTATTTCTTCTTATAACTTAAAATTAGTTTCTTTATTGGGATATATGCCTCAACTTGATAATTGTGTTGTCTGTGGAAAAAGAGAGAATTTAAAATATTTTTCTAATTCCTGCGGGGGTGCAGTGTGTATAAACTGCAAAAATAAATGTTTTGACGCCAAGCCATTACATGAAGTAACATTAAAAGCTATAAAGTATTTTCTTAAAGGAGATTATGACAAGCTTCAAAATATTAAAGTTTCAGGAGTTATAAAAGAAGAAGTGGATAAAATAATAACAGCCTATATGAAAGAACATCTTGAAATAGAGTTTAAATCAAAAGATTTTATTGACAATTTACAAAATATGTGAAAGGAGGGTTTAACGTGTTAGATGAAGAATTAGAAAAAATAGATATGATAGTAGAGAGAATGGGAGTAAGTTATAAAGAAGCAAAAGAAGCATTAGAGAAGTCAGGTGGCAGTGTTGTAGACGCATTGATATATATAGAAGAGAATAGAAAAAGTTGGACTGAGACCTTTACAGTCGCAGGTTCAGAAGTTATGGATAAAATAAAAGAATTAATTAAAAAAGGTAATGTTACAAAAATAAGAATAAAAAAAGACGATAAAGTTCTTTTGGAGATTCCTGTAACGGCAGGGGCTATTTCTGCAGTTATCATTCCTCAGCTGACGTTAGTGGGAGCGGCAGTAGCGCTTTTAGCTAATTGCACAATTGAAGTTGAAAAACATGATAAAAGCGTAACCGTATTAAAAGAAGAAAAGAAAAAAGATTGACAGAAACTTGTCTCTTTGGTATTCTTAAATAAGTAAAGTTAAAAACCTTTCTTCCCAAAAGGGATGAAGGGTTTTTGCATAATTGCGAGAGAAAAAGGAGTGTTATTAAATGCCACAAGCAGTTACAATGGATAAAATAGTTGCCCTTGCAAAAAACAGAGGATTTGTTTTTCCAGGGTCTGAAATATACGGAGGACTTGCTAATACTTGGGATTATGGACCTCTGGGAGTAGAACTTAAAAACAATATTAAAAGGATGTGGTGGAAAAGATTTATTCAACAAAGTCCTTATAACGTAGGGATTGATTCTGCAATTTTGATGAATCCAGAAGTGTGGGTTGCATCAGGTCATGTTAGCAGTTTTAGCGATCCTTTAATGGACTGTAAAGAGTGTAAATCAAGATTTAGAGCTGACCAATTGATTGAAGACTACATTAAAGAAAAGGGATTAAATATTTCTATTGAAGGTTGGACAAATGAACAAATGATGGAATTTATAAAAGAACATAAAGTATCTTGTCCAAAATGTGGTGCCCATAATTTTACTGATATTAGGAAGTTTAATCTCATGTTTAAAACCTATCAAGGTGTTACAGAAGACTCTAAATCAGAAGTGTATTTGCGACCTGAAACCGCACAAGGAATTTTTGTGAACTTTAAAAATGTTCAAAGGACAACTCGTAAGAAAATACCTTTTGGAATAGGACAAATTGGTAAATCTTTTAGAAATGAAATTACTCCTGGTAATTTCATATTCAGAACGAGAGAATTTGAACAGATGGAATTAGAATTTTTCTGTAAACCGGGAGAAGATATGGAATGGTTTAGTTACTGGAGAAAATATTGCATGGATTGGCTTTTAGAATTCGGCTTAAAAGAAGAAAATTTAAGATTTAGAGACCATAAAAAAGAAGAACTATCTCACTATAGTACTGCCACCACAGACATAGAATATAATTTTCCCTTTGGATGGGGAGAGTTGTGGGGAATAGCTAATAGAACAGATTTTGATTTAAGGCAACATATGGAACATTCGGAAGTTGACCTGTCTTATATGGACCCTGTAACAGGAGAAAAGTACATACCATATTGCATTGAGCCTTCTGTTGGGGTAGATAGGTTAATGTTGGCATTTTTAATAGATGCGTATGAAGAAGAAGAGTTAGAAGATGGAGAAACTAGAGTGGTTTTAAGGATTCATCCTGCTCTTGCTCCCATTAAGGCAGCAGTGCTTCCGTTATCCAAGAAATTATCAGAAAATGCTTATAAGCTCTATGACCAGTTGAGAAATAAATTTGTAGTAGATTACGATGAGACAGGAAGCATAGGTAAAAGGTATAGAAGACAGGATGAGATAGGCACGCCTTTCTGTATTACTTATGACTTTGATTCGGAAAATGACCACTGTGTAACCATAAGAGATAGAGATACTATGCAACAAGTGAGAATAAAAATTGAAGAAGTAGAGAAATATCTTGAAGAAAGGTTAAATTTTTAAGGGAATCAGGCTTTCTAACTGATTTCCTTGATTTTTTATGTTGCAATAATTTGTGATATAATAGAAGGAAACGAAAAAGAAAGTTGGTTATCTTATAAACTTGTGATATAATTATACTAAAGTAATAAACCGATAGAAAACGTTTATGAAACGACAGAGGAAAGTATAAATTGTCAAAAACTTTAAAGGGGTGATAAAGATTCAACTGACAAACCGCCAGCATATAATTATTGACATTGTCAAGAAACATCAACCCATTACAGGGGAACAAATAGCTGAGAAATTAAATGTCACAAGAGCGACTTTAAGACCGGATTTGGCAATATTAACTATGTCTGGGATCTTAGAGGCGAGGCCAAAAGTGGGATATTTTTATACAGGAAAATCACCCCTCAGTTTAGTAGAAGATTATATAAAGAGCATAAAAGTAAAAGATATCAAGTCTTTACCTGTAGTGGTAGAGGAAAGTACATCAGTGTATGATGCCATTGTAACACTTTTTTTAAAAGACGTCGGGACAATTTTTGTACAGGATGGAGGATTTTTAACGGGCGCTGTTTCAAGAAAAGACTTTTTAAAAATCGCAATAGGCAACACTGATATTTATAAGGTCCCGGTGGGAATAATTATGACCCGTATGCCTAACATAGTTACAACTTATGATGATGAGCCTGTGTATAATGCTGTTGTTAAAATTATAGAGCACGAAGTAGACAGTCTTCCTGTAGTTGAACCTGTAGTGGGAAGTGATGGAAAACAAGGATACAAAGTGACAGGAAGAATTTCGAAAACTAATATAACTAAATTGTTTGTAAAGCTTGGGGAAGGTTAGGGGGATTTCTTGAATGGAAGAAGGAGTATCAATTTACTTGGTTTCAGATTCTAATGTAGATACAGCAGAAAACATTGCGAGTATTGCTGCTGCTCACTTTGATACTTTTATAGAAAAAATAAAAAAATATTCTTATGTTGGAGATAAAAATCAAATAGAAGAGATTATCATGGAGGCAGCTAATGATGCAAATAGCATAATAATCCATACTATGGTGGTTCCAGAATTAAAAGATTATCTTCTTAAAAAAGCACAGAAATTTGGCATAAAAATAGTAGATGTAATGGGACCAGTGATAAATGCTATTGAAGATAGTACTGGTATATCCCCCCATACCAATTTAGCAAAAAATAATAAAGAAGATTATTTGAAAAAAATCGAAGTAATAGAATTTGCCGTAAAATATGATGATGGCAAAGATGCAATGGGTATACTATTGGCCGATGTAGTTGTTATAGGGGTTTCTAGAACATCCAAAACTCCTTTATGCATGTATCTTGCTCATAAATACATAAAAGCTGCTAATTTACCCTTAGTGCCAGAAATTGAACCACCTCAAGAATTATTTGAAATCAACCCTAAAAAAATATTTGGGTTAACTATAGACCCTGAAGTTTTGGTAAAAATAAGGAAAGAGAGATTAAAATCTCTTGGCCTTGATGCTAATGCCATATACGCTACTGAAGAAAGAGTTAAAAAAGAGATAAAATATGCTGAGGAGGTGATGAAGAGATTAGGGTGTACTGTAATCGATGTTACAAATAAAGCTGTAGAAGAAACAGCTAATGTTATATTAAACGTATTAAAAGGAGGAGAGATTTCATGAGTAAAAAGTATGTGTATTTATTTAGTGAAGGCGATGCTTCAATGAGAGACCTCTTAGGAGGAAAAGGCGCAAATCTTGCTGAAATGACAAAGTTGGGTTTACCTGTTCCACAAGGATTTACAGTCACCACTGAGGCTTGTACAAGGTACTATCAAGATGGTAAGACTATAGCTCCAGAAATTGTTGAACAAATCTATGAATATATGGCTAAATTAGAAGAAATTACAGGCAAAAAATTTGGAGACCCAACAAATCCTTTATTAGTATCTGTAAGGTCTGGCGCGAGAGTTTCAATGCCAGGTATGATGGATACTATTTTAAACCTTGGTTTAAATGACGAGACAGTAGAAGGCCTTGCTAAAGCTACAAACAATGAAAGATTTGCCTATGACAGCTATAGAAGATTTATTCAAATGTTCTCAGATGTTGTAATGGGAATTGACAAGAATAAATTTGAAGCTATTTTAGATGAAGTAAAAGAGGAAAATGGTGCAAAATTTGATACAGATTTAACAGCTGAAAACCTCAAAGAGGTAGTAAAAAGATTTAAAGAACTTTATAAAAAAGAAATGGGAGTAGACTTCCCACAAGATCCAAAAGAACAACTTCTGGAAGCTGTAAAAGCAGTATTTAGGTCTTGGGATAATCCAAGGGCTATAGTGTACAGAAGACTTAACGACATACCAAGTGATTGGGGTACAGCAGTAAATGTCCAATCAATGGTATTTGGCAACATGGGTAATGATTCAGGTACAGGTGTTGCTTTCACAAGGAATCCCGCGACTGGTGAAAAGGCTTTATTTGGCGAATTCTTGATGAATGCTCAAGGTGAAGACGTTGTTGCAGGTATTAGAACGCCTCAACCAATTTCAACTTTGAAAGAGACTATGCCAGAAGTATATAACCAATTTGCAGAAATTGCTGAGAAATTGGAGAAACACTACAAAGACATGCAGGACATAGAGTTTACTATTGAAAAAGGTAAACTCTACATGCTACAGACAAGAAACGGAAAGAGAACTGCTCAAGCAGCTTTGAAAGTAGCTGTAGACTTAGTGGCTGAAGGTTTAATAGATGAAAAAACAGCAGTCTTAAGAGTAGATCCGAAACAGTTAGACCAGTTATTGCATCCAACCTTTGAGCCAAATGCGTTGAAAGCTGCTAAGCCTGTTGCAAAAGGTTTACCTGCTTCTCCTGGTGCTGCATCAGGAAAAGTATATTTTACTGCTGATGAGGCAATAGAAGCTGCAAAATCAAGGGGAGAAAAAGTAATTCTTGTAAGAACAGAGACATCTCCAGATGACATTGAAGGTATGTCTGTAGCACAAGGAATACTTACAACTCGTGGCGGTATGACATCTCATGCAGCTGTTGTGGCAAGAGGTATGGGTACAGCTTGCGTAGTAGGTTGTGGCGATGCAAAGATAGACGAGCAAGCAAAAGTAATGAAAATTGGCGATATAGAAGTTCATGAGGGAGACTACATATCTATAGATGGTAGCACAGGCAATGTTTACATTGGTGAAATAAAGACTGTTACACCTGAGCTAACTGGAGATTTTGCAACTCTCATGAGCTGGGCAGACAAATATAGAAAATTAAAAGTAAAAACTAATGCAGATATACCAAGAGATGCAAAAGTTGCAGTTCAGTTTGGTGCTGAAGGAATAGGCCTTTGCAGGACAGAGCATATGTTCTTTGATGAAGATAGAATTCCTGCTATGAGAGAAATGATTGTCTCAAAGACAGAAGAACAAAGAAGAAAAGCTTTAGAAAAACTATTGCCTATGCAAAGGTCAGACTTTGAAGGTTTGTTTGAAGTTATGGGTGAATTCCCTGTTACTATACGCCTTTTAGATCCACCACTGCATGAATTCTTACCTCATACAGATGAAGAAATTAAAGAACTTGCAGAAAACATGGGTATAACTTTTGAAGAGCTAAAAGCAACAGTAGAAAGCTTAAAAGAGTTTAACCCAATGTTAGGTCATAGAGGCTGTAGATTAGCTATAACCTATCCAGAAATTGCTGAAATGCAGACAAGAGCTATTATAGAAGCTGCTATAAACGTAAAGAAGAAAACAGGCAAAGACGTAAAACCGCAAATTATGATACCACTTGTAGGTGAACTTAAAGAGCTTAAATACCTCAAAGACATAATAGTAAAAGTAGCTGACGAAGTTATAAAAGAAAACAATGTTGAGATAAAATACCTTGTAGGAACAATGATAGAGGTACCAAGAGCAGCTCTTACAGCTGACCAAATTGCTAAGGAAGCAGAATTCTTCTCCTTTGGTACTAATGACTTGACTCAGATGACTTTCGGTTTCTCAAGGGATGACGCTGGCAAGTTCCTTGAAACCTATTATGAAAAGAAGATATATGAATTTGATCCATTTGCTAAGCTTGACCAAGAGGGTGTTGGCAAGTTAGTAGAAATGGGTACTAAACTTGGAAGACAGACAAGACCTGACCTTGAAGTAGGTATATGTGGTGAGCACGGTGGAGACCCATCTTCTATTGAGTTCTGCCACAAAGTAGGTCTTGATTATGTCTCTGCTTCACCTTACAGAGTACCTATTGCAAGACTGGCTGCTGCTCAGGCGGCAATAAAATACGATAATAAATAATTAATTTCAAAGGCAGCAAATCAAAATTTGCTGCCTTTGAGCATTGTTTAAGGTTATTGTTTTTTGACCATTCATGTTATAATATTAAGTAAAATTGGTAACTTTAATAGTAGGAGGAGAGTTAAATGGATAGAAACACGGCCTTAGCGCTTGTCAAAGAATATGTATCAGATGAGACTTTAATAAATCACATGATAGCGACAGGTGCTATAATGGGAGGGTTAGCTGAAAGATTAGGGCAAGATGTTGAAAGATGGGTAGTTACAGGGATATTACATGACATAGACTACCAAGAAACTAAGGACAATCCAGAGTTGCACAGTATAAGGGGTGGAGAAATTTTAAGAGAACATGGTCTTGATGAGGAAATAGTACATGCAGTTATGGCACATAATGAAATTCATGGCATTGAGAGGATAACTCTTCTTGACAAAGCCCTTTTTGCTGTAGATCCTTTATCGGGTTTAATTACTGCAACAGCTTATGTGATGCCTTCTAAGAAGTTAGAGGAAGTCCAATTAAAATCATTAAAGAAGAAGTTTAAAGACAAGACTTTTGCTAAAGGAGCAAACCGTGACCAAATCAAAACTTGTGAAGAATTTGGAATTTCTTTAGACGAATTTTTAGAGATTGCTCTTAATGAAATGAAAAAAATCGCACCACAGATAGGATTGTGAGGAATGGGAATGAGCGTAAAAGAAAGACTTTTAGAATTAATGAGAGAAGAGAATTATAAACCTTCTAAAATAGAAGAAATAATGAAAATATTAGGGATAGACTATAGTCAAAAAAGCATTTTAGAAAAAATATTAAAAGAGATGGAAAAAGAAGGCCTTGTTTTTAAAACAAAACGAGGTAAATATGCTCTTCCTGAAAGATTAGATTTAGTAAAAGGTAAGATTGAATTTCATTCAAGAGGCTATGGCTTTTTAATTCCCGAAGATAGCAATATAAAGGACATATTCATACCTGTAAGTGGCATGAACGGTGCAATGCATGACGATACTGTTTTAGTGAGAGTTACAAAAAGGGTGGATGGAAAGAGCGAAGAAGGAGAAGTTGTAAAAATTCTCAAAAGGGCAAATACAACTATTGTTGGAACTTACGAAAAAAGCAAAAATTTTGGCTTTGTAGTGCCAGACAACAAAAAGATCCATCAAGATATATTTATTCCTAAAGGAGAAGATAAAGGCGCTAAAACAGGCATGAAAGTTGTAGCCAGAATTACTAAATGGCCTGAAGGAAGGCGAAGTCCTGAAGGGGAGATTATAGAAGTATTAGGATACAAAGGTGACCCTGGCATAGATGTAATGTCTATAATACGGGCGTATGATATTCCTGAAGTTTTTCCTAAAGAGGTTTTAAAAGAAGCAGAAGAGATACCGACAGAAATTCCTGAAGAAGAGAATAAGAGAAGAGTTGATTTGACTAACTTAAACTTTGTCACAATTGATGGAGAAGATGCAAAAGATTTAGACGACGCAGTATGTGTACAAAAACTTTCAGAGGAAAATTATCTTTTATATGTGAGTATTGCAGATGTGAGCCACTACGTAAAAGAAGGTTCTCATTTAGATAAAGAAGCATTAAAGAGAGGATGTAGTGTATATTTCATTGATAGAGTAATACCAATGTTGCCACCTAAGTTATCTAATGGTATTTGCAGTCTAAATCCACAGGAAGAAAGACTGACTCTCACTGTTAAAATGAAAATAAACTCTCAAGGAGAAGTTGTAGACCATGAAATTTTTGAAAGCATTATAAAAAGCAAAGAGAGAATGACATATACAAATGTTTACAAACTTTTAGAAGAAAATGATGAAGAATTAAAAAAGAGGTATCAGTACCTATTGGAAGATTTTAAACTAATGAAAGAGCTAGCTCTTGTTTTGCTAGAGAAAAGGAAAAGAAGAGGCAGTGTAGATTTTGATTTTCCTGAAGCTAAAGTAATAGTAGACGAGAAAGGTAAACCAATAGATGTTGTAAAAGTCGAAAGGAATATAGCTCATAGGATAATTGAAGAATTTATGTTAGTAGCTAATGAAACGGTAGCTGAGCATATGCATTGGGTAAATGTACCATTTGTTTATAGAATACACGAACATCCGGATATAGAGAAATTAATTGCTTTCAATAAATTTATTCACAATTTGGGATACCATATAAAAGGAATTGAAGGAGGACAAATACATCCAAAGTCTTTGCAAGAGTTAATAAGACAAGTGAGAGGAAAGAGTGAGCAAAGAGTTGTAGAAACTTTGCTTTTAAGGTCTTTAAAAAGAGCAAGATACAGTCCAGAAGACATTGGCCATTATGCTTTGGCGACCCAATATTATACTCACTTTACTTCCCCCATAAGGCGATATCCTGACCTTATAATTCATAGGATAATCAAAGAATACATAAATGGAAAATTAACAAAAAAAAGGCAACGCCATTACAACAGAATTTTAAATGACATTGCTTTAAAATCTTCTGAGAGAGAAAGAGCAGCAGAAGCTGCAGAAAGAGAAATAGAAGAATTAAAGAAAGTAGAGTACATGGCAGATAGAATAGGGAATGTTTATAAAGGGATAATTTCCAACGTGACAAATTACGGATTTTTTGTAGAACTTGACAACACTGTGGAAGGGTTAGTAGATGTTGCTTCATTGGAGGATGACTATTACCATTTTGATCCAGAAAGATATGTTTTAATTGGTGAAAAGAGCAAAAAAGTTTACTCTATAGGTAAAGAGGTTTATGTAAAAGTTGTTCATGTAGATGTGGATAGGAGAGAAATAGACTTTGTTTTAGCAGAAGAAGAAAAAGATAATTTAGAGATTGGCTTAACCGAGCATAAAAGCTGAAACATATATTGACACTATTTAAAAATGTGTTATAATATAATAGCGATGAGGGTGCCCTATTTGTGACACACAAGTAGGGCAATTTTCTCCTAAAGAGGGTGTTTAAAATTTGGCGAAGGAAGAAATTAAAATAATCGCTCAAAACAAAAAAGCTTACCATGATTACTTCATTGAAGAAACTTATGAAGCAGGAATAGTGCTTAGTGGAACTGAAGTTAAATCTATTAGGATGGGGAAAGTCAATTTAAAAGATAGCTTTGCAAGAGTTGAAAACAACGAAGTTTATCTTTATAATATGCATATAAGTCCTTATGAAAAAGGCAATATATTTAATAAAGACCCCTTAAGGACTAGAAAATTACTTCTCAATAGACATGAGATTAATAAACTAATTGGTTATGTGACAAGGAAGGGTTACACTTTAATTCCTACAAAGCTTTATTTAAAGCGAGGCCTTGTCAAAGTCGAATTAGCTGTAGCGAGAGGTAAAAAACTCTACGATAAGAGAGAAGATATTGCGAGAAGAGATGCAAAAAGAGAATTAGAAAAACACTTTAAAGAAAAACAATTAGGCATATAACATGGGGGTGTACTGGTTTCGACGGGGGCAGTCGAGGTAAAAGTAGCGAGCCGAGTTGTCCGCCAGCTCGTAAAAACGGTGGAGTAAAAATAAACGCAGACAGAGAATTAGCTTACGCTGCCTAATTTAAGGTAGCCGTCCAACCTGAAATGCCCACGTTTCAGGATTGGGCGTCAAAAGAGTGGGGAACTGGTTTTGCTCAGGCTTCGGGGCAAAACCGGAACTTATGAAGCTACCGAGGCGGTTATCCTGTCGCTGGGAGAACCGCTGAGGGAAAATTAAAACAGCGACTGCGCTCGGAGAAGCTTTTACTGTGACGCCTTCGGACCGGGGTTCGACTCCCCGCACCTCCACCAAAAATAAATATGGGGCTGTAGCTCAGTTGGGAGAGCGCCACAATGGCATTGTGGAAGTCGTGGGTTCAAGTCCCATCAGCTCCACCAGAAAAATCAAGGGTTCTAGGTATCCGGCAAGGTACCAGAACCCTTTTTTGGTGCCCAATTGGTGCCCGTATGGAGGTGTCAAGATTATGATAGACCTGGGAAAGGCCAGACTACGTTTTGAAGAACTAGGGCTTCTGAGCGCAGATTCTTTACTTGATTCACTCCTTGAAAGAGTGCAACTTTAGTTGGTGTAATTCCATTTGAAAATCCTCCTGTGTGGATAAGTTAACGGACCTAATATAAGCGATACTCAGCAGATGTTAGTACATGCTGCGATGTATACGAAACTTAACTAGTTACAATTGTGGTGATAGGTAAAGTAATATGGCTAAAAGTATCAAGGTTGCTAACAGAATTAATATTTCTGACATAAGCTTTTTCAAAATCTAGGGCCTTAAAACTAAATTTATCTTTCTGATTCAATCCTTAATCTATAGACAGCCTTTTATATCATGTAAAAAATGAACATATTTATATTCACATTCAAATAAAGTTTGAATTTTCAGACAATTTATTTTAAACAGCCCTTTTTCAGTCCTATAATAGTTAATTTTACTGGCCCTGAAACTATTATCCCTTAGTTCATTGCTAAAAGCTTCTAAATCGTAATAAAATCCATCCATTTTTTAACACACCACCCAGAATCAATTCGGGTTGAAATTGTTTAACTTACCATATATTATATAGGTAAGAGAAGGAAAAGTAAAGGGAGGCAAGGGGAGGTATGAGGAGAAAAATTATTAGTTATTTTTTCTATAGTTACTCTTTTAGTATATTCATGGTGTATTAGTGTGCTAGGAAATGATGGAAGTATGGGACCATGTGGAGAAAAGGATGCGATATATTATCATTCTGTAGTTGTAGATAAGTAAAAAAGTAAAGCAAAAATGTATTTCAAAAAGGCTAGAAGCACATCTCAAAACTTTTATGTAAAAAGTTTTGAGATGTGCTCAACATAAAAATTGGCTTTGTAAAGTAAACATGAAAAAATAGCTTAATATTTCTTAGGATAGCTTTAAAATTTATCAAAAATCACCAAAAAGTAATCACAAAC
>LDZP01000187.1_pt1 | contig 24658 bp, 21 predicted proteins | sample 615351 | NCBI WGS metagenome assembly LDZP01 (sample SAMN03408296, study PRJNA278302) | terrestrial metagenome | isolation source: oil reservoir sample I1 | place: USA: Alaska, North Slope, Ivishak formation | collected 2013
TGAAGTGGGAGGAAGCAAAGGAGTTTTTAAAAAAATTAGGGGACATGATTAAATTTTTAATCCCGTATTATATAAGAGAAGGTAAATCTCAACTTGTTATAGCTATTGGATGCACAGGAGGAAAGCATAGGTCTGTTACTATTGCAAATGCCCTTTATGAGTTTCTAAAAAAAGAAGATTATTCTGTTATTTTGCACCATAGAGATATAGGAGAGGAGTAATATGATTATGAAAAATAATTCTAAAGGAGGACCTCGTATTGTTGCTATTGGTGGAGGTACAGGGCTTTCTACTATGTTGAGGGGGTTAAAATTTTATACAACTAATATTACTGCGGTAGTTACAGTAGCAGATGATGGCGGTGGCTCGGGAATCCTAAGACAGGATTTAGGGATACTGCCGCCTGGAGATATACGAAATTGTATACTGGCTTTAGCAAATACAGAGCCTACAATGGAACAACTTTTGCAGTACAGGTTTACTGAGGGAATGTTAAAAGGACAAAATTTTGGGAATTTGTTTTTGGCAGCCATGATAGGTATTTCTAAAAATTTTGAAGAAGCTGTAAAAAAGATGAGTGATGTGCTTGCTGTATCTGGAAAAGTTATTCCTGTAACTCTTAATGATGTAAGGCTTGTAGCAGAGCTGGAAAACGGGACTATTATTAAAGGGGAATCGCAAATTCCTGTTGTACAACAAAAAGAAAACAGCAAGATAAAGAGGATATATATTGAACCTTCTCATGCAGCGCCTTTTGAAGAAGTGTTAGTGGATATATTAAATGCTGATGCCATTATATTGGGTCCTGGAAGTTTATATACAAGTGTAATACCTAATCTTTTGGTAGATGGAATGTGTGATGCTATTGAAACCTCCAAAGCGGTTAAAATTTATGTATGTAATATCATGACACAGCCAGGAGAGACTTTGGGTTATACTGCTTGTGACCATGTGAAGGCTCTTTTTGAACATGGGCTTAAATCTCTAGATTACATTATTGTCAACAATGGCGAAATTCCCCATGATTATATGAAGCGCTATATAAAAGACATGTCACAACCTGTTGAATACGATAAAAATCAGTTAGAAAGAATGGGAATTAAAGTAGTAGAAGAAAATTTAGTAGCTTTAAAAAAGGAATTTATAAGGCATAATGAGCAAAAGCTTGCAGAAGTGATTATAAGCCTATTAGTATAAATGCAAAATTTTAGTCTATGTTGTACAAAAAAATATATTGACATTTGTTGAAATAAGATATACAATATTATTAAAAGCAAGCGCAAGCGATTGCAATGAAATTGCAATTGGGCGCGCTTTTTAAAAATACGTTTCGAGAAAGCGATTGCTGTAACATATTGGCAATTACTTGTAAGGGGGAAAGTGATGAGAAAAAATGTAAAGCTATTTGCGGTGATAATTTTAGTCTTTTCTTTATTGCTGACCAGTTGTGGTGTTAAAGATACCACTTCTAGTAATGTTCCTGAGTCGGATGTAATATATCAGGTTATGATAGATAGGTTTTACAATGGGGATAAGTCCAACGATGACCCGGAAGTAAGTAAAGGTATGTTTGACCCAACCTATACCAATTGGAGGATGTATTGGGGTGGAGATTTAAAAGGTTTGACAGAAAAAATTCCTTATATAAAAGGGATGGGAGTAACAGCTATTTGGATTTCTCCTGTTGTAGACAACATCAACAAACCGGCAATATATAATGGCGAAATAAATGCACCTTATCACGGATATTGGGCAAGGGACTTTAAAAGAGTAGAAGAACATTTTGGTACATGGGAGGACTTTGACAATTTTGTAAAGACTGCTCATGCTAATGGGATAAAAGTTGTACTAGATTTTGCTCCCAATCATACGAGTCCTGCAGATGAAAATAATCCTGACTTTGCTGAAAACGGTGCACTTTATGACGATGGGAAATTATTGGGAACTTATAGCAATGATGTCAATAAACTTTTTCATCATAATGGTGGAATTACCAACTGGAATAATTTAAAGGACTTGCAGGATAAAAATTTGTTTGACCTTGCGGACCTTGACCAAAGTAATCCTATTGTTGACGAGTATTTAAAGGATTCTATCAAGTTATGGTTTAGTCATGGGATTGATGGAGTAAGGTTAGATGCTGCAAAGCATATGTCTATGGAGTGGATGAAAAGCTTTGCTGACACTATTTACAGTGTTAAAAAAGATGCGTTCCTTTTCGCTGAATGGATGTTAAGTGGTCCTACTGACCCTTTGTATGGGTATAACATCCAATTTGCTAATACTACTGGCTTTTCTGTGTTAGATTTCATGTTAAACAGTGCTATAAGAGATGTGTTTGGAAAGGGATATGGTTTTGATAGATTGAATGACACAATAGAAGAGACAAACAAGGATTACGATAATCCTTATAAATTGATTACTTTTATAGACAATCACGACATGCCAAGGTTCCTATCAATTAATTATGATAAGGATAAAATGCATGAAGCTATCGCTTTTATAATGACTTCCCGTGGAATTCCAGCTATATACTATGGGACAGAGCAGTATCTTCACAATGATACAAACGGCGGAAATGACCCTTACAACAGACCAATGATGGAAAAGTTTGATGGGAATACTAAGGCTTATGTTTTAATTAGAGAACTATCAAAATTGCGTAAGGCTACACCGGCATTACAGTATGGGAAGACTGTAGCAAGATATGTTAGCGATGATGTTTATATCTATGAGAGGCAATATGGCAAAGATATAGTTGTAGTTGCAATAAATAAAGGAGAAGAGACTACTGTAAAAAATATAGAGACTTCTCTTCGAAAAGGCAAATACAGCGATTATTTAAAGGGTTTATTAGAAGGAGTTAATTTAAAAGTTGAAAGAGGAAATAGTGAAAACAACATTTTAAGTATAACTTTACCTAAAGACAGTGTAAGCATATGGACAAATGTAAAAGCGAAATAAGATTTTGGGTTTTTCCCAAAATTATAATAAAATTAAAAATTAAGAGGAGGATTTGTATGAAGAAGTACACAAAAATAATTGCATTGCTGACTGTGATGGTATTCGTTTTGTCAGCTGCTTTAACAGGTTGTGGTGGCAGCAAGACAAGCGAAAATACTTCATCAGGTCAGACAGAACAAAAGAAAGAGCCTGTAGAACTTGTAGTATGGTCACACTTAACAGATCCTGAAATAGCAAAGGTTCAAGAGATTGCAAATAAGTGGGCAGAGCAAACTGGCAACAAAGTAAAAGTTTTGGCAGACCAGAGTGACTTCCAAGCTTTCTCAACAGCTGCTCGAAGTGGTAAGGGCCCAGACATCATGTTTGGTTTACCACACGATAACTTGGGTACTTTCCAAAAGGCAGGACTTTTAGCTGAAGTACCAGACGGAGTTATAAACAAAGACGACTATGTTCCAATGAGCATAAGTGCTGTATCTTACGATGGAAAAATGTATGCTGTACCAATTTCAATGGAGACTTATGCACTTTTCTACAATACAGATAAAGTTCCAACACCACCAGCAACACTTGATGATTTAATTAAGCTGGGCAAAGAAGTAGGATTCCAATACGATGTAAATAACTTCTATTTTAGCTTTGCCTTTATATCTGCTTATGGCGGTTATGTGTTCAAGGATACAGGCGGTGGACTTGATCCAAACGATATAGGATTGAATAACGATGGTGCAAAGAAAGGCTTAGAACTTATAAAAGACTTTGTGACAAAGTATAAATTCATGCCTGCAGATATAAATGGAGATATGGCAAAAGGTAACTTCCAAAGTGGAAAGACTGGTTTGTATATAAGTGGTCCATGGGATGTGGATGGCTTCAAGAAAGCTAATGTTCCATTCAAAGTTGCTCCACTACCACAGGTTGATGGTAAACCAATGCCTTCCTTTGCAGGTGTGCAAGCTGCTTTTGTAAGTGCAAATTCAAAACATCAACAAGAAGCATGGGATTTAATGAAGTATCTTGCTGAAAATACAGGATTGCCATTATTTGAAACAGGTAACAGGATACCAGCTCTTAAATCCCTCTTAGACAATCCAGAAGTTAAGAATAATGAGATTTTGAATGCATTTGCTGAGCAAGCTACACATGCTATTCCAATGCCTAATATACCGCAAATGGCAGCAGTCTGGACTCCTGCAGGCAATGCATTACAGCTTATTACATCTGGAAAAGTTCCGGTTGACAAAGCTGCTGACGATATGGTGAATCAAATCAAGCAAGGCATTGCAACACAGCAATAACAAAAAGGGGCTTTTAGCCCCTTTTTTTAGAGAAGGAGGTTGCTAGATGAAAACAAACAAAACTATGCGGGATAAATTAAGACCTTATGCTTATTTGTCTCCTGCTATACTATCTATGACTGTATTAAGTTTTGCCCCTATTTTGTATACTATTTATATTGCTTTTACAAACTTTAATTTATATCATTTTAAAAATTATCAATTTGTAGGATTTAAAAATTTTGTTGATATACTTGCCGGCCCTTTCAAAGTAGTTTTTGCTCCTGTATTTGTGTGGACAGTTATTTTTGCTCTTTCAGCTACATTATTGAGTTATATTATCGGTCTTCTTTTAGCAGTTATTTTGAATAACAAAAATATGTGGGAAACAAATTTATATAGAGCAATATTGATTATTCCATGGGGACTTCCTGGCACAATTGCCGCACTTACCTGGACAGGACTTTTAAATCAGCAGTATGGGGGTATAAATCTGATACTGCAAAAGTTGCACCTTCCCATGATACCATGGCTTCTTGATCCTTTTTGGGCAAGAGTTGCGATTATAATTGTCAGTGTGTGGATGGGTTATCCTTTTATGATGAATGCCTCATTAGGAGCTTTGCAGGCTATTCCACCTGAACTTTATGAAGTTGCAGATATTGATGGTGCTACATGGTTTCAAAAGTTTAGGATGATAACAGTACCAATGTTGACATCTTCTACTTTGCCACTTATTATTTCATCTTTTGCTTATAATTTCAACAATTTTGGCGCAGCGTTTTTAATTACAGGAGGAGGGCCTCCAAGGACAGATACTTCTTTTGCAGGTCATACTGATTTGCTTGTAAGTTCAGCTTATAAAATGACAATGCAGTTTAATAGGTATGACTTGGCGGCAGCTTTGTCTATAATTATATTTTTGATAATTGGCACATTGAGCCTTATCAATATGAAGATGACTCGTGCTTTCGAGGAGGTGGATTAAGGTGGAATATGCAAGTGTTAAAATTGGTGACAAAAAAACGACTAAAAAGATTTATTATAGGGAAAAATTAAAACCTCATGAAAAAGTATCTCTATGGATTAGCCGACTTATTATATGGGCTGTAATTGCAATAATGATGTTTCCTGTAGCTTGGGTAGTAGGAGCGTCTATGGCGCCTGGAGATGCCTTTTTCTCCGGTTCAATTTTTCCGCAACATATGACATTTCAAAATTATAAGGATGTGCTTGTTAAGACTAATTTTTTACTTTGGGTAAAAAATAGTATGATTTTAAGCGTTGGTGTAGCAACTATTCAATTATTTTTGACTGCTACGTCAGCTTATGCTTTCAGTAGAATGAAGTTTGCTGGAAGAAAAAATGGCTTAAAGACTCTCTTAATACTTCAGATGTTTCCTACGTTTATGGCATTACCTGCTATATTTGGTATAATGGCAAAATTAAACCTTCTGGATAATCTCTATGCCCTTATGCTGGTCATGGCAGGTAGCAGCGCTTTTAGTATATGGCTTTTAAAAGGCTATATTGATAGTCTTCCAAAAGAGTTGGACGAAGCTGCTTTAGTTGATGGAGCTACTCATTGGCAAATTTTCACGAAAATAATTCTTCCTTTGGCGACTCCCATGCTTGTAGTTATATTCTTATTTAGCTTTATGGGAGTATACAGTGAATTTATTTTGTCCAGTGCGGTACTAAAGTCACCTGAAAATTACACAATAGCGTTAGGGCTTCAAAGGTTTATTCAAAACCAATTTTCGGCCCACTGGACTCAATTTGCGGCAGCCTCTGTTATGGCATCTTTGCCTCTTGTAATACTCTTTATGGTATTGCAGAGATACTTGCAAGCTGGTCTTGCAGCAGGTGCAGTAAAAGGATAAAAAATTGTTACACATGGAACAATTTGTAAATACCGGATTATTTCCGGTATTTTTATTTTGTATATAAATAAAAATTTATGGCAAGAATAAATATGTATTTGCTTTTAAAGGAGGTGTCAAAAATGAGTAAGACTGTAGGAATACCCAAAGGACTTTTATATTACGATTTTTATCCAATGTGGAAGACTTTTTTTGAAGGTGTGGGATCAAAAGTAGTGGCTTCTCAGGATACAAATAAAAAAATTCTTGATGAAGGAGTAAAAAACTGTGTTGAAGATGCTTGTCTTCCTGTAAAAACTTATGTAGGACATGTGATAAATTTAAAAGAAAAAAACGTTGATTATATATTTATTCCGAGGGTTGTAAGTGTAGAAAGAAAAAAATACCTTTGTTCAAAGTTTTTGGGACTGCCAGATTTTATAAAAAGCTTAATTGGTGATTTACCACCTATTATAGATATTGAGATTAATTATTATAAAAATAATGATAAATTTACTCAAAATGAATTTATAAAAATTGGCAGGATGTTTGGGAAGACTAAAGACCAATCTTTAAAAGCCTATTTTAAGGCTACCCACCAACAAAAAAAGTTCGAGAGTTTGTTGAAAGAAGGTCTTACCAATTTAGAAGCTTTAAAAGTTTGGGAAGGAAAGAATTTGGTAAAAGAAGAAAGTAATTATGACCTTAAAATAGCCGTCATTGCTCATCCTTATGATATTATGGATGAATACATAAGTATGGGGATTATTGAAAAGTTAAAAAACATGGGAGCGCAAGTTTATACCATGGAAATGTTAGAGAGAGATTTAATATTAGAAGGAGTGTCAATGCTTTCAAAAGAAATGTTTTGGAACTATGAAAGAGATATTTTGGGAGCGGGATTGTATTTTTTAAAACAAAAGAATGTAGATGGGGTAATTATGGTTTCTGCTTTTGGTTGTGGACCTAATTCTATGACAGAGGAATTGTTGGAGAGGATTTATAAAAGAGAGAAGGAGGTACCTTTTATGTTGATTACAATTGATGAACATTCGGGGGAAGCTGGCATTATGACGAGGTTGGAGGCTTTTACAGACCTTTTAAGATTTAATAAAAAGGCGGTGATGGTATGAAAATTACTTATCCTCACATGGGTTCTTTAAATATGATTTTAAAGACGATGTTTGAAGGAATTGGGGTAGAAGTGATAGACCCACCACCTTCTACTAATAAAACTTTGACCTTAGGAGTTAGAAATTCTCATGAATTTGCATGTTTACCCTTTAAAATCAATGTCGGAAATTTTATTGAGGCTCTTGATAAGGGAGCAGATACGATTATAATGTTAGGGGGAATTGGGCCCTGCAGATTTGGGTATTACGGTCAGGTGCAGAGAGAGATATTAAAAGATTTGGGCTATGACTTTAAAATGATAATTGTTGATCCACCCCATGGCAGGTTGATAGACTTTTTAAAAGAATTAGCTTCATATTTTCCTAATGTAGATGGAAAAATAGCTTTAAAATCTTTTGTATTTGCAGTGAAAAAAATGATAGCGGCTGATAAATTAGAAAAGTTTTTATTAAAATACAGAGCCCATGAAGATAACCCAGGTGTAACTACAAAAATATACGAAGAATACATGAAAAAGCTAGAAAAAGCTCAAAATGGTAAAGAAGTGGACAAAATAGTATCAGAGGCCATGAAAAAAATAAAGGAAAATGCAAATGTACGGAGGAAAATACAGCTTAAAGTAGCACTAGTGGGAGAAATTTATATGCTCCTAGAACCCTTTACTAATATGGATATCAGCAAATCTTTAAATGAATTGGGGGTAGAAGTTACAAAAACAGAATATCTTTCAGATTATTTAATTAACAGCGCTTTTAAATTGCCTCAAAGAATGGAGTTTAAGAAAAACGCAAGAGGATATTTAGAAAGAGATATAGGAGGACATGGGCTCAACACTGTTGCAAATACCGTAAAATATGCTAAACTAAATTATGATGGCGTGATTCACATACTTCCATTTACCTGCACCCCTGAAATAGTAGCTCAAGGAATAATTGCAAAAATTAGCCGAGATTACAATATTCCAGTGATGTCTTTAGTATATGATGAAAACACTGGGCAAGCAGGTTACCAAACCCGTTTGGAAGCTTTTGTGGATCTTTTGTATAGAAAAAGGATGGAGGTAGTTTGCTGAAATCATCCTTTTAATTTTTATTTTTCCGAAAATAATGAAGGAAAAATGTATTTTGTGTGGAATATATAATAAGTGGATGGTTAGTAAGGGGTGATAGGTATGAAGGAATTGGGAGAATTTTTAAAAAGTGAAAGAATTAAAATGGGATTGACTCTTGAAGAAATTCAAGAAATAACTAAAATACGGATACGCTATTTGAAAGCTATTGAAGATGGAGATTTTAGCGTAATGCCTGCACTTGTATATGCTAAGGGCTTTGTAAAAAGTTACGCTGAGGCCTTAGGGTTAGATGGCAATGAGTTAGTAAAAAAGTATGAGTATTTGTTTCAGGAGAAAGAGGAGGAAGCCATACCTAATATAGAGATCACATCTTACAAAAAAGAGAGAAGAGATTTTTCACAATTTTTTTGACTTTAAAAAAAGCAGTAATTGTTGTTTTAATAATAGGTATTATAGGATACGGTTTTTACTATTTTCTAATTCAAGTTAAAAAAGGACTTGCACCAATTCCACAACAAAATCAAAGTGAAGCTTCAACAATTTCGGAAGACAAAACAAATCTTCCACAGGAAAGCAATGTTTCTCAACCTATAGTAAAGACGTCGATTGAAAAAGTAGCAGAGACTTCTAAAAAAATAGAATATAAAGTTGTTCCCTTTGGAGAAAGTTATAAAGTAGAAATAAGCGTACCTGGCGAAAAATGTTGGTTTAGTGTAAAAGTAGATGGAAATGTCGTTTATGAAGGCCTTATGACAAAGGATATGTCTAAAATTTTTGATGTAAAAGATAGTATTACTATCTTGATGGGTTATCCGCCAGCTGTTAAAATAACTGTAGATGGTGAGGAGCTACCAACAGTGCAAACACCGTCACCAGTTACAATAAATATACATACATAGAAAGGGGAAAGAGATGATAAAAGAAGCTATATTTCATAAAAGCGATATGCCTTACGCATATCCACTGAATGAAAATCAATTAAAGATAGTACTAAGGACGGCTGTATTTGATGTAGATAGGGTGTATGTTTTATACAAAGACAGATACGATTGGCTGGGAAAATTCAAAATAAAACCAATGGTATTAACTCATACCAACGAGTTATTTGATTATTATGAGACTACTTTAGAGCTTAATAAAAAATTTGTGTATTTTTTCTATTTGGTATCTGATGGGGGCGAGAAGTTATATTATACAGAAGCAGGATTTTACAAAAAAAGGCCAGAAAATCATTTTTGGGGATTTTTCCATTACCCGTATATAGGAGAAAAGGATGTCTTTTTTGCTCCAGAGTGGACAAGCGATTGCATAGTGTATCAGATATTTCCTGAAAGGTTTAATAACGGTGACAAATCAAATGACCCTGAAAGTGTAAAGCCTTGGGGTGAAAAACCTACTGCAGATTCTTTCTTTGGAGGAGATTTGCAAGGAATAATAGATAAAATAGATTATTTAAAGGATTTGGGTATAAATGCTATTTATTTAACCCCCATATTTTTATCGCCTTCTACTCACAAATATGATACCACTGATTATTATACAATTGACCCCCACTTTGGTGATACGCAAAAAGCGAGAGAACTTGTGCAAAAATGTCATGACAATGGCATAAAAGTTATATTTGATGCCGTTTTTAATCACTGTGGATATGATTTTTTTGCATTTCAGGATGTTATTAAAAATGGTAAAAAATCAAAATACTGGAATTGGTTTAATATATACGAATGTCCACTTAAAACTCATCCAAAACCATCATATGAAGCTTTTGCAGATACTGTATGGAGAATGCCAAAACTTATGACAAAAAATCCAGAAGTACAGAAGTATTTATTGGAAGTAGCGGAATATTGGATTAAAGAAGTGGACATAGACGGCTGGAGGCTGGATGTTGCTAATGAGATAGACCACCATTTTTGGAGAAAGTTTAGAGAAGTTGTAAAGGCAGCTAAACCGGAGGCCATAATTGTAGGAGAGGTTTGGCATGATGCTTCTCCTTGGCTTAGAGGGGATCAGTTTGACAGTGTAATGAACTATCCTTTTAGAAATGCGGTTGTAGACTTTTTTGCAGAAAGGAAAATAAGTGCTTCTCGCTTTAATACAATGATTACAGAGCAACTTATGAGGCATATGGATAGTGTAAATAGGGTTATGTTTAATTTAATAGGAAGTCATGATACTGAGAGGTTTTTGACTTTAGCTAATGGCATGGTTGCGAGAATGAAGTTAGCATTAGTGTTTCAATTTACCTTTGTTGGAATCCCATATATTTACTATGGGGACGAGGTAGGAATGGTGGGAGATTATGACCCTGATTGCAGAAGATGCATGATATGGGAGGAGGAAAAGCAAAATAAAAGTATTTTTAATTTCTATAAAAAGTTGATTTCTATAAGGAGAGAAAATGAGGAGCTCAAATACGGAAGTTTCTGTACTTTATATGCTATAGGAAGGGTGTTTGCTTTTAAGAGGGAATACAAAGGTAAATCAATAATTGTTGTACTAAATAACAGTAGCAAGCAGGAAGTGATATTTTTGAATGAAGCAGAAGGGAAAGAAGATATTTTAAAGATGAAGGAATTAAAAAGAAGTGGAAATCTCCTTTATTTGCAACCTAACTCTGCCTATATTTTAAAGTAACCAATCTGAGTTTAAGTGAATAATATGAAGATAGAAAAATAAAGGGGAATGAAAATTCCCCTATATTTTTTAAAAAAACAGGGGTGATGGTATGAAAGATACATCCCGCTATGGCAGAGATTATCAATACTATAAGGATTATGAGAAATTGTATGGAAGTTACGACATTACAAAGCTTATCACATTAAAAAAATTAGTTGAAGCAAGTGAATATGAAGAGTGGAAAGATTACAAAGAGTTCAAGGAATGGTGTAATTCTGAAGAAAGACATAATTGGAAAAATTCACCTAAATATATTGAATGGGAAAAGAAAAAATTATTGTAGTTTGCTATAAAACTATAAACCCCTTTTTGTTCATTTGTTTTTTAAAGGGGTTTTTTTTTGAAATAATGTAGTATAATAAAGATAAGCCTATTGAGGTGATGCTTTATGTCATTTTCTTCAGATACAAAAGACGAATTGGCAAGGATTTATCCTGAAGAGGAAGAAAGTAAAATAGCAGAGTTAGCTGCTTTGATTAGGACGATAGGCAGCATTTCAATGTATGGCAATGGAAAAATTTCTTTGACCTTTACTACAGAAAATGCTTCTGTGGCGAGATTAGTTTTTAAGTTAATAAAAGATTTATTTGGAATAATTCCTGAGACAATGGTAAGAAGAGGTAGATATCTAAAAAAAACCTTAAGCTACCTTATCTTTGTACCTGATACAAAAATTGCAGAAGAAATTTTAGGTAAAGTTAAGATATTGAATTATGAGAAAGGTCATATAAAATTAAATTATGGGATAGACCAAAAGATTGTAAAAAACAGTAAAGCAAAAAAGGCTTATTTGAGAGGAGCTTTTTTGGGGGGTGGTTCAATAAGCGATCCTGAAAAAGCTTATCATATGGAGTTTATTACTCATAATTTAGAACACGGGAAAGATTTAAGTAAATTGATAAATTCTTTTGACTTAAATTCAAAGGTTATTGCAAGAAAAAATAATTATGTAGTATACTTAAAAGAAGGAGAGCAAATTGTTGATGTTTTAAATATAATAGGAGCCCACAGTGCTCTTTTGAACTTGGAAAATATACGAGTATACAAAGAAATGAGAAACAATGTAAATAGAATTGTAAATTGTGAAACTGCAAATTTGACCAAAACTATTAATGCATCTTTAAGGCAAATAGAGAGTATAAATTATATTAAAGAAACAGTAGGACTTGATTATTTGCCGCCTAATTTGAAAGAGGTGGCGGAACTCAGGATTAATTATCCTGATCTGAGCTTAAAAGAATTAGGACAAATGCTAGTTCCTCCTGTCGGTAAGTCAGGAGTGAATCATAGACTTAGGAAGATTGAAGAAATTTCAAAGAAATTGAAAGAGAGGAGAGTTCAATAATGAAAGAGGTTACGATTGAAATTAAAAATAAGACGGGGCTTCATGCAAGACCTGCAGCATTATTTGTACAAACTGCCAGCAAATTTTCCTCACAAATATGGGTAGAGAAAGATAACAAAAAAGTAAATGCCAAAAGTATAATAGGAATTATGTCTCTTGGAGTATCGCAAGGCAATATTGTCAAATTGAGTGCCGAAGGTGACGACGAAGAGGCAGCTATAAAAGCATTGGTAGACCTTATTGAATCAAAATTCGGTGAGGAGTAAACAAAAAAGGTTTCTTTTTAGAAACCTTTTTTGTATAAAGGATGATAGTTATGAAAAAAAATGAAATTGTATTGGAATATATAAAAAATTTACCTGAAGGCACAAAAATTTCAGTAAGAGGTCTTGCACAGACTTTACATATAAGTGAAGGTACCGCTTACAAAGCCATAAAGGATGCAGAAAATTTAATGCTTGTAACTACGATTCCAAGAGTAGGAACTATAAGAAGAAAACAAAAAGATCCATTTTTTGACCGTCTTACTTATGAGGTTATTACAGATGTAGTGGAAGGGACAGTATTAGGTGGTCATGGTGGAATGGGGATGGAACTTCACAAATTTTTAATTGGAGCCATGACCATTGATGAAATGGTGAAGTACATATCACCAGGAGACCTTGTAATTTTGGGAAATAGGGAAGATGCACAGGAAGCGGCTTTGAAAGCAGGGGCAGCAGTGATGATTACAGGAGGTTTTGATACATTACCTCATATAAAAGAACTGGCGGATAAGCTTTCATTGCCGCTTATATCTACTTCTTATGATACTTTTACTGTAGCGACTCTTATAAACAAGGCGATCAATGAAAGTATGACACGAAAAAAGATTTTGTACGTCAGCGATGTAATGACATATAATCCAATCTATATGACGCCTCAACAAACAGTAAAAGATTGGAAAAAATTATATACAGAGACTAAACATACCAGATATCCCGTTGTTGATTCTAAAGGGATGTTAGTCGGTATGGTAACTTCAAGAGATGTTGCCACTGCATCGGATGATGATAAAATTGGGAGTATTATGACTCCTAACCCTGTATTTGTAACGGATACTACTACGCTCTCTTATGCAGCCCATCTGATGATATGGTGGAATGTAGAGATACTACCTGTGACTCGTGGCAGAGAATTGATAGGACGCATAAGCAGGGAAGATGTAATTAAGGCCCTACATTATACGACAAAACAGCCCCAGATTAGTGAAGCTATTCAAGGTACAATTTTTAAAGATTTTGATATGGAAAAAATAGAAAATGGAGTAAAATTTAAAGGTAAGATCCCTTCGATGATGATTAACCAATTTGGTACAGTAAGTAGCAGTGCTTTGATGATGTTAATGTGTGAATCTGGTATTTTTGCTATAACGCAGAATAAAAGATATGATGCGGTTTTAGATAATTTCTCAGTTTATTTTATTAAACCTATGCGTACAGAAGAATTAATAGAGGTTTTCGCAAAAATAATAGAAGTTAGTAATAATTTTAGTAAGTTGGAAATTCAAATCATTCATGAAAAAGAAGAAATTGCAAAGGCATTGATGTCTGTCAGACTTTCTAAAAGAATAAAGATGGTTTAGGTGATTATATCATGTTTGTCCATTTGCACGTTCATTCTGAATACAGTTTACTTGACGGTTCTTGCAGAATTAAAGATTTAATTGCCAAAACTAAAGAGTTAAACATGAAAGCCATAGCTATTACAGACCATGGAGTGATGTATGGCGTAATAGATTTTTATAAAGAAGCAGTAGCACAAGGAATAAAACCTATTATAGGCTGTGAAATTTATGTAGCCCCTCGAAGCATGCAGGATAGAGAATATGGGATTGATAATGAAAATTATCACTTGGTGTTACTGGCAAAAGACATGACAGGGTATAAAAATTTAATGAAGATAGTGACTGTGGCTTCAATTGAGGGCTTTTATTATAAACCGCGAGTTGACAGAGAGTTTTTAAAAGAGCACAGTGAGGGGCTAATCGCTTTAAGTGCTTGCCTTGCAGGAGAAGTTCCTTCTTATATCTTAAGAGGTGAGTATGAAAAAGCGAAAGAGGCAGCACTTTTTTACGACTCTATTTTTGGACGAGGGAATTTTTATTTAGAACTGCAGGACCATGGAATTTTAGAACAGCAAAAGGTAAATAAAGAGCTTATAAGACTATCCAAAGAGACGGGAATACCTTTAGTTGCTACTAATGATGTACACTATCTCGAGAAAAAAGACGCAAAAGCTCATGAAGTGCTATTGTGCATTCAAACAGGAAAGACAATTGATGATGAAGATCGCATGTCTTTTCCAACTGATGAATTTTATTTAAAATCTCCCGAAGAGATGGAGAATATTTTTTCTTGTTGTAAAGAGGCAATTGAAAATACTGAGAAGATTGCAGACATGTGCAATGTAGAATTTGAGTTTAATAAGACGAAATTGCCCAAATACGATTTGCCAGAAGGCGTTGATTCCTGTGAATATTTGAGAAATTTATGTTATGAAGGATTGTACAAGAGGTACAAAAATCCAAGCAAAGAAGTGATTGAAAGATTAGATTACGAACTTTCTGTAATAAAGCAAATGGGATATGTGGATTATTTCCTCATAGTGTGGGACTTTATAAAGTTTGCAAAAGACAACAGGATTATGACGGGACCAGGAAGAGGTTCTGCGGCAGGTAGTTTGGTAGCCTATACGTTGGGAATAACCAACATAGATCCTATAAAATACAACCTTCTTTTTGAGAGGTTTTTAAACCCTGAGAGGGTCAGCATGCCTGATATTGATTCAGACTTTTGTTATGAGAGAAGACAAGAAGTAATTGATTACGTTGTAAAAAAATATGGCAAGGACAATGTGGCTCAAATTATAACTTTTGGTACAATGGCGGCGAGAGCGGTTATAAGGGATGTAGGAAGGGCTTTAAATTATCCCTATGCAGAGGTAGATGTAATTGCAAAAATGATTCCTTTTGAATTGGGAATGACTATTGATAAAGCTTTATCTTTAAACCCTGAACTTAAAGCGCGATACGAGAATGAAGAAAAAGTAAAACAGCTTATTGATATTTCCAGGTCTTTAGAAGGCCTTCCTAGACATGCCTCTACTCATGCTGCGGGAGTAGTAATATCAAAAGAACCCCTTGTCAACTACGTGCCACTGCAAAAAAATGAGGATTCCATAGTGACCCAATTTCCGATGACCACCCTTGAAGAGTTAGGACTTTTGAAGATGGACTTTTTGGGACTGAGAACTTTGACGGTTATAAGGGATACAATTGAAATGGTAAAAAAGAACAAGGGTGTGATTATAGACTTTGATTCTATGGAGTACGATGACCCTAAAGTTTATGAACTTATATCAAAAGGTGAAACAGAAGGAGTTTTTCAATTAGAGTCTCCAGGAATGAAACAGTTTATGACAGAATTAAAGCCTAAAAACCTTGAGGATATAATAGCAGGAATTTCTCTCTATCGCCCCGGACCTATGGACCAAATTCCAAGATATCTTGCAAATAGAAATCACCCAGAGAGTATAGTCTATGACCATCCTCTTTTAAAGCCAATTTTAGACGTAACTTATGGCTGCATGGTGTATCAGGAGCAAGTTATGCAAATTGTAAGAGATGTCGCTGGTTACTCTTTAGGCAGGTCTGACTTGGTAAGACGAGCTATGGCTAAAAAGAAAATGGATGTAATGGAACAAGAAAGAAAGAATTTTATCTATGGAATGGTTGATGATGAAGGAAATGTAATAGTTCCAGGAGCTTTGAGAAATGGATTAGACGAGGCAACTGCTAATAAACTTTTTGACGAAATGCTAGATTTTGCAAACTATGCTTTTAATAAATCTCATGCTGCGGCTTATGCTGTTATAGCTTATCAGACTGCATATTTGAAAAGGTATTATCCTGTAGAATTTATGGCAGCTCTTTTAAACAGTTTTGTAGATAACCTGGATAAAGTAGCTTTTTATGTGCAAGTTTGTAGAAAAATGGGGATAAAGGTGCTGCCCCCTGATATAAACGAAAGTGATTCCTATTTTACAGTGGTAGAAGATAAAATAAGGTTTGGCCTTAGCGCAGTAAAAAATGTTGGTTTAAATATGACAATGGAAATCGTAAGTGAAAGAGAAAGAAATGGGAAATTTAAATCTGTAGTCGACTTTTTTGAGAGGATGCAGGACAGTCAATTAAATAAAAAAGCAGTGGAAAGCTTAATTAAAGCAGGAGCTTTTAGTTCTTTTGGAGTGCGGCGTTCTCAACTTCTATCAGCATATGACAAATTAATGGAAAATATAAAGAAAAATAGAAATAATAATTTAAATGGGCAAATTTCTTTATTTGGAGAAGTAGAACAAACTCATGGGGTGGAATTTGAATTTCCTGATTTAGAAGAATTTCCTAAAAGTAGATTGTTGTCCATGGAAAAAGAAACTTTAGGCCTTTATATAAGTGGGCATCCTCTAGAAGAATACATGGAAGATATTCCTAAAATTACTAATGCCACTACTTTGGATTTTAAAGTTAGCGAAGAGGAAATGTTTCAGCCTAAATTGCAAGATAACCAAGAAGTAGTGATAGCAGGAGTTATAGCTACAAAAAAAATTAAATTTACCAAAAATAACAATATGATGGCTTTTGTCACAATTGAGGACTTATATGGTACTGTAGAAGTAATAGTATTTCCAACTGTATATGAAAAGTATTCCAGTATAATAAAAGAAGACAACCCGGTTGTAGTGAGGGGAAAGGTTAGTTTAAAGGAAGAGGAAGAGCCTAAGATTTTATGCGATGAAATTAAGCCATTGTCTCAAGCGATAGTGAAGAAACTTTATCTTAATTTACAGGATTCTACAAAGATTGAGATTGTTAAACAAATATTGCGCAAAAATCCTGGTAATATGCCAGTAGTTTTAAAGCTTAACAGTAAAAAATTATTAGCGGCTAATAGAGATTTGTGGGTAAATGGAAGCAAAGAATTAATTAAAGAACTTCATGCTGTCTTAGGAGAGGAAAATGTCAAAGTAGTTTGAGAAAAAGTTTGCAAATTTTAAGTTGATAACTGAAAAAAAATAGATTAAAATATAATTTAGAAATACTAAGGAGGCCGTTTTATGTGGACGGTAATATACATGGCACAAGATATGGAGACAGCAGAAAAGGTCAAAGACGTTTTAACAAAAGAAGGTTTTTTGGTAAAATTGCGTCCACTTAATAAAAAAATAGACAAAAAAGGTTCTTATTGTGAGGTTTTAGTTCCAAAAGCAGAAGCTCAAGATGCGCAAAGCATTATTATTGAGTATGGCTTATAATTTTTTGCCCGAAAGGGCTGCTTTAACGAAAATGGGACAACTAAAGTCCATGTGGGATAAAATGAGGAGGTAAAGTATGAAAACAATTGGTATACTTACGAGTGGTGGAGATGCACCAGGGATGAACGCAGCTATAAGGGCTGTGGTGAGGACAGGAATTTATTATGGGCTTAAAGTAAAAGGTATTATGAGGGGATATGCAGGCTTAGTAGAGGATGAAGTTATTGATTTAAATCTTTCTTCAGTAGGAGATATATTGCAAAAAGGCGGTACTATTTTGAGAACTGCTAGATGTGAAGAATTTAAGAAAAAAGAGGTGCGCAAAAAAGCTTACGAAACCCTTCAAAAACATGGAATAGAAGGTCTCGTTGTAATTGGAGGAGATGGCTCTTTTAGAGGAGCACAGCTTTTGAGTGAAGAATGGAATGTAAATACAATTGGAATTCCAGGTACAATTGACAATGACATACCTTGTACAGATTATACAATAGGTTTTGATACAGCTTGTAATACTGTTATTGATGCAATAAATAAAATAAGGGATACTGCTACTTCCCATGAGAGAGCAAATATAATAGAAGTGATGGGAAGAAATGCGGGTTACATTGCTTTGTATGCTGGTCTAGCTGGTGGAGCGGAGATGATTATACTTCCTGAAGTGGAATGGAGCATCGATGAACTTTGCGATAAAATTACTTACGGGATAAAGAGAGGAAAGCTTCATCATATAATTGTCCTTGCAGAAGGAGTTATGAGCGCTCCAGAACTAGCGAAAATGATTAAAGAAAGGCTACCAAAATTAGACTTAAGGTATACTATTTTGGGGCACATTCAAAGAGGTGGAGCTCCTACAGTGATGGATAGGGTATTGGCAAGCCAAATGGGAGCAAGAGCAGTGGAGTTGCTTTTAGAAAATAAAACCAAGAGGATAATAAGTATACGAAACAATCAAATTGTAGACGATGATATAGATGAAGCCCTTTCCATGAAAAAGGAGTTTAACAGAAAACTTTATGAGCTCAGCAAGATATTGTCTATATAAATAAATTTTAGGGAGTGAAGGTATGCGCAGAACAAAAATAGTGTGTACAATAGGACCTGCCAGCGAAGACTATAATATACTGAGAAAATTAATTGAGAAAGGCATGAACGTTGCTCGATTGAATTTTTCTCATGGAGATTTTGAAGAGCATGGGGCAAGAATTGACAATATTAAAAAGATAAGAGAAGAATTCGGGCTACCTGTTGCTATTTTGTTGGATACTAAAGGTCCAGAGATAAGGACAGGAAAGTTTAAAAATGGCGGAGTGGAATTAAAAGAAGGACAAACTTTTGTCATTACGACAAGAGATGTATTAGGAGACGAAACTATATGCAGTGTATCCTATAAAGGGTTGCCTCAAGATGTGGAAAGAGGTAGCCGCATACTAATTGACGATGGGTTAATTTCTCTAAAGGTTACTGATGTTAAAGGAGAAGATATAGTTTGTATTGTAGAAAATTCTGGTCCTGTAAAAGACCATAAAGGAGTAAATGTTCCAGGAGTAAAACTCAATCTTCCTGCTTTGACTCAAAAAGACGTAGATGATATAGAGTTTGGAATTAAAAAAGGTATTGATATAATTGCGGCTTCTTTTGTTAGAAAAGCAGCTGATGTTTTGGCAATAAGAAGACTTTTAGAAGAAAATAAGGCAGAGCATATTTTAATTATTGCTAAGATAGAAAATCGCGAAGGAGTAGAAAATATAGACGAAATCATTAAGGTTTCAGATGGAATAATGGTAGCCAGAGGAGATTTAGGTGTTGAGATTCCTCTTGAAGAAATACCAATCGTTCAAAAGATGATTATACAAAAATGTAATAAAGCAGGGAAACCTGTAATTACTGCAACTCAAATGTTAGACTCTATGATGAGAAATCCAAGGCCTACAAGAGCAGAAGTTACAGATGTAGCAAACGCTATTCTAGATGGGACAGATGCTATAATGCTATCAGGGGAGACAGCTCAAGGTAAATACCCCATAGAGGCCTTTGAGACAATGGCAAAGATTGCAGAAAAGACAGAAGCTTATGTGGGATACAGAGATATCATTGATAGAAATATTGATACAAATGTTTCTATTACAAACGCTATAAGCCATGCAACTTGTACTACTGCAAGAGATATAGGAGCAGCTGCTATAATAACTTGTACTAAATCTGGTTATACAGCGAGAATGGTATCGAGGTACAGACCTCAAGCTCCAATTATTGCTACTACTCCAAGCGAAAGTGTTGCAAGGAAACTCTCTATAGTCTGGGGAGTATATCCTTTGATTACAGAAGAGGTTTCTACTACAGATGAAATGATAGATGTTGCAATACAAAGTGCTTTAACTGCAGGACTTATAAGAAATGGTGATATCGTAGTAATTTCTGCAGGAATTCCTGTAGCTATGACAGGTACCACCAACATGTTGAAGGTACATATAGTAGGAGATGTTTTGTTGAGAGGAATAGGTATAGGTTCTAAGGCTACTACAGGTGTTGTATGTGTTATTAATGATATCAGCAAAGACAAAGATAAATTTAGAGAAGGCGATATAATAGTAACTGCAAAGACAGAAAGAGATTTTATGCCTCTTATAGAGAAAGCTTCTGCTATAATTACAGAAGAAGGAGGGCTTACTTCTCACGCAGCTATTGTGGGATTAAACTTAGGAATTCCTGTAGTTGTAGGTTGTGAAGGAGCGACTTCTAAATTAAAAGATGGCATGACTGTAACGGTTGACACAGTTAGAGGATTTGTGTATAAAGGAATTGTAAATATTAAATAAATAAGACAAGATTTTCTCTTGTCTTTGTTTTTTTAAGGAGTGATTTAAATTATGCATGTATGGGATGCCGAGGTAAGGGTTCGATACGGAGAAACGGACAAAATGGGTATAGTTTACTATTCCAATTATTTTAATTGGTTTGAAATTGGCAGGACGGAGTTTTTTCGCTCTTTGGGGATGTCCTACAGAAGCTTAGAAGAAAAAAATGTAATGCTACCTGTAATTGACGCTCAGTGTAAATATTTTTCTTCTGCTTTGTACGATGACCCCATAATAATACGAACACGATTAGAATTTGTGAAAGGAACTCGTCTTAAATTTTTATATGATATAATACGCAAAGAGGATAACAAACTTTTAGCACAAGGTTATACAGAGCATCCCTTTACAAATCTTGAAAAAAAGCCTATCAATTTAAAAAAAGTCATGCCAGAAGTTTATGAAATGCTTGCAAAATGCTGTGATTAAAATTTATAAAAAATGGTATAAAATACTATAAAAATGAGTTATAATAAATAATAGGGTAACCGATTTTTTTAAATGCACTTTTTTAAGTGTATTTTTTCTTAAAATTATAGTAAACGTTTACATATTTTATAAGAACTCTATGTTTTTTCTCAATATAACGGTATAATAATTATGGGAAAAGGAGGCGTTTTTGTTGCACAACATAAAAGTAGGAGAAAATTATGAGGTATATATTGACAATATGGCCCATGAAGGCCAAGGAGTTGGAAGAATTGAAGGAGTGGCTGTCTTTGTAGAAGGAGCATTGACAGGAGAGAGGGTCGTTGCACAAATAGATAAAATTTCCAAAAATTACGTTATAGGTCATGTAGTAGAAATATTAGAAAAGTCTCGCGATAGAGTAGAACCTTTATGTCCTTATGCAGATAAGTGCGGTGGCTGTTCTTTACAGCATTTAAGCTACGAAGGGCAGTTAAAATATAAAACACAAAAAGTCAAAGACAATTTAGAGAGAATAGGCAAAGTGTATACTAGAGTCCACGATACCATAGGTATGGAAAAGCCTCAGCGGTATAGAAATAAAGCACAATTTCCAGTTGGAATGGTTGAAGGGAAAGCTGCTGTTACAGGTTTTTACGCTCCTCGCTCTCATGACATTGTGCCTGTGGAAAGCTGTATGATACAGGATGAGGTTAGTGATTATATCGCAAGGACTATAAGAAATTGGATTAAAAAATATAACGTTTCTGTATATGATGAAAAAGCAGGAAAGGGTTTGATAAGGCATATTGTTACAAGAGTTGGGTTTAAAACAGGAGAAGTTATGGTTATCCTTGTGGTTAATGGAAAACACATACCCTATAAAGAACAATTAATTGATGCTTTGAAAAAAGAGATAAATGGACTTAAAAGTGTAGTATTAAATATCAACACAAAAAGAACTAATGTGATTATGGGGGAGGATAATATAACTATTTATGGAAGCGATAATATTATTGACTATATCAAGGACATAAAATTCGAGATATCACCTTTATCCTTTTTTCAAGTAAATCCTGTTCAAACAGAGGTTTTATACGGAAAGGCCCTTGAGTATGCCGATTTAAAGGGAGATGAGACCGTAATAGATGTGTATTGTGGGATAGGTACCATATCTTTATTTGCAGCACAAAAGGCAGCCTTTGTCTATGGTATTGAGGCTGTCCACCAAGCAGTGGAAGACGCAAAGAGAAATGCTTACATAAATGGCATTAAAAACGTGGAATTTATTTCGGGGGATGCGGAAAAAGTAATGCCTGAGTTAGTTGATAAAGGAGTCAAAGCAGATGTAGTTATAATAGATCCTCCAAGAAAGGGCTGTGATACATCTGTTTTAGAAGCAGTTATAAAAATGAATCCGAAAAAAATTGTATACGTCTCTTGCAATCCTTCCACATTAGCACGGGATTTAAGATACCTTGAGGACAATGGATACAAAACGATGGAAGTTCAGCCTGTTGATATGTTTCCTTATACGTATCACGTTGAAAGTGTTTGCTTGATTACTAATAAAAGTTAACAATTTTGATTACTGGAAGTAGAATAAAAATCGTGTTTCCCACTATTTAAAGGCAGTTAGAACTTAGGTTATTGGAAAATAAATTAATTGGTTTTAGATGTTTTTATGCAATAGAATAGACTTTGGGGTGCGTTAAATGAACCAGTTAATGATACAAGAAAAAATTTTTTTAAATATTGCTGTACTTTTTTTAGGGTATTTTATAAAAAAATCCAGGAAATTTCCTGAAAATTCAGGTGATGTACTGAGCAAGATTGTGCTTTATATAACTTTACCTGCTACGATTTTAACTATTTTTTCTCAGTATAAAATTGATGCGCGATTATTTATTCTCACTTTTATAAGTATTATTTTGGGAGTTTTGACATTTATCTTTGGATATTTTGTGGTAAAAAAAGTTAACTTAGATAATTCTGATAAATGGACTCTGTTGGTTTCTATATGCGGATATAATATAGGTTTATTTGCCCTTCCCTTTATACAGCAGGTTTATGGAAATGAAGGCATTATGAATATGGCAATGTTTGATATGGGTAATTCTTTTATTGTTTTTGGTTTTGCCTATGGTGTATCTTTTTTAGCTGGTGGAAAAATTAATTTTAATTTAAAAGAGGTATCAAAAAAGATTATATATTTTTTTCCACTTGATGTATACATATCAGCTCTTTTGATGAATTTATTTAATATCAATTTTACTGGGATGACAAAGGAATTTATTTATCAACTTTCCCTACCTAACAATGTTCTTGCTTTATTTACAATTGGATATTTTTTGGATTTTAATTTGAATAAAAATGAATTAAAAGCTTTGATAATAGGTTTGTTTGTAAAATTTTTACCGGGAGTTGCTTTAATTTTAACAACACCATTTTTGTTTGATACAAAGCTGCTTATAATAAAAATTATAACAATAGGAGCAATTCTTCCTACTCCTATGGTAGCAGTAATTTATGCCAAGGAAAGAGGACTAAATGCTAAGTTGGCTTCTGTTTTTATTACCGCTTCAATTATTATAAGCATTTTACTTATGACTTATATAATGCTTAGATGGCAATAAAGGGCAGTAAAGTTTATATACTCCTTACTCCCCTTTTTAATTTATCTATTTCTTTTCTAAAGTATATATACATTATGCTTCCTTCAAACGCCCATTGGATAGCTGCTACAAACCATACATATACAACTCCTAACTTTAAAATGTAGATGACTACGTACATAAGAGGAAGTCTTATAAACCAGCTGGATATTGTAGAGATAATAAAGGGAATCTTTGTATTTCCACTTCCTTTAAGGCCACCTCCATAAACCATGCCAACTGCCATAAAAGGTTGTTCAATAGAGGCTACCATAAGGCAGAGAATTCCTACTGCAATTACATCAGCATCTTTTATAAAAGCTCTCATAAAAAGATGAGGTATTGTAAGAAATAGTATAGACATTGTACCCATAATAGCTACAGCGAATAATGCTGCAATATTTGTATATCTTTTTGCACTTTCAAAGTCTTTTGCGCCAACCATTTGACCTGCCATTGTGGTTGCAGCCACTGCAAAACCCCATCCTGGCATAAAGGAGATAGATTCAATCGTAGTTGCAATTTGATTCGCTGCAAAAGCTACAGTTCCAAGGTGCATTATCATGAATATTGAAATAAGTCGACTTATGTCAAAGGCAGCTTCTTGAAGAGAAGCAGGTAAGGCAAGTTTTAGTATATTTACAATTATTTGCCTGTCAAAATTTATTATATCAAAAAGATCAATATTTAATATTTTTTGGTTGAAATAATATAACATTATAAATATAAAGCCAGAGAATTGTGCTATAGTAGTAGCAATTGCAGAACCTTTTACACCCAAAGCAGGAAAGCCTAATTTTCCAAATATTAAAATCCAATCCAATAAAATGTTGATAAATATAACTATACTTGCTGCTATCATGGGGGTTTTTGTATTTCCTTGTGCTCTTAAAACTGCGTTTAATACATTCATAAGCATATTAAAGAAAATACCTATTGATACAGTTTTTATATATATTGGTTCTATAATAAATGTTGGGGTGGATAAAAAACATCTCATAAAAAAGTAGCGCACTTATTCTGAATGCCTGCTATAATAGAAAGTGGTTAAAACAA
>LDZP01000114.1_pt1 | contig 24430 bp, 27 predicted proteins | sample 615351 | NCBI WGS metagenome assembly LDZP01 (sample SAMN03408296, study PRJNA278302) | terrestrial metagenome | isolation source: oil reservoir sample I1 | place: USA: Alaska, North Slope, Ivishak formation | collected 2013
GCTGCACTCCAGCAACGACTATATGAGTCCAGCGGACTATGAATCGAGGCTACGAGCAGCCGCTTAAAAAAGTGTCCGGAAAACTGTTGCCAGATCAGTGCGACGGCAGACCACGGTACCTGCTCTGCGTGTCGTCGACATCGTTTATTGGTGGTGGCTCCCAATGGGGATGCGTTGTGCAAAGCCTGTTATGAGCAAGGTGAGATTACCTGTCCATCGTGTGGTCATCCTATGCCAGCGGGTCGAGGCGATGTCTGTGAGCCTTGCTACTGGACACGAACATGCCGCAAGCGGATCTCCATTGGCCAAGCCGGTCTCACCACCAAAGCTTTACGGGAAGCATTTGGGGAGTTTGGTGAATGGCTGATTCGCACCACGGGTCCGCATAAAGCCGCCCTCAAGATCAACCATTTCTTATCGTTCTTCCTGGAGCTCGACCAAGCATGGTCACGCATACCAAGCTATCCGGAGCTGCTCCATCACTTTGGGGCTGAGGGGTTGCGGCGAGTGAGGCTCCCTATGCGCTGGTTGCATGAAGAGAAAGGGGTTGAGCCGGATCATCAGGCCAAGCGCATCAGCTCGGAGAAACGGCGTATTCAGGCGTACCTCAGTTCCATGCCGTCCGCTTCGTTATCAGAAAGCGTGCTGCAAACCTATTGGCAGCAATTAGAAGCACGTATTGAGGCGGGCAGAACATCGCATACGTCCGCACGCTTTGCACTAAGCGCGGCAGCCGCATTGTTACTCAATACTGACCGAGAGGGACAGCGGCTACCTAACCAGGGTGATGTGGACAGTTACTTGAGTGCGGTGCCCGGACAAGCAGCCTCGGTGACGGGGTTTACCAATTTCTTAAATCGCCAACATGCCACCACACTGACCCCTAGGGTGGATGAGAAACGGGTAAGAAAACGGCGAAAAGAAAAGTTGGCTCGTACCATGATGCAAATGGCTAAGTGCGCTGATCAAGGGGAGGAGTGGAAGGAGCGGTGGATCGTCACAGCCATGGAGTACTTTCATGACAAGAAAGTAACTAAGAAAGTACTTCGTCAGCAAACCATAGAGCGTTCAGGAGACGGATTACAGGTTAGCATGGACGGTGTGAGCTACTGGCTGCCTATTGCATAATTGCTCGGACGCATTATTAATGTGGTAACAGTTGCCAAAGCATACGCCTAAGCTCCTGTGGTTCATCAGAAGCAATACTGTGGCCGCAACGCTTCACTGCGTCCACAAAATAACAAGCCGTTATGGCCGATGAAGGTGGTTTAACCTTCATCGGCATCTTTGAGCCAAATAGCCTTTTTACTCCTCTCTCTATTGGCTAATGCATACTTTAATTAAGCGTTTTCGGTTTCTACTCCGGCATCGGTAAGCTCTTTGAAACTGCCGATGTTGAAGACGTTGCCGTACCCCATATCCAGTAGCGTTTTACCGGCGAGGGCCGAGCGAATGCCTACGACGCAGTAAACCAGAATCGTCTTGTCCTTTTGGAATGCCTGATTATAGTGCGGTCCCTCGGGATCAACGCTCAGCTCTAATAGACCACGCGAGACATTCACTGCGCCTTTGATTTTGCCGCTCTTCTCCACCTCGGACGGGTCGCGAACGTCCAACACGAGCACATCTTCGGAGCGAAGCTTCTCAATTGCTTCAGTGGGAGAAAGCTGCGGTACCGCCGCATTGGCTCCAGATAGCAGATCATTAAAACGGACAGGCTTGGTGTTGTGGGATTGGCTATCGTTATTCATGTTTATCTCCAGTTAACGTTCCGATCAGTGATTAGGAGTTGTCGTCGTGATACCAGGCAGGCGCGGTCATGATTGAATCACGTCAGAAGTGGGAGCAATCAAGACGCTGCCAGACATTAGCAAGAGCGTAAGCCGCCCGCTCAATGTCATTGGAGTGAGTCTCCCAGCCGACCGAGAGTCTTACCGCACCGAGAGCCCGTTCCATATTGAGTCCCATGGCTCCCAACACACCACTTGGGCCAGACTCACCGGCATGGCACGCTGAACCCACCGAGGCCATCACCGCATCACTGGCGGCGGCCAGAAGGACTTGGCCGCTAATCCGGGGAAATGAGACGTTCAACGTGTTGGGTAGGCGTTTTTCTAGATGGCCATTGAGCTGAAGACCGGGAACGGCTGCACTCAATAGGCCATGCAACTGGTCTCGGCGATCCCGCAAGACGCTGCCCTTTTGTGCCAAGCGTTGTGCAGCCAGTTCAGCCGCGACGCCAAGTCCAATGATGGCCGGAACATTCTCCGTACCAGGGCGCAGACCGGATTCATGGCTGGCACCAAACAATATCTGCTGTACCGGTGTGCCCTTGCGCACGTAAAGCGCACCAATGCCTTTGCTTGCCTGGAACTTGTGGCCTGCGACCGTCAGCAAGTCGACACCTAGCGCATCGACATCGACGGTGACTTTACCCACTGCCTGGGCAGCGTCGGTGTGCAACAGTACGCCATTGCCTCGCAGTCGCTTGGCAATGTCAGCAATCGGTTGGAGCGTGCCCACTTCATTATTAGCCAGCATGACAGAGACAAGGACTGTTTCTGGTCGCACGGCATCAACTATAGCCTCGGGCGAGACGCGCCCTGTCTCGTCCACGGGGACGATGGTCAGTGTCCAGCCCTGGGCCTCAAGGTGGCGAGCCGGTGCCATTACCGACGGGTGTTCGATAGCACTGATTACCAAATGTCGTTTCTCATGGCCCGAGGCGTGAGCCGATCCCAACAACGCTAGGTTGTTGGCCTCGGTGGCACATCCTGTAAAAATCAGGTTCTCAGCATTGGCACCGATGAGTGAGGCGACGGATTGGCGAGCGTCGGCGACTCGCTTCGCTGCTTCCTGACCGAGCAGGTAGCTCGATGAGGGGTTGCCATAGCATTCTTGTAGCGCAGCCGCCATTGCCTCGGCGACTTCGGGGGCCACTGGGGTAGTGGCGTTATAGTCCAGGTACACAGGGGGTGTAATGATCACTGCTTCCTCACTTCTCGGCCTGAGGTGATGGACTAGTGCGGGGCTGTGACGCTGCACTCAATCGATACCAGAGTGTGACCAAGGCCACTAGCAAAATTGGTGGCAGCATGGCCAGGTTAAGAGCTTCCCAACCAAGGCGGTACAACAGCGCTCCTGACATCAGGGAGCCGATGGCTACCAGGGAGAAGATAATCAGATCATTGATACCTTGAACCTTGCCGCGCTCGGCTTCTGAATGAACCGTCGACAGTAGAGTACTGCCGCCAACGAATAGAAAATTCCAGCCGACACCCAGTAGTACCAGAGCCACCCAAAAGTGGATCACACTAACGCCAAGATTGGTGATTAGGGCTGTGCCAGCCATTAGGAGCGTACCAGTCAGCAAGAGGTGAGTTATACCGAAACGGGCGATCAGACTACCGGTCACGAAGGACGGGGCGAACATGCCCAGCACATGCCACTGCATGATGAAGGCAATCTGTTCCATCTCGAAGCCCTGAGCCCGCATGGCCAGCGGAGTGGCTGTCATCACCAGTATCATAATGGCATAGCCCACCGCACCGGCCAGTAGAGCGACCATGAAACGTGGCTGGGTGACGATGGCTGACATGGAGCGAGAGGGCTCACCTATTTGCGGTTCGCCACTGGTGGGCACCTTGAGTTGAGTCAACAAGCCGGTGGCCACAAGAGCGAGAATAGCAATTACCAGGTAAGGCCCACCGGAGGGTACAGTGGCGATCAAGTCAGTGGCGACACTGGCATTCCATGGGCCGAGAAAAGCAGCCGCCACACCGCCAGCCATGACGAAAGAAATCGCGCGGCTACGAAAGGCAGGGCTAGCTACGTCCAGGGCAGCAAAGCGATAGTACATAGCGAACCCTTGATAAAGACCCAGCAACAAGCTGCCAGCACAAAATAGCCAAAAGGATTCCTGGGCAATGGCCGCGAAGCTCAGCAATCCACCCAATATTCCGCCCAGGGTCGCTCCGGTGATAAAACCTTTGCGTCTTCCTACGCGTTTCATGTAGAGCGATGCTGGCAAGGTCGAGACTACCGTGCCTAGCATGGTCATAGCGATGGGTAGCGTGGCTAGTTCAGGAGAGGGGCTGAACTGCTGTCCAACTACCCCGCTCAGTGTCATAACGGTGATTGATGCCACCATGAATAACATCTGGCTGATCACCAGAATGGCCACGTTGTGTTTTTCCAGGCGAGCAAGTTCCACCGATCTATCTCCTAAGCGGATAATGAGTTCAGAACACTAGAACCTTGTCAGCCTGTTCGGTGGCTTCTGCCAGGGCGTCCATGGTGCTGCGTTCAGCTCCCTCGACCACCTCTGCATCGGTGAGCCCGCGTGCATCCATACAAGTACTGCACAGAAGTACCTTGCCTTTGGTTGTCACCCGTTTGACCATGCGCTCGGTGTTGTAGAAACCGTCGGGTGTCTTTTGCCCTGACTTGGCGCCTGACACGGCATCTCCCATCAGGAAAACGGTCACCTCAATATCTCGCTTCAACAGAGCGTGGGCGAGGCGCAGACCGTTGTAGAGACGTTCGGTGCCATAGGGAGGATCGTTGATGATAATGAGCGTCTGCATGATAAGGTTCCTTGTCATCATTCTATTAGTTGATAGAATGATGGTAACAAACTGGACGATCTGTCAAGCGGCATAATGCCCAGTCTCACGTTTTTAAGAGGAACCGATGACGTCACAACAGGATCTGCTCGATACTTTGGCCCAAGTCGCCCGAGCCTTGGGGAATGGCCATCGCCTGGCATTGCTGGAGCGCTTGGCCCAGGCTGATGCCTCGGTGGAGACCTTGGCCAATATCACTGACCTCACCGTAGGCAACACCTCCCAACACCTCCAACATCTACGTCGAGCGGGGCTTGTCACCGCTAGCCGCTCAGGCAAGCAGATGATTTACCACCTGACGGATGAACGAATCGTCACTCTGATGGAACTACTTAGGCAGGTTGCTGAGACCAACCTGGCCGAGATGGAGCGTCTAGTCAGCCGGCTATTCGCCGATGAGGATGCGAGCGGTGCTTTGGAAGCGGTATCCAGGGATACATTGCTGGCTGGGCTGAAACGCGGCGAGGTCGCATTGCTGGACGTTCGGCCCGAGGAGGAGTACGCGGCTGGTCATTTACCCGAGGCAATCAACATTCCTCTAGCGCAGTTAGAAGAGATGTTGGATAAACTGCCTCGTGACAAGGAAATCGTTGCCTACTGTCGGGGCCCTTATTGCACCTTATCCCACGAGGCTGTCCAGCGACTGCGGCAGCTAGGTTATCGAATTAGGCGCTTTGAAGAAGGCTACCCGGAATGGAAAGCAGCTGGCTTACCAGTGACATGATCTGCGGCTGGCCTGCATGCCGCTTACATTCTTTGTGAACTCTCTTTAGAACGTGAGACATTAGTTTTTACCTACAAGCAGGTCGCCTAGGCGCCGGAACTTACGCCGCTTTATCCCATCTCACGCGCTGAAGGATTTAATACGTGAAGAGACCGTTTGTGGTTGTCAAATGTTCGCTCCCTGATAGACGCTCTGCATCGCGAAGTATTATTTGGTTTTAGTGTGTGACGGTCGGCTTGGGTCATGCCGCATAGTGCGTAAGTAATTGTCGTCTTGTCAGGCTTCGACGCTACGGCTTAGCTGACGGAAAACAAATTTGCGAATTAGCTCGGCCCCTCGCTCTGATAGCAGGCCCCAAAAGGGATCAATGGCAACTGTGACACCTTGAGGTACGCTATGATGTACCGCTTCGGCCCTGTTGGCCGAAGCGGTTCGGATGAAATATCACAGCATACGCTTCAACTCCCCGTAGTCTCCACCTATACGCAAGACCACAGTCACGTCGTTGTCATTGCGGTTACGGAAGAACCAGCCGTGGTTGCCGGTGAAAGCAGCTTCTAGCTCTCCCTCATCTTCGGGTACGCCACGTCCCTTCTCGTAGCTGATGGAGTTCCCATTGCCATCGCCGTGGGTATCGAAATTAAGTGGCCCACCGTCGGACGTCCAAGCGAATGTCGCGACAGCGCCTTCTTCCATTGTCAGCTTATACTCGGTACCTTCACCCGGCGTGAGTGTGAAGGTCACTTCATCACCCCATGCCGCAGTTTCTTCAGTTGCCTGGGTAGATGTCTCCTCAGCGGCTGGAGCGTCAGCAAGCGCTACGTTTGCTTCAGTCTGCTCCATCTTTTGGTCTTCTGGTAACGAAGCGGCTACTTGCTCCCTCTCTACGTCTGAAGTCGGTGCAGCACTAGCGGTTGCGGTCGAAGGTTGGCTATCACTAACGGCCTCTTGAGGTGCAGTGGGTTCAGAAACCTGTTGGGCACTGGCTTGATCATTGGCTTGGTCGAGCTCGGCTTCCTCAGCCAACTGGGTCTTGATTTCTCCCATCTCAGTCAGTCCCAACAAGCGCCCAGCGCCGGTGGGGTCAACGGCATACTCAGCAGGCAGCACGACGCTGATCAGCAAGGCGGCGGCAATAACGGCTGCCATCAACGTAGAGCGAAGTAACTTACCCGTTGACGGCAGCTCGGCACGGGTTGGAAGGTCAGTGTTATACATCGGTAACTCCTTCAATTAGGCAATGAAATAGCCGGTGAGTTGATAACCTACCAGCATAAAACCAGCACACATCATGGCGACGTTGGCGGTATACGCATGACGTAAGAAGCCAGTAGTGCGTCGCCAGAAGCCCATCACAATGAGAATGGCGCTCAATGCCAGTAGCTGGCCGATCTCTACGCCTACGTTGAATGCCAGGAGATTAGGGACGAGACCATCGGGTGAGATATCGTACTCAATGATCTTGCTCGACAGGCCAAAGCCATGAAACAGACCGAACACCAACGTGGCGACCTTGGTGTTGGGCTGAAAGCCGAACCAGCGCTGATATGCGCCGATGTTATCGAGCGCCTTATAGACAATGGAGAGCCCGATGATGGCATCAATTAGGTAGCTATTGATGCCGATATTGAAGTACACCCCGAGCAGCATGGTCGTCGAGTGACCGATGGCAAAGAGGCTGACGTAAATAGCGATATGCTGCATTCGGTAGAGGAAAAAGATGACCCCTAGCAAAAACAGGATATGGTCATACCCCGTTACCATGTGCTTGGCACCGAGATACATAAACGAGATCAGATTAACGCCATAGATCTCTTGGATGTAGCCCTTGTCACCTTCAGCCACCGCGTGAGCAAGCGCTTCGCCACTGGCTCCCAGTAGCATTAACAGCAGAGTTAGAAAGGCTAAGGCGTGGCGTCGGGCCATCATAGGCAAGCCGAGCACACCCCTTACTTGGGATGGAAACATGTAACCTCCACGGGTCTAACATTAGTATTGGCCACCCGAAGGATGGCCCCAGTTATCAAGCGACAACTGGCCGTGGTGGTCGCTCCAATCGGTAGGCGCGACGCAGGGGTAAACCGCGCCGTTCGCCTAGCCGCAGGGCATGACGGACGTTCGGAGCGATGACAAGGCCCGCCCCCAAGCGATCCGCTTGTTCGTGGAAGTGACTGCCGCTCTCATGAGAAAGATGTCGACCGTCATCGTGCTTATGCCCATGGGCATGCCCATGGCCCTTCTGCACACTCTCCTGGTGAGATGACTCAACGCCAACCAGGCTCATTGCGCCATGCGCACTCGCTTCGCCCACACTGGTAAGCATCAGGCTAGGCAAAAACAGCAGTAGCAGGGTCAGATAGCCAAGGCGGTGACGCAGCCGATTGAGCATTTGAAGCAACCAGGACAAAAATTGATGATAAAAAAGGTAGATAACAGTTTGCTTACGCCGTAGCGCCGCGTAGCAATAATAGATTACCATCCCCTCCAGGGGGATAGGAATAGAATAAGGGAAAGAAAATGACAATACATACGCACCAGTCACATCCTGACATCATCAAGCGCTTGAACCGGGCTCGGGGGCATCTTTCGAGTGTGACGCAGATGATAGAGGATGGTCGCCACTGTCTAGACATTGCCCAGCAGCTCCATGCGGTTGAGAAGGCTATTCAACAGGCCAAACGTGCCTTGGTTTTAGATCATATCGATCACTGCCTAGAGGATGCCTTGGGCGCTCAGGATCAAACACAGCGGGCGCGGGCTGAAGAGTTCAAGGCCATTGCCCGCTACCTGTAAATGCATCTAAGCTCCCCTCTCGTGAGGAACGTTCTATGCTCGATGTACTCGCCCATCGCGTCTATCGCCATCTCTTTTTCGCTCAGGTCATTGCACTGATTGGTACCGGTCTGACCACCGTTGCCCTAGCGTTACTGGCTCATGATCTTGCTGGGGGGCAGGCGGGTGTCGTACTAGGCACAGCGCTGGCGATTAAGATGGTTGCCTACGTGGGCATTGCGCCACTGGTGGGTGCTTACGCCTCACGCCTACCTCGACGCATGTTGTTGGTTAGCCTCGACTTGCTGCGAGCAGCCGTGGTTTGCGCACTGCCTTTCGTTACAGAAGTGTGGCAAATCTATGTGCTGATCTTTCTACTCAATGCTTGCTCAGCAGGCTTCACGCCCGTTTTCCAGGCGACAATACCAGACATCCTAGAAGACGAAGAGCAATACACGCGAGCATTATCCCTGTCACGCCTTGCCTACGATTTAGAGAATCTTCTTAGCCCGATGGTAGCAGCGACATTGCTGATGGTGATGAGCTTTGATGTCCTGTTTGTACTCAACGCCCTGGCGTTCGTGATCTCTGCCTCACTGGTTATATCGGTGCTGTTGCCTGCGTCACAACCGCTAGAGGATATTCCCGGCGTTTGGCGTCGCGTTTCTTACGGCATACGGATTTATCTAAAAACACCTCGTTTGCGCGGCTTGTTGGCGTTGAACTTGGCGGTCTCAGCCGCCGGAGCGATGCAGATCGTCAATACGGTAGTGCTTGTTCGCTCTGTGTTGGGGCTTGGCGAGAAAGAAGTAGCTTTGGCCTTTGCGGCCGCAGGTGGGGGCTCCATGCTGGTGGCCTTATTGCTACCCAAGGTACTGGATCGATTGCCTGAACGACCAATCATGCTGTTAGGTGGCGTTATCATGGCGCTCAGTCTCTACTTAGGCTGGCTAGGCCCATCGTTTGCGGGACTTATCGGGCTATGGTTGCTACTGGGGGCAGGCGCTTCGATGGTCATGACCCCTACAGGGCGCTTGCTCAAGCGTTCGTGCCAGGCGGAGGATCGTCCAGCGCTATTTGCTGCCCAATTCTCGTTATCACACGGTTGCTGGTTGATCACCTACCCGTTGGCAGGGTGGATAGGGCTGAATATGGGAATGGCAGGAACATTCGCAATGCTCGGAACCGTGGCTTTAACGGCGACGGGGCTTGCTGCGTTTGCTTGGCCTCGTCGAGATCCAATAGAGATTGCGCATGACCACTCGCCTCTTCTTCATAGTCATCTTCACTATCACGATGAACACCATCAACACGAGCATGAAGGGTGGGAAGGGCCGGAACCTCATCGCCATCCCCACGGTCATCCTAGAAATGTGCATCGGCACATCTTTGTCATTGATAACCACCATACACGATGGCCTTCGTGACACATTAAGGCTGACAATTTAATAGGTGCCTATTAAATTAAAGCACCACGGGTGATGCCTATTTCACTGGAGGCATTCACCCCAGAAGCTTCGCAAGGGATATTTTCCTGCTTAGGGTTAGGGCGCTTGAACATATGGGCCTCCCTGGATAGTGACCAGCTGACTTTGGGATGAGACATGTCCAATCATGGTATCAATTTAAGGTTTAAAAGGACGGCATCATAGCTGAGTGAGACAGAGCGAATAATCTAAAAATGTACTTTATGAAAAGCACGAATTGAAGTGAGTCTCCCCACGTTATTGACAGGAGACCACTTCTCTCAACTGACATGTCAGCGCTCAATGGGCCCTTGTGTGAATATCATGATCGTTGAGATGAGGGCAAAACCAACTCTTTATAAATGTCTTCGATACTCCCCTCTTCTATGCCGCTACTTTGTGGTTTCTGATCTTGTTTCGGATTGAGATGTGTTATAAGCCCGCTGGACGATGCCAGTACGGTGCTGAGCTGCTCATAATCGATAGTTATATTATCGACATTATATTGGTTGAGGCGTGTCACGGTGTCCGACAGTGCGGTCATGCTGTGTTCTTCTTTTCCAAGCGGCGGAAATGCTTGAACCAGCGGCTGCCCGCCTTCCCAACCGATCTTAATAGGCTGATTGATGATGTTGACTTGGGTGCCGGGTGGAATGCGCTCAAATATAGACTCGATGTCTTTGGGTAACATGCGGATACAACCTCGGCTTGCGCGCATGCCAATACCATCTGGCTGGTTCGTACCGTGAATCAAATAGCCATCGAAGCCTAAAATAATGGCGTGGTCTCCCAGCGGGTTATCGGGGCCGGGCGGCACAACGCTGGGCGCGGTTTCGCCGCGTGCTTCCGCTTCGCGTTTTACCGACTCAGGCGGATACCAGGCGGGGTTCTTAATGTTCATCGTGGTCTCGGTGACACCGAGAGGAGTATCAAACCCTTCGCGACCAATGCCAATAGGATAGGTCTCAACACGTGGTGTCTCACCGTTTTTGACATCTGGGTAGTAGTAAAGCCGCAGCTCGGCGATATTGATAACGATCCCAGTTCGCTCGACATTCGGCAGAATAAAACGTCCGGGAATAGTCACTTCCGTGCCCACCCCTGGAACCCAGATGCTGACCTCTGGATTTGCACGGGTCATCTCCAAATAGCCAAGGTTGTGACGCTTGGCAATATCTATCAATGTATCGTCGTAATCCTTCACGGTGAAGGTGTCAGCCTCTCCGATAATATTGCCTTCCTCAGGTAGCGGGTAATGCCCCTTGGGCCATTCCGTCTCCTGGGTAGTGGCGGGTTGTGCCGCCATGGCAACAGGGAGCCATGCCAGAGACGAAACCATCACACTCATGATGAAGCCCATCTGCATTGGCCATGGGAGGAGTCTCTTAAGTATTGCTGCGTTATTTACCGAGAGCATCGCTAGGTTCCTTTTTCATCTAATGCGTCGTTTTTTGATCGAGATAAGTTGAGTTGTAATCCGAGCAGCGTCAGCAAGGCAGCGAGTATCCAAGAGGGGCCACTACCGGTGCGTGTGAAAGGAGTTAGGCCCTGCATCGGGGTCACTTTGCCAGTTAAACTGGCCTGTTCAAACTGTGGGGCACGGGCTGTGACGTGACCTTGTGAATCGATGATGGCCGTCACGCCATTACTGGTAGCTCGAAGTAGGTGACGACCATTTTCTAAGGCACGTAGACGCGCCATTTGAAGATGTTGGTGTGGGCCAATGGAACGCCCAAACCACGTATCGTTGGAAACCGTTAATAGCAGCTCGGCATTACGCGCCTGTTGGGCGACATGGTCGGCGAAAATGATCTCGTAACAGATGGCAGTGCCAATGGTGGCTCCAGCCACGTGTAACGGAGCCTGTTCGTCTGACCCTGGGGTCAGGCGGGGTGCTGGCAAGTCGAAAAAAGCAAGGGTGTCAGCGAGGAGGCTTTGGAATGGCAAATACTCGCCAAAGGGTACTAAGTGCGCTTTTTGGTATTCGCCTTGCACATCATTTAGCCCTATGACGCTGTTATAAGAGCGCCCTTCACCATCGCGTTGCAAAATGCCGGTCAACAAGGCGGTGTCAGGCCCCAGGTCTGACGCTACTTGCTCCAGTATTCGCTGTGCTTCCTGCTCAAGCATGGGAAGGGCTGCCTCGGGCCAAACGATGAGATCGATGTCCCTTGCTTGCTCTTGTGTCATTGTTGTGTAGATATTGACCGCCTCGCGCTGCCCTTGGGCAGTCCACTTAATGCGCTGATCAAGATTCCCTTGCAGCAATGCCACCTGGATGGGCTTGCCAGCAGGGGTTGTCCATTGGGCGGGCAATAGGAATGGAACGATCCACAAGGCGGCCATTGGGACGAGGAAACCCCAGCGGCGACGCAGTACCTCTACCCCTAACGTGCCTGTCAGCGCGGTCATGAGTGACAGCAAGTACACACCACCAACGGGCGCCCATGGGGCTAGTGGAGAATCTATCTGAGAGGTGCCCAGCAATAACCAGGGAAAGCCGGTGAGCAACCAGGTGCGTAGCCATTCGCTCACCACCCACATACCGGCAAAGCTAAGAAAGGCGAACCGTGGCCCCGTGATGCGTCGATAGAGCCCAAAGGGGACTGCAAAGAAGAGCGCCAGGACGCTGACAAAAAGAGTGGTGAGGAACATCGCTACTAAGGCCCCGGTGCCACTGAAATCGTGAATAGCAACGAAGACCCACGACGTGCCTGAACCGAACAGGCCTACGCCATAACACCACCCACGCAGGGTGGCCATGGCGGGCGTTAGCGACGCTATTTTCCAATAGACCAGTGCCACGGCCACTGGGCCAAGCCACCATAGGGAAAAGGGGGCGGCACTCAAGGTGGTCAGTACCCCAGCGGCGAGCGCTACAACGCAATCGACTATTGGTGAGGAGCGCCCAGCAAAAAGCGTATATTCTTTATCTTTATCGACCACATCCATAGCGTTACTCAGAGCGCTTAAAAGCAGGACTTTCACGCCATAACGCCACTGCGAACATCAATACACCTGCAAACAGAGCGATATCGGCCATGTTAAAGGCGGGCCAATGCCATTCGCCCCAGTAAATGTCCAGATAGTCGACGACGTACCCTCGCGCTAAGCGATCAACAGTATTACCGAGCGCGCCGCCAAGAATCAGGCTGTACGCACAGGCCTCCAAGCGCGACAGGGGTTTGCATAGCTGCACAACCAATACGACGACCACCACCAACGCTAAACCAAGAAAGAGGTAGCGCTGCCAACCCCCTGCTTCTGCGAGAAAGCTGAAAGCGGCTCCTGTGTTCCCGGTATAAACCCAGTTAAAAAACGGCGTTAGCGGAATGACTTGGCCAAACGACATCTGGGCGTGCACGATTTCTTTGACCAGTTGATCGGCTAGAGCCAATACGCAAGCAAATGTGAACCATGGCCAACGTCGTGAAGGGCTATCGTTTGGCGCTGTTCTCATGACGTTGTTTTTCCTTGTGACAGGCCTGTCATTGCGGTACTGGGCGAAAAGCGGTAACCCAGCAGTCGCATGGCGTTCAACGTCACCAGGACGGTAGCACCGGTATCGGCCATCACCGCAATCCACATGCCGGTAATACCCAGCGCCGTTGTAACTAGGAAAATGGCTTTTAAGCCAAGGGCGAGAACAACGTTGGTTTTCACATTGCGCAGTGTGGCACGAGAGAGGTCTATCAGCTCAGCGATGCCGGTAACGCGGTTCTTGAGCAAGGCTGCATCGGCGGTTTCCAACGCCACATCCGTGCCGCCCCCCATCGCGATACCCACATCGGCTGCCGCGAGTGCCGGTGCATCGTTGATGCCATCGCCTACTTTACCGATGGGGCCACGGCCAGCCGCTTGCCAGTCTCGAACATACGCTGCCTTGTCTTCAGGCATTAGTTCGCCGTACGCTTCAATGCCTAAGCGACCCCCCGTGGCAGCGACGGTGCGGGCATTATCACCGCTGAGCATGACCGCCTGTACGCCCAAACGGGATAGCGCCGCTAGGCCTTCAATGGCATCTTCGCGTGGCTCATCGCGAACCGCGATCAAGCCCAGTAAACGCTCGCCTTCGACGAGGAGAGCGAGGCTCTTACCGGCTTCTTCTAACGCGACAATCCGAGCACTGAGACTTTCCTCAAGGATGACTTTCTCGTGAAGGTGACGAGGCGTCATTAAGCTCAGCTCGCGACCCTCCACCTGGCCGGAAACACCGCGCCCCGCCAGAGCGCGGCCGCCGGTGACGGTGGGGAGGTTGATGCCCGACTGTCGGGCATGCTCAACGATAGCCGTGGCGATAGGGTGACTGGAATCCCGCTCTATTGCGGCGGCGAGCCGCAATACGCTGTTATCGTCTTCCTCAGCAATCCAAGACTCCACATCTGTGACTCTTGGGGTACCCGCAGTGAGGGTGCCCGTTTTATCTAATGCCACCAAGCGAAGCTTACCTAACTGTTCAAGAACGGCTCCCCCTTTGATCAGTAGTCCGCGCCGAGCTCCCGCCGAGAGACCGGCGGCGATGGCGGCTGGGGTGGAAATGACTAACGCGCAGGGGCATGCGATTAACAGCAATGCTAACGCACGGTAAATCGACTCCGACCATGCCATGGTCGATACCAGCGGTGGCACTATCGCCATCAGTAGGGCGAGTAAGACGACGGCGGGCATATAGTAATACGCAAAACGATCAATAAAGCGTGCTATCGGTGCCTTGGCGGCCTGTGCTTCTTCAACCAGACGAATAACGCGTGCGATCGTATTGTCATCAGCGCCTCGTGTTACCTCCACCTCCAGGGCGGCATCAAGATTCACTGTGCCAGCAAAAATGTCATCACCAGGCGCTCGCGAACGGGGTATGGACTCGCCGTTTACCGGCGACTCGTCAATGTCGGAGGTGCCCACCAGGATGCGTCCATCGCAGGGTACGCGATCACCGGGCCGCACCAGCACACGCTGCCCGGGTTTAAGTGACTCCGCCGAGACGTCACGCAGATGGCCGTTGTCCATCAGCCTCGCCGTTGAGGGTGTTAAATTTGCCAAGGCTGAGATACTGCGGCGCGCTCGTGAAGCAGCTACCCCTTCGAGTAGCTCACCTACGGCGAACAAGAACACGACCATCGCAGCTTCAGCGGCAGCATTGATGGCCAATGCGCCAAGCGCAGCGATGCACATCAGCATCTCTATGGTAAAGGGATTGCGCATTTTGAGGGCGCCCCAGGCACTCTGCGCAATGGGTATTAAGCCGACTAGCGTGGCCAAAATGAAAGGCATATTACCCAGCGCAGGCCATGCTAAACGAAGCGCGAAGGCTACGATCAGCAAATTGCCTGTGATAATGACCAAGCGCCCTTTAGCGGTTTGCCACCAAGAGGATGAAGCACCAGGTGCGCGTGTTTGGCCATCATGGGAAGCCACTTGATAGCCTAGTTCGTTCAGGATGCCCTCAATGGTCTTTCGCGAGGGGGCCCCGTGATCGTGGTGGTGAATCTTCACTGATCCCGTGACCGAGCTTGCCGTGACTTCCTCAATGCCTTCCAGTCGCTCTAGCGCCGATACAACCTTGCGCTCACAACCGCCGCAGTCCATGCCTTCAACACGCAGCGTCAAGGTGGTAGGCGCTGTTGTCGGCGTTGATGTTTTCATGGTGCCTCTCCTGCCAATGGGCTATGGTTTTTAAGTGTAAACCTTGTAGCAACTACAGCTTCAAGCCCTGCCTAAGGAGTTTTACCATGTCGATGATCGGCCAAAGTATCAGCATTGGTGAGTTAGCACGACGAGCCGATTGCAAACCTGAAACGGTTCGCTATTACGAGCGTATTGGGCTGTTGCGCGATGCGACACGAACCGGTGGGGGGCAGCGCCGCTATGGAGACGACGCTGTGCGGCGCTTGACCTTTATTCGTCATGCCCGTGACTTTGGCTTTTCGGTGGAGTCAGTGCGAGAGCTTTTGGCCATGTCAGATCAACCTGATATGCCTTGCCAAGAAGTCGATGCCATCGCCACGCATCACCTAAAGAAAGTGGAGTCCCGCCTTCAACGACTGTCCATACTGCGTGAGGAGCTTCAACGGATGATCACGCAGTGTGCCGGTGGTAAAGTGGAAAGCTGCCGAATCATTGAGGTCATCAGTGATCATCAACTCTGTATCACTGAAAAATCGCACGGAGGGGCTCTCGACTTGGGTTAGCACTAACGCTACGCCCCACGCCCAATGGTCAGCCCAGCGAAACATCCAAAAACAGCATGAGTACCAATCCGATGGAGAGGCCCAGCGTGGCCTTTTTTTGGTGCCCGCTTCGATGAGTTTCGGGAATAATCTCATGACTGATCACATACAACATCGCCCCCGCTGCAAAGGCCAACCCCCAGGGCAGTAGCGCTTGTGACATGCTGATGACTCCAGCGCCTAATAAGCCACCCAACGGCTCAACAAGCCCCGTAAGGGCGGCAATCGTCCATGACCGCCAACGTGAATAGCCCACGCCTAGCAGTGATACTGCTACGGCCAGTCCTTCTGGGGCATTCTGAAGTCCAATGCCAATCGCTAGTGGAATGCCTCCTTCGCTTCCCCCTGCGCCGAAGGCCACGCCAACGGCTAGCCCTTCTGGCAGGTTGTGTATCGTAATGGCAATAATAAACAACCAGATACGACGTAGTGAGGCAGCCTCTGGCCCTTCTCGCCCCTGTTCGAAGTGCTCATGAGGTAAGAGTTCGTTCAGTAGTGCGACCATTCCAATCCCTAGCAAGATGGCCGCACAGGCAATGGCAGCAGGTACCACGCTACCTCCGTAACGCAGCTCCGAGGCTTCTAAGGAGGGTATGATCAGTGAGAAGAAAGAGGCCGCTAGCATGACGCCAGCGGCGAACCCCAACGCTAAATCGCGAACACCACGATTCGGTCTTTTGGTAAACAAGATAGGAAGCGCCCCGACAGCCGTCATCAAGCCCGCGGCAAGGCTTCCCAATACCCCCATTGTGACGAGAGAAACCTCTTCCATACCGATTACCTGTCTTGTGGTAGATGAGTGATCACAGCGCTAGGGTTCCATAACGAGGCAAGCACACGTTCACGTTACTAACAATCCATGCAACGTTGCTAAGCACGGGTGGTTACGGCTCGTTAAACGAGATCAAGTCATAAATGGACGCCGTGCCGATAGCTTGTTCCAAGCGATCTCTTGCCTCGTAAAGTGACGCTTGATATTCACCTTGAGTCGGCTGCTCACCCAACATGATGCGTTGACCTTGACCAAGGGGATCAACAGGCTGGTTATTGACTCTCACTTCGTAATGCAGGTTGGGGCCCGTGGCGACCCCGGAGGAACCTACCTCTCCGAGCGACTCTCCCGCATTGACTAAATCCCCAACCACTAGCTGTGGGGAGAATCGGCTAAGGTGTGTGTAGCGACTAATGGCCCCTGTGTCGTGCTCCACCTCGATCACCTGCCCATATCCCCCTTGGCGACCCATAAAGAATACGCGCCCAGGTGCGGTGGCAATGACCGGCGTTCCTGTCGGCGCAGCCAAGTCAATTCCATTATGAGGACGCATCCCTCCATACACAGGATGTCGCCGATTCCCAAAGCGAGACGTTAAGCGGGCACTAAGCACGGGCAACCGCAACGTGCCTAGCAGGGTGTCGCTTTTGAAAAGAGCTACGTCCCCCTTTTGGGTGACCGGCCATATGACCTCCAAGGGCTCTGCCTGATCAGGCAGAGCGGCATAACTGAGGCGTGGTGGCCCAACACGGGCGCCGTCCTGGCGTCGATCTTCCTCCCACACTAATTGAATACGTTCACTGCCAGAAAACTCCAGCGGCGCTGCGATAAACTCGCTGAGCAGTGTTTCCAGTTTAGTGGCGAAACGCGTTGGGACACCTTCTGCTGCCAAGGCCTCGTAGAGGGTGGTATCAATGACGACATCACGCCCAAAGGTTAGGGTATCAACGCTATCGAGCGGTAATGTGCCTTCTTGCTCGCTAGCCGCCTGTAACTTGACAGGGCTAAGTTCAGACGGAGGCAATGACAGATGCGTTTGCCAATTGGCTTCGGCTAGCAAGGGGTAAAAGCCCACAAAGCCTAGTAACCACCAGCGCTGCATCACTGGCCATCCTCTTCCCCAGAGATCTCCGCTACTTCACTCTCAACGGCATCAATCAGCTCTTGCATACCAAAGGGGTCTAAAGGCTCGCCATTGACAAAAAAGGTAGGTGTTTGGCGAATCTGATTGGCTCTGACATCCGCCATGTCTTGGTCAATCACCGCCTGCACCTCAGCAGAAGTCAGTTGCTCTTCGGCAGCCGCTAAATCAAGGCCTCCTTGGCTCGCGATATCGAGGATAGCGGATTCATCAAAACTGCCATGTGAAGCCCATTGATCCTGGCGAGCCAGCAGCCTCTCCAGTACCGGTTCAAAGACGCCCTGACGACGAGCAACTTCTAATACCCGAATGGCCTTATCAGATACGTCGCCGTGGAAAGGAGTGTAGCGCACGATGAGCCGCACTTTTTCTGGGTAGGTTTCCAGAATACTTTTTGTCAGGGGATAGAAAGCACGGCAGGCTTCGCAAGCCGGATCGAAGAATTCCACAATCGTCACCGGCGCGTCTTCTCGTCCCAAGATGGGGGAGTGTGAGCGCACCAAGGAGTCCTCTGCCTGGACACTGCTCTCCTTTGCTGCCTGAGCTTGCATATCTAAGAGGGCAGGTTTCGATACGGCGACGATCGCAGCGGTCAGCATTAACGTACCGGCCAATATAAAAGACGCTTTTTTGAACATGTTTCTCTCTCTTTCTCAACGATGGGGTGGAAAAGTAGGGTTGAAAAATAAGCCAATCGCTATGGGAGTAAGCCGCTCGCTAACTACCTGAGCCGGGAGTCGGCCTCGGTCTATCACTCGTGCCCATATAGATTGGCATTTTGATGCGCGTGGTCACTATGCTCAAACTCTAGGCTGGAATGAGCAATACTGAAGCGCATTTTAAGCTGCTCCTTGATCTCTGCTTTGACGGATTCAAGCTGCTGCCAGCCGGTTTCTGTCAGAACCACGTGGCAGTCAAGGGCTGCCATGTTTTCCTGCATCTGCCATAGATGCACATGGTGAATATCCTGGACTCCCTCGATATCTCGTACGGTCTCAACGACTGCCTGCCCGTCAATGTCCGGGGGAGATCCCAGCATTAGCGTACGGATAGGGCCGCCAATTTCAGAGAAGGCTAGGTAAAGAATATATAGCGCAATCCCTATCGTGATCGCGGGGTCCACCCAGCGCATGTCGTACAGTAAAATAAGCGAACCACCGATAATCACGGCGATGGAGGCAAACGCATCCGATAAGTTATGCAGAAAAAGGGCGCGGATATTGACACTCTCTTTTTGCATTGACCACGTGAGCATGGCGGTAAGGGCATCGACGACGAGCGCGACGCCACCAATAATCACGATCGTCCATCCCTCTATCTCAGGGGGATCGACCATCCGCATAGCGCCTTCGTAAATCAGGTAGACACCGACAATAATGAGGGTGGTGTAATTGATGAGTGCTGCCACTATCTCGATGCGGCCATAGCCAAAGGTCATATGCGCATCGGCAGGCCGTCTGGCGATTTTACGAGCAGCAAAGGCAATGACTAATGCTGCCATGTCAGAAAAGTTATGTAACGCATCAGCGATCAGCGATAGGCTCCCCGCCATAATGCCACCGACGATTTGAGCGATGGTTAAGAGCCCATTGGCCCAAATGGAGATGCTGACGCGCCGGTCGCCAGAGGCAGGATCAATGTGGGGATGATCATGATGATGTCCCATCTGTTACCTTCTCTCGAATTATCTGTTCTTGGTACTATAAAACCTCTAGCAACTAAAGCTTCAACCCTTGAGCATTATCTATTTGCACCCCTGGATTGGGAAGCACGTCCCTAGCTACCAAGGAGCCTTTGTGTGCTGGGCCGAAGGTGATCATGTTTTAGGTGCGGGGCTCAATCCACTTCAACCGGTAACGTCCAATCCACCATGGGTAGATTCATTTATTTTGTCGAGGCGCACCTTGTCTGGTTTGTAATCGTCGTCGCGGGGGGAGGCTTACTCTTTCCGGCCACCGGAATAATGCTTAAGTTCGCGATTGGGCCATTACTGGCATTACTGATGTTGATTATCAGCCTCACATTCGATGCGCATGCAGTGCGCATCGTGTTCCGAAAGCCGTCACGGCAGTTGTTGGCATTGGGGCTGGTCTATGGGCCTATGTCGATTGCCGGGTGGCTAACGGGCCGTCTATTTTTTGGAAGCGGCCCGCTGGCTGCTGGCCAAACCTTGCTCGGCACGCTGCCGACAGATGTGTCTTCTCCTCTTTTGGTACTGATGGCGAAAGGCAATGTGGCGCTTGCCGCTGTTTTCAACGCAGTCAACACCGCGTTATGTCCGTTTATTGTTCCCTTCCTGTTTTTATGGCTCACCGGCCTTCAGTTAGACGTGCCGCTTGGATCAATTATTCTTGAATTAACACTAATCGTGCTTGTTCCTACCGTGATTGGGGTCAGCTTGCGTACAAGGTTCTCGGCTTTCTTTGCACGGCATGATTCAGCGTATGCAGGGATAGGGTCGATTCTGTATCTGCTGATCCTACTCGCCGTGGTTGGGCCGAATGCCACCACGATCATTGGCTATGGCTGGTATGCGTTTGTGATTGCGGGCGCGGCCCTGTGCCTCAATTTGATTGGGTACCTGGTAGGTATGTCCTCACGGTTACTCACCTCTGATCGCAAAGAGGTGATTACCTATCTTTTCACGGTCAGTAAAAAGGAATTCAGCATCGCTGCAGCGTTTGTCGCTGCTTCCGGTTTGCCATCAGAAATCGCGATTCCAGCCGCTTTTTTTGCAGTGATTCAAATGATCACTTCGCCCATCGCAGCGAAGATTCTCGCCCGCCACTGAAGGGATGGCCGTATCGGCTCTCCGTCAGAAGAGCAACCTGCATACGGTGTGTACAGGTTACTCTTACCGACAAAAAAGCCACCGCCTACTTATAAAGGGTATCCGTAATATCTGGTTGATCTCTGGGCATCATGGGGAGGTAACAACTCCCGACTTCGTCGGATTTCTTGGTTGATATGTCTCTCAGGCCATTAAGGTACCTACAAAGCCTGGAACGTGTATGGACAATGGCACTTACATGGCTTGGAGAGAGGGCAAGGCCAAGCTAAATGCATAGCTACTTTCTCGCCCGGACCAAAACCGACTATCTCGGTCCAGCCCGCTCAATCGACTCATCTTATAATGGGGTCAGTATTCTCCGAACCAGTGAGACAGCGCTGTGTCTCGACTGTAATGTGTACTAACGACGGGCACTGAGCCTGAATACGCTGCTTATAGAAGGCAGGCGACTCGGGAACATGCGAAACGATCGAGACAATGGCGGCGTGAATATTTGGGCCAATGGCCCAGAGGTGCAGATCGCTGATGCGTACATCGTCATTCTCGATGGATTGTCTGACCTCGTGCTCCAAGTCGCTGCACTGTTGATCAAGCAGCACGCGGGAGGTGTCCTTCAATAGATGCCATGACCAGCGAGTGATGAGTAACGCACCGACGATCCCCATGATCGGGTCCATCCAGTTCCAGCCCGCATACTTTCCGGCCAGCAAGGCAGCAATCGCCAACACCGAAGTTAAGGCATCGGCAAGTACGTGGAAGTAAGCCGCTCGACGGTTATGATCATGATGCTCATGCCCATGCCCATGCTCATGCCCATGCCCATGCTCATGCCCATGCCCATGGTCTTCCCCACCTAGTATCCAGGCTGATACTCCATTGACGATCAAGCCGATGACGGCGACGAATATAGCTCCATTAAACGAAATGTCGACCGGGTGGATGAATCGGTCAATACTTTCGATCACCATATACAGGGCGAAGCCTGCCAGTAGGACCGCACCAGTGAAACCGCCTAGCGCATTGACCTTCCCAGTGCCAAATGAGAACTGTGTATTGCCTGCATTGCGGCGAGCGTATGCATAGGCGAAGGCTGCAATACCCAGAGCCACAGCATGAGAGCCCATGTGAAGGCCATCGGCCAAGAGGGCCATCGAACCGTATAGGACGCCGGCCAGAATTTCCCACACCATCATGACGACAGTTAGAGCGACGACGATCAGTGAGCGTATTTCACCGGATTTTTTACGGTCTTGACCAAAAACATGATTGTGTTGCCATTCTTCGAGCCTGTGACCATGCATCCTGCGGTACTCCGAGTTGATAAAAATTATGGTCAGAACGACCAATGAAGGTGGTGGCGATTGATGGCAAAGCTCTGCTTAAGGCTTCGGCTCCGTGATGTTCTACTTGAGGTAGGACTTGATGACCTGCAGCACCGCTTCCAAGTCTTGTTGTCGCTGTTCCAGCTCAGGTTCCTTGACGACGTGATCAGTCAAGTGCCCCTCAATGATCGTTGCCATCAGTCCATTGACCGCCCCGCGAATCGCCGCGATCTGTTGCAGCACGGCCGTGCAATCGCCTTCCTCATCAAGCTGCCTTTCCAATGCGGCCGTCTGCCCCTGAATGCGACGAACGCGGGTTAATAACTTCGATTTGTCTTTGATCGTATGCATGCGGCTATCTCTTATGAAGCTATAACTATACTGGAGGATAGTATATTCCATATACTAGGGGGCAGTATAAATGTTGGCAAGAGAAAAGAGGTAGGTGAAGCTCGCCAGCGTGACACGCGGCAGCCGTAAAAAGAGCGCCGCATGTCCGAAATGCCCAACAATATCCTGCACCTACTCCGATACCAGGTGCTGCGCTGCAAATCCACCGACGACGAAATGCACTTCCAGGTAGACGCGCCCGATCCCATCGCCTGCTAGGAAGGCGGCGTGCTGGGTGAGTTTGTACGGTTCAGCAAGCGTGATCTTCCCATCCACGGCAAGCGGGTTACCCTCTGGGAGGCTCACCACCGGTACACCTGCCGGGCCTGCAAGACCAGCGTCAGGCCCCTGCTACCGGAGATGGTGGACGGCTTTCGCATGACGCTGCGGCTGCATGAATACGTGGAGAAGAAATCCTTGGACCACCCGTACACCTTCGTGGCGGCACAGACCGGCCTGAACGAAAAGATGGTACGCGACATCTTCAACGCCCGCGCCGAGTTCTTGGGGCGCTGGCACCGCTTCGATACGCCCCGCATTCTGAGCATCGACGAGCTGTACCAAGCGCTACCGCTGCATCCTGGCCAACATCCAGGAGTAAAACCATGCCTAGCCCGGTTCGTGTCTGATAAATTATGCTGTAACGAGTGAGCAATGGCATGGTTTTTTCAGGACGAGCTTTGACGCCAAAAGTGTGCGCTGAAATTATTCAGACTACGGCTATATGGGTCTGTAATCACAGCGTAGCTTTCAGGCACATCGTGGCCATTCCCTCCGCTCCTAAAAAAATCCCTAAGGGAGTGTAGGCTTAGTAATTTAAGATGTTCCCATTCACGATGTAGTTGATCTTGTCGTTCCTGTGCTAATTTCGAAGCACTGGGCTTTCTCTTAGGTAAAGGGAAACGATAATCAGGGCTAAGATCCGGTGTGTAGAGGAAGGTAATGGTGCCATGTTTCCAGTCATCAGTCGTGTTTTTACGCCACTGGTACCTTAGTTTTACTTCCAGACGATCACTGTAATGAGAGGGTAGGAAGATATTGTCATCGATTCGAAACAGCAGGTTGTCTTTCTCTTCTTCTTCCATTCGCTGCTGCATCTGCTGAACCGCATGTGTTAGATCGTCACCAGCCCGTCGCATTGACTCAGCTGTTTCATCACGTTTTTTAGAAGACTTGGCCCGACTATGTGAATCAATTGACTTTTGAAAGTATCTCAATTTGTTCGAAACATATAGGCCGCAACTTTCTAAATTAAATCCGTAGAGCTGACTTGGCTTTACGCTTCGGACACACTCCCTGATGGCTAGGTCTAGCTCGTCGGAATCGATGCTTTTTAAGGCTTCTTTTTCTGCAGAAGTGATGTATAAGTCACCCATTCTAATCGCCCTATCAGTTTGGATTTTTGAAGAGTCGTCTAGCGTTGTGTCAATATAAAGTCTGGACTTGTTTTGCTTGTAGTTGGAACGTTTCTTGAATGATGTCAGGAAAGTCTGGTGAGAAGCCTTTACGTAGGCGCATTGAGTGTTCTGCTTCTGAGCAGTCTTGAATGTCAGTCGCAAAGCGCCAAAAGCGATTAATGAGCAACTTTCGATTGCTCAGTCTGATTGCCTTTGCCGTTAAGCTGGCTTTATTCATAACATGCCTCACATAGCTAGTGTACTGTTAGGTCAGCTCGCGTGATACCGACCTTGCTAAAGGCATTCAGCACGGAAGCCTCGCCGGGAACGTTTTCATTTTTGGCTTTCGGGTGCTTGAAAGTATCGGCGAATCCTGGGCAGTGACGAACAAGTTTTTGAACGACACCTTCTACGTGCCTTACGTTAGACAGCACTTGGCGCAACCAGTGTTCAAAGCTGCCTTGGTGATCCAGCGTAAATACTAAACCTTTGTAGGACGGAGGTTTGGAGGCCTCATCACTACCGTCAGCTCTGGGTTTAGGCTGTCGGCGTTGGAGCTCCATGAGATAGAGCGCTTGATCTAACACATGCACCTTGATGACGAGTACCCCGCGAAGAACCTTGGTCTGAGTATCCATATAGACCCAATTGGCCACGGACGTTTCTACATCATCGTCTTTGCCGAAGGGTTCGAGGCTAATTAGTCGAGGATCAGGGGACGTGCTGAAGCCGTCTTCAAAGGTAAACCAGCTAACGCTATGAATCGCTGTAGGATAGGCTGATTTTAAATAGAGAAGCGCATT